>Ga0247779_1001527_pt1 | contig 11047 bp, 7 predicted proteins | sample UWRJL221509R5_FD_179925 | JGI IMG/M metagenome (GOLD analysis project Ga0247779, IMG submission 179925) | Plant litter microbial communities from Arlington Agricultural Research Station in Wisconsin, United States - UWRJ-L221-509R-5 | ecosystem: Environmental > Terrestrial > Plant litter >...
CCCGAGCGCCCATTGGGTGTTGCCGGTCACCACCGCCGTGTCGGACTGGATCGCACTGAGCAAGGCGTTCGAATGCTCGACCAGCTTGTCGAGCAAGGCCAGGTACTCGGCCGCGGTCGACCGGAATTCCTGGTTGACGGCCCCCGAGACATTTTCTCCCGCGGCCTTCTTGGCCATCATGGCCGTCCGCAGGGCGATGAACGCGTCGCGCTTGGTCGCGAGATCGGCCATCAGCTTGCGGCCCTCCGCGTCCGTGACGAGCACCTCGAGCTTCTTCAGGATCTGGGCCGTGTCGGCCTGCGTCGCCTTGCTCTGGTTCTTGATCGATTCGAGGAACGCCGGATCCGTCGACTCCAGGGCCGCCTCGGCGCGCACCAGGTTGATGTTGATGTTGGTGCGGAACTGCTGCGCGAGAGAGCTGCGCAGCATCTCCTTCGTCGCGATGTGCTGGGTGGTCTCGTTCAACGTTCCGAGGCGCCAGACGCCGATCGCCGCGATCGCGGCGGTGATCAACAGCACCACGCCGAAGGCGAGGGCCAGGCGGGTGCCGACTTTCAGATTTTTCATGATGATTCCATACCGAGTGTTGACGTCCATTGGGAGCAGTAGCGTGCCGCAGCGTCCTCAATTCACCGAGACTGCGCCCTCGAGGCGAGACGAGTGCGACCGGCTCAGCCGATGTCGCACCGTCGCCAGGTGATCTGCCCGGACGCGGCGCAGGACGTAGTCGCGGTAGTTCGTGTCGACGAGCTGGTTCCAGGCCTGGGCACGGCCGAGCGCGGACTGCTGCGAGCGGGCCGCGAGGGTCGCGTCGTCCGGGATCGGGGCGTTCGCATCGGTCATGAACTCATAGCCGTAGGCGCGCATGTGGCCTTGCGCCACGGTCTCGATGACCGAGATCTCGGAAGCGCTCAGCTGGCTCTTGAACTTGTCCCTGTTGGCCGGGATGGGCGCGAAGCAGTTGGACGACCACAGGTCCGACATCCCGGACATCTGCCGCGCCTCCGGCGATTGCGCCACCTCGAGCATCTGCGGCAGGAACTCCAGCCCGATGAACTCGCAGATGCGGCGCAGGACGCGCTCCTGGTCCGCCAGGAAGTCCTCGTACCGGACGGTGAGGACGCGATCGGGATGGGCCTGGACGAGGCGCTGGCCCGCATCGTGCGCCGCCACCCAGGTCAGCGCATTGAGCGTGCTGTCGAAGTCGTGGATGATGGCGCGGTTCATCGACGCCACCTGGGCGCGCGGATCGCGCACGACGTTCAGGAACAGCATGTCGGGGAAGAGGTCCATCATCTCCGCGGCGTAGTGGACACTGTCGAGCGACTTGTCCATCACGACGCGCGCCTGCTGCCACTCGCCGGCGCGCAGCAGCAGCTCCCACACCACCCGATGCACGCTGCGCCGCTCGTCCTTGATGGCGTCGAAGATCTCGCCGGGGGAGAACGCCACGTTGGGCCACTTCACCATGCTCGCGGCTTGCAGGCCCACGACGTCGACGACGAGCTGGAAGTAGTTCCGGTCCTCGGACAGGTCGCCATAGAGCGGCACCAGCGGCATGAAGTCCACGATGTGCAGCGGGTAGGGCGAATAGAAGCCCGCGTTGAAATTCAGCCTGAGCCTGAGCGCATGGCTGCCGCAGCGCCTCAGCGGCACCATCAGCAGCGGGCGCGGGCGCACCCGGTCGGAGTCGAGACGAGATGGCTGGCTGCTCATGATGCGTTCCCTGTGATGTCGTGTGAAAAGTCGGCGATGGATCGTCCTGGTTCGAACTCGGCGTAGCCGCCGGCGACGAAGCCGGCTCGGCCCTCGAAGCCGGGTTCAGCCCCGCAGAAGTCGACCGGGATGAACGCCGGCTGCGCGAGCCGCGGCACGAACGCGCCGGCGTCCACGCCGGGCAGGCCGCCGATGGCGCCGATCGCGAATCCGCTGGCCACAGCGTGGCAGTCCATGACATTCATCAACAAGTCCCTACAAGAGTCGGCGCGGCACGGTTCGACCCGTGCCGGCCTCGGGCTGGCGCCGGGGTCATCGCGGCACGGGGCGGGCGTCGGTTCCCGGATGGCGGCCCCGAGCCCGGCTTCCGGCCTGTCGACGGCCTGGCAGCGAGTGTTGCCGGATCCGACGTTCTCGATGGTCGGAGGCAGCGGCTTCTTCGGCCTCATTTCTGCGCGCTCCTGCCGCCAGGAACAGATGCCCCAAGGGGTATATGTTCCACAGGGGCGTCCACCCGCCTTCATTTGTCGGCCGTTGCTCCGCGCTACTTTAAGGCGACTCGCGTCTACACCCCATGACGTATCTGTCGGGGTATCTTGACGATCGATGGAATCCCCCGCCGCGGGACGCCGATTCGATGCCGGGGAGCACTTCCGCGACGGCCCGAAGCGCGATCGCACGCCGGCCTTCGATCGAGACCGGTGCGCCGTTCTCCACAGTGGCTCCGCGTGGCACGCATCGGAGCTGCCGCGGAGTGGGCTTCAGGCGGGGTGCCCGGCGCGACGACCGGTCCGGCCGCGGCACGGGATCCGGGCGTCCGGTCGAAACTCGACGGCGACGGCGACGAAACGCCGCCCGGCGGCGCATGCCCGCCCCGACGCCCGGCGCACGCTCAGGGCGTGCAGATGCCAGCCGGCACGAACGGCTTCTTGTAGTTGAACGGCGGGCTGCTCAAGACCGCGGCGAACGAGTCGCCCACCGGGCTGTTGAACAACGTGCAGCTCTCCTTCATCACCGCGAAGATCATCGGAAAGCCGATGACGGACTGCTGCGGCAGGTTGTCGCCGTTGTTCAACAACAGGTAGGAGCCCGCGCCATTCGGCTGGAACATCATCGCGATGCCCGACGGCGCGGTGGCGACGATGTTCTGCCCGCTGGCGCCGCTCGTGACGATCATGTTCTCGTTGAGGTAGTGGATCTGGAACTGGCCTCCGGTGTCGCCGCCGACGATGACGTAGCCGTCGTCATAGCCGGGCTGGCTGCCCGGCTGGATGGCCTTGACCACGCCGGAGTAGACCGCGATCACCTCGGGCCGGCTCTTCAGGAAGGCGACGAGCGCATCCTTCGTGAACCCTGTGGCGGCGGCGGCGGCGCCGAAGGCCACGAGACGGCTCAGCGTGCCGGCGAGCAGATGGGACGACGTGCGCAGCTGGGCGCCGGTCTGGCCCCAGCAGACGAGGCCGGCGGCGTCGCCGAACTGGCCAAGGTTGTCGCGGATGGCGCCCTCCGCCGCGGCGGCATCGGCGGGGGGCGGGCTGACCAGCAGCGGTGTCGGCGAGCCCTGGATCACGCCGGCCAGCCAGACCGGCGCGATCGGGTAGCTGTTGTAGCCGAAGACGAGGTTGGTCAGCGAGGGCACCGCGCGGCCGGCGCCGTCGCAGTCGAAGACCTTGTAGCCCATCTTCCACCCGAGGTAGAGGGCGAGCAGCGCATTGACGGGCCCGGCCTCGACGGGCACCAGCGCGTTGATCACCACCTGCGAGTTGTTGCTGTAGGCCTGGATGGCCAGGTTCGCGTAGCCCACGAAGTCGAGGATCGTGTCGGGGGTGATGGCGGACGGCGCGCCGATGCCGCCGGCCATGACGGCGAAGTCGCCGTCCGCCGCCGACGCGACGTCGTGGAGCACCCAGCGCGAGGGGTCGATGTCGCGGATGATGGCCTTGACCAGCGCCTCGCCGATCAGGTATCCGCCGCCGCCGCCGCTCGCGGCGAACCCGAGTCCGTACAGCAGGTTGTGCAGGTCCGCCTCGCTGAGGGTGACGGCGCCGCCGGACGGCGTGGCGGATGGCGCGGCCAGCAGCGGCGGCGCCAGCGTGGCGAGGGCGGCGCCGGCGACGGTTCCGAGGAATTCGCGGCGACGCGGTCCCGAGGGGTGATCGATCATGCGGTTCTCCTTGTCCCGCGCCGGCTCGGCGAGCCGCAAACGGCAGGGCGACGAATCTTTTGCCTGCGCGCGCCGCACGGCAAGCGGCGCGGCGGGTGATGCCCGCATCCCCCACTTTCGGCCGCCGCATCCCACCGCGAGCCGCTTGCCCGGCCCGCCGCGCTCCGGGAGACTGGCCTCGCAGTCTCGAACCAAGCCTAGGAGGGCAGCGTGCGGAAGAACCCAGGAATCATGAAGCCTCTCGCCCGAGCGATTGCCATCGCTCTCGTGGGCACCGCCTCGTCCGCGCATGCGCAGGGCGCCGCGTCCGCGGCCCCGGCCGCATCGGCGGCGTCCGACTCCAGCACGACGCTCGAGACGGTGACCGTCACCGCCCAGGGGCGCGCGCAGGCGCTGCAGGAGGTGCCGGTGTCGGTCAAGACCTTCTCCGCCAAGGAGATCGAGAGGACCGGGATCACGTCCACCCAGGACTTCATCAATCTCACGCCGAACGTCGCGTTCGACCAGTCCTTCACGTTCGCCAATTCCTTCGTCACGATCCGCGGCGTCTCGCAGTTGAACAATGCCGACTCGCCGGTGGCGGTGGTGGTCGACGGCGTGCCGCAGAACAACCAGAAGCAGTTGAAGATGGATCTCTTCGACATGCAGCGCATCGAGGTGCTCAAGGGCCCGCAGGGCGCCCTGTTCGGCCGCAACGCCATCGGCGGCGCGATCACCATCGAGACCCGGCAGCCCACCAACACGCTCGAAGGCTTCGTGGGCCTGGAGGCCGGCAACGGCGGCGCGGTGACGACGTCGGCCGGCCTCAGCGGCCCGATCGTGGACAACAAGATCCTGTTCCGCGTCGCCGGCGAGACGCAGCGCTCGGACGGGCTGATCACCAACACCTATCTGGACAAGAAGGTCGACGCCATCGGCCACGACGACACGCTGCGCGCCAAGCTGCTGGTCTTCGCCACCGATGACCTGCAGCTCGATCTGCGGGCCAGCATCAACGACTACACGGGCGGCGCCACGTGGGACAGCGTCGTGCCCAGCGGCAATGCGAACGACATCGAGGCGCCGCGCTCCAACATGCTCGGCCGCACCCAGGGCCGCACCGAGGACTTCAGCTTCAAGGCGCGCTACAGCACCGATGCCGGCGTGCTGAGCGCCATCACCTCGTACACCGACCTGGTGGAGAAGTACCGCGGCGATCTCGACTTCTCCAACCCGGTCGACAGCCCGGCCGGCTTCCTCGGCCTCGGCTTCCAGGTGGGGCAGGGACAGGATCTCGGCGTCAAGATGCTGAGCCAGGAGATCCGCTTCACGTCGCCCGACGACAAGCCGTTCCGGTGGATCGCCGGCACGCTGTTCCTCAACACCAAGCGCGACCTGGAGACGCGCGCCTTCATGGACACCGACGGCGACCGTGCGCAGTACGACAACCTCAAGCAGGCGATCATCGACCGCAACGAGCACAACGACAACGACGCCTGGTCGCTGTTCGGCCAGGTGGAGCAGGACTTCTCCAGCGCCACCACCGTGTCCGCCGGCCTGCGCTGGGACAGCGACGCACGCGACCAGACCGACGTGGCCACCGGCGACGAGCGCAAGAAGACGTTCACCGCCGTCCAGCCCAAGCTCACGCTGACGCAGCACTTCACGAAGGACGTGATCGGCTACGGCACGTTCAGCACCGGCTTCCGGTCGGGCGGCTTCAACGCGCCGGGCCTGAGCGACTTCAAGGCGGAGCGCCTCGCCAACTTCGAGCTCGGGCTGAAGTCGACGCTGCTGGAGAAGAGGCTGTTCCTCGACGTCTCGGCCTATTACGCCGACTCGCGCGACTTCCAGTACTTCTACACCAACGCCGCGACCGGCGCGCAGTTCATCAACAACATCGACAAGGTGCACATCAAGGGCGTGGACATCGACTTCCAGTACCTGCCGTTCGCCGGCCTGCAGCTCGACGGCGGCGTCGGCACCACGGACAGCCGCATCCGCGCCAACGCGGCCCAGCCCGACACCGTCGGCAACTACACGCCCAAGGCCTCGCCGTACAAGGTCAACCTGGGCGTGCAGTACACCGCCGCGCTGGCCGCCGGGCTCAGCGGCTACGGGCGCGTCGATGTCGAGGAGCGCAGCAGGCGCTATTGGCAGATCGACAACGCCGACGTGCAGAAGGCGATGACGCTGGTCAACGTGCGCGCCGGGATCTCCACCGCGAAGGACGTCTGGTCCGGCTATGTGTTCGCGAAGAACCTCACCGACAGGAAGTACTACGCCGACTTCAACCCCGCCGCCTATTCGGGCCTGGGCTATGCGATCGGCGCGCGGGCCGAAGGCCGCCAGTTCGGCCTCGGCGCCAAGTACCGCTTCTGACAAGGACGACGCATGTATCGGATCGGAATCGACGTCGGCGGCACCAACACCGACGCCGTGCTGATGAACGGCGACGCCGTGGTGCATGCCGTGAAGGCGGCCACCTCGGCCGACGTCATGGCAGGGGTGCTCGCCGTGTTGCGCCAGGTGATCTCGGGCTCGGGCGTGCGCGCCGCCGACCTGCGCGCGGTGATGATAGGCACCACCCATTTCACCAATGCGATCGTCGAGCGGCGCTCGCTGTCGCGCGTCGGGGTGATCCGCCTGGCGCTGCCGGCCACGCAGTCGCTGCCGCCGCTCTCGGGCTGGCCGCAGGACATCGCGGCGGCCCTGCAGGTCGACAGCCACATCGTCGGCGGCGGCTTCGAGTTCGACGGCCGCGAGATCGGCCAGGTCGTGGCGGCCGAGATCCACGCCGCCGCCGAATCCTTCGCCGACAAGCGCATCGACCACATCGCCATCTCGGGCGTGTTCTCGTTGATCAACGATGCGCAGGAGCGCCAGGCCGCCGCGCTGGTGCGCGAGGTGCTGCCGCTGGCGCGCATCACGCTGTCTTCGGAGGTCGGCCGGGTGGGGCTGCTCGAACGCGAGAACGCGGCGATCCTCAACGCCGCGCTCGGCAATCTCGGACAATCCATCATGACGGCCTTCACCAGCGCGGTGGCGCAGGCGGGCATCGACGCCCCGTTCTTCATCACGCAGAACGACGGCACGCTGATGGATGCCGAGCGCGCCGCGCGCTTCCCGATCCTGACGGTGGCGTCGGGCCCGACCAACTCGATGCGCGGCGCCGCGTTCCTCTCGAAGGAGCAGGATGCGATCGTGGTCGACATCGGCGGCACGACCAGCGACGTCGGCGTGCTGCAGAAGGGCTTCCCGCGCGCCGCCGGCACGGCCGTGGAGGTGGGCGGCGTGCGCACGAACTTCCGCATGCCCGACGTCTACAGCATCGGCCTGGGCGGCGGCACGCGCATCAGCGCGGACTTCGAGCGCATCGGCCCCGAGAGCGTCGGCTACCGGCTGCACGAGGAGGCGCTGATCTTCGGCGGCCGCACGCTGACGGCCAGCGACGTGGCGGTGGCCGCCGGCCTGGCCGACTTCGGCCGGCGCGAGTTCGTGGGCCATCTCGACCGCGCCGGCGTCGACGGCTGCGTCGCCCGCATGCAGGACAAGCTGTTCGCCGCCGTCGATCGCGTGCGCACCTCGGACGCCAAGGTGCCGCTGCTGGTGGTGGGTGGCGGCAGCGTGCTCGCGCGTGCGCGCCTCGGCGACCTGGCGGTCACGCGGCCGCCGCACTTCGCGGTCGCCAACGCCGTGGGTGCGGCGATGGCGCAGGTCAGCGGCGAATGCGACCGGCTGTTCGAGCTCGGCACGCTGACGCGCGAGGCCGCCATCGCCGAGGCCACCGCCGAGGCCCGGCAGCAGGCGATCGCCGCCGGCGCCCGGCCGCAGACGCTGGTGGTGGTCGACGTCGAGGACCTGCCTCTCGCGTACCTGGCCGGCAACACCACCCGCATCCGCGTCAAGGTCGTGGGCGAGCTGCTGCTCGCCGAATGAGCGGCCGCTGGCGCCACGAGGCGCCGGCGCCGCAGTCCGCCGGCACGCGGGGTTCGCACGACCCCGCACCGGCCCCCGCACTTCCAGAAAGAACCCTGTCCATGCGCACCATCGACGTCGAACACATCGAAGCCATCGCGCTCGGTGCCAGCGTGTACGGCACCGGCGGCGGCGGCGACCCGTACGTCGGCAAGCTGATCGCCATGAACATGGTGCGCCGGCACGGCCCGGTGCGGCTGGTCGACGTGGGCACGCTCGCCGACGACGCGCTCGTGGTGCCGGTCGCCCTCGTGGGCGCGCCCACGGTGGCCATCGAGAAGTTCCCCAGCACCGGCCAGTTCATCGGGGCCCTCGAGGCGATCGAGAAATACCTGGGCCGCAAGGTCTCCGCCGTGATGTGCGCGGAGGCGGGCGGCCTGAACTCGACGATCCCGTTCGCGGTCGCGAGCCAGGTCGGCCTGCCGCTGCTCGACGGCGACCTGATGGGACGCGCGTTCCCGGAGATCCAGATGACGCTCGCCACCTTGCACGGCATCAAGGCGACGCCGATGGCGTTGTGCGACGACAAGGGCAACTCGGTGGTGATGGACACCGTCACCAACCAGTACACCGAACGCTTCGTCCGCTCGCTGGCCACGGACATGGGCGGCTCGGCATGCACCGTGCTCTATCCCATGACCGGCGCGCAGGCGCGGCTGGCGACGATCCCCGGCTCGCTGACGATGCTGCAACGCGCCGGCGAGACGTTGATCGCCGCGCGCCGCGACAAGCGCGACCCGGTGGCGGCGCTGGTGGAGCTGCTGGGGGCGCGCCGGCTCTTCGAGGGCAAGGTGATCGACGTCCAGCGCGTCACGGCCGCAGGATGGAACCGCGGCACGGCGACGATCGCCGGCTTCCACGGCGAGGGCCATCGACGCTGCCAGCTGCGCTTCCAGAACGAGTTCCTGATCGCCGAGGTGGACGGGGCGGCCGTCGCGACCACGCCCGACCTCATCGCGTTGCTCGATGTCGAGACGGGCGAGCCCGTCACCGCCGAACTGCTGCGCTACGGCCTGCGCGTGACGCTGGTCGGCTTCCCCTGCCACCCGCAGTGGCGGACGCCCGCCGGCATCGACCTCGCCGGCCCGCGCTACTTCGGCTACGACGTCGACTATTCGCCGATCGACGCCACCGCGAAGGAGGCCTGAATGCACGACGACCACGCGACGCGGCCGGTGCCCGCGAACCAGCGCCGCCCGATGTTCGAGGTCCTCGTGATCCGGCTCGGGGCCTTCGCCTGCGTCCCGCAGCTGCTGCTCGGCTCGGCGCTCGGCTACGGCCTCGACTTCCGCTCCGCCGTCTGGGCCACCGTGCTCGGCTCGGTGATCCTGCAGGTGCTGAGCTTCGCGCTGGGCGCGGCGGCGTGCGCGGAGGGCTTGTCGACCACGCTGCTCGCCGCCTGGGCCGGCTTCGGCCGCCTCGGCGCCGCCCTGGTCGGCGCCCTGATCGCCGTCGCCTTGATGGGCTGGTTCGGCGTGCAGAACGGCGTGTTCGCGAGCGGCCTGTTCCATGCTACGGGGCTGATGAACGTGCCGGCGTGGTCCGTCGTCACGGGCGTCGCGGTGACGTGGATCACCGTCCAGGGCTACCGCTGGATGGCCCTCATCGCGCGGGTCGCGCTGCCGCTGTTCCTGCTCGCGGTGGCGTGGGCCGCGTACCGGCTGCTGGCCGGCCACAGCCTGGCGGAGCTGCTGGCGGCGGTGCCTGCGGGCCCGCGCCTGCCGATGGCGGCGGCCATCACCGCGGTGACCGGCAGCTTCATCATCGGCGCCATCGTCACGCCCGACGTCACGCGCTTCATGCGCGGCGGCCGCGACGTGTTCTGGATGACGCTCATCGCCACCTTCGTCGGCGAGCTGACCATCAACCTGCTCGCCGTGGCCATGGCGCTGCTGCTGCGCAGCGCGGACATCGTCACGCTGATGTCGGCGCTCGCCGGCGGCCTCGGCGCCACCATCGCCGTGGTCTCGACGATCAAGCTCAACAACCTGAACCTGTATTCCTCGTCGCTCGGCTTCAGCACGCTGGTGCATGCGCTGCGGCTCGGGCGCGGCGGCGTCGCGGACCGCGGCCGGCTCACCTGGGGCATCGGCCTGCTGAGCACCGCGCTGTCGATGCTGGGCATCCTCGACCACTTCATCGGTTTCCTGGTGCTGCTCGGCGTGGCGATCCCGCCCGTGGCCGGCATCATGATCGTCGACTACTACCTGCTGCGACGCGATCGCGCGGTGCTGTCGGAGGCCCGCGCGGCCGACGCGCTGCCGCGCGACGCCGAGCGCTGGAACCCGGTGGCGCTGGCCGCCTGGCTGCTGGCCTGCGCCGGCGCGCTGGCCCTGCCGCAGGCCGGCATCCCGGCGCTCAATTCGTTGGCCATCGGCAGCGTGGCCTATGGCGCCGGCATGCTCGCCGTGGCCGCGTTGCGGCGCAGCCGGGTCGCCCGTTTCGCGCGCGAGCGCACTGCCTGAGACGGCCCGCGCAGACGCGGCCGGCGGCGGCCGAGCTCGGCGCCCGGCCGCTCAGACCAGCGTGCGCCGCCGCACCTCGGCGACGGCGTCGTCGCGCGAGCGCACGTCCAGCTTCGCGAAGATGGCCTTCAAGTGGTGCTTGATGGTCTCGGGCGACAACAGCAGCTCGCGGGCGATCAGCTTCGTCGACTGGCCCTTGACCAGGCCGCGCAGCACGTCGCGCTCGCGCGGCGTGAACAGCATGTCGGCCGCGCTGCGCCGCCCCAGGCTCTCGTCGGCCGCCGCGACGACGCTGGCGGCCCACGGCGCGGCGTCGTTCCTCGGCGTCGCGGCGATGGCGCGCACGACGGCCAGCACCTCCGCGCCCGCCCAGATGAACGCCTGCACCGCGCCGCACGCGGCCGCGATGCGCAGCGCGTGCTCGACGGCGGCCCGCGCCGCCGCGCCGTCGGCATGGCCCAGGGCCACCCGCGCCAGCATCAGCCGCGCGGCGATCTCGCCCAGGCGCCGCCCGGCGCGCACCGACGCGGCGAGCGCGTCCTCGGCGATGCGCGCGGCCGCGGAGAGCCGGCCGTCCGCCAGCGCCATGCTGAAGCAGGCGCCCGCCGCGGCCTCCACCTCGTCCAGCGGCAAGGAGCCGGGCTCGCTGCCGATGCCCAGCACGTGCTCGATGCCGGCGCTGCGTGCCAGTTCGGCGGCCTGCGCGGGACGGCCCACCGCGACGAGGATCTGGATCTCGTAGGCC
>Ga0247779_1001528_pt1 | contig 11046 bp, 15 predicted proteins | sample UWRJL221509R5_FD_179925 | JGI IMG/M metagenome (GOLD analysis project Ga0247779, IMG submission 179925) | Plant litter microbial communities from Arlington Agricultural Research Station in Wisconsin, United States - UWRJ-L221-509R-5 | ecosystem: Environmental > Terrestrial > Plant litter >...
GAGGTCACGTCTAAGTTACATCGAAGTTACATCGAAGTCACGTCGAAGTCGGAACGATCACGTTTTGAAGCTGTAGGGTGTGTCAAAATAGAATTTCTGAAGGTATAGAAGCATGATGCGCATCAACGGCAAACTTGAAGCTGGCAGAAATTTCCCACATATGGGTGAGATGAAGGATATCAAGATACCCCTCAACAGTGGTTATTGCTGGACGCTCCCAAGGTCTACAGTAGTAATTAGAAAAATAATCAATAACTAAAATAACATTTACTCACACGTGGTTCAACCAAAGCATGAAGTGTGCGAAGGCCTCCTTTGTGCAACCGTGAATGATGATCGGGTGATCAACAGATCCCTCCCTTGGTCCACCAAGATGCCTGTTTTCCTCTATGTCGGACAGCATCCCACGAAGGAACTCTGAATGCATAGAAAGTCGTGCTGAGTCTGTCTTGAAACCTTGCCCCTCTACCTGTCAGGGTTACACGTAGACATGAGAACTGATAAGACATGGGAAAGACTAAAAATAACATACTGAAAATGCGACCATGTACACATTTCTGTTGAATTCAGCATGGTACACAGTTGTTGGCTGCGGAACTTCACTGATAGAATTCAGCGATTCGACTTGGTAGTCGTACTCAGAGGTCATTTGGTATGGGAGGTGGCACACAGGGTAGAAAATAGATGTAGATGGTTTTTAGCTTGATTTACAGAGGACTATTTATGTTTTCTCTCAAGATGTCACCGTCCCTGTAGTTTTAATTCACATGTATGACATTATGTGTAATGCTTTGGGCATAAAAACAATAAAGACAGCACATACAGAATTCGGACCATAGAAATTCATGTCACTTCCATCGCTTCCACCCACACATGTACCATGGTCACCAAATATTCGAAACACATTTCGTGATCTTAATGAACACTTTTCCACATGTCACGCCTATCTACAGGGAGGAGGCCTTGATAAACATCGTCTTAAGCAGCACACAAACATGTTTATGGCTGAAGTCTTTCCGATGATTCTTATTTTGGACGAATATGCGGCTGAAGAAAATCTTCCATTACAGTGGTTAGAAGAGATCAGCAACCGCTGCCTTGAGGTCTTTTATCTTTTAGATGAAAGGCTAAAAGCTGCCTATGAAGAGTGAGTCATTTTACGTGTATATAATTAATTCTATAATGACATAATCATCTACAGAGCCGAGTCAAATGTAATACACCACATGCCTGTTTCTATTAACCAAATAGCTAGACCAGGACGACCAAGAAAGGAGGTAGACCCACACGTAATAAGGGATGCATTATCAAGTGGTCGACATATATCCTTGACACAATTGGGCCGGATTCTTGGACTTCATAGGAATACAGTACGAGCCAAAATGAAAGAGTTAGGTGTCAATGCATCCTTTGATCAAATATCCAACGACGAGCTGGATGAAATAATTCGCCAATATCGAATGGAACATCCAGATGCCGGAAGGGGTTATACTCTGGGTCACATACGATCCAAGTATGGGCTTCGGATTCAGCGTGACCGAGTTGTTGAGTCAATGAATAGAGTTGATGGGCTTGGACAATGGATGCGCAAGCGAGTCTCAAGGAAAAAAAAGCGCCAGGTCTATGGAGTCCCACGTCCGAATGCTCTTTGGCATATTGATGGCCATCACAAGCTTATCCAATGGGGCATTGTAATTCATGGAATTGCCGATGGTTACTCACGGAAGGTAGAGTGCATTGTATGAAAATTACATGAAATGAAACATAATCTAAATAAATAAATCATTTATGCTCTTAGGTAGCAGGACTGTGAGCAAGCAGTAATAACACTGCCGATACAGTTCTTCAAATGTTCCTTGAGACAATTGAACGCCATGGAATCCCTTCTTGTGTTCGGGGAGACAGAGGAGGAGAAAACCGTGATGTATCAATTTTAATGGTCTTACTACGCGGTATTAATCGTGCTAGTTTTATGTGGGGCTCCTCAGTCTTCAATACTAGGATAGAGCGTCTCTGGGTGGAAGTTGGGAAGCGATTTGTGCGAGCATGGCGTGCCTTTTTTCAGCGGCTCGAGCGCCTTCACTTACTCGACCGGAAGAATCCGACCCACCGGTGGCTTTTGCATTATCTCTTTTTAGATGCAATTAATGTTGATTGCAACGCATTCTCCGACGAGTGGAACGCACATCCCATCTCTGGAGCAGGCAATAATTACTCTCCTAATGTAAGCTACTCATTATGAACATATCTACACCAATTAATCATATTGAATAGGACCTCGCTTTCATGGGATCTTTATCACATGGATCCTACACAGATGACTGTGAGGGAATGTCAATCGGCGAAATCAATCATTTTTATGGATTCAACGAGGACGGAGAGCCTTACAGCTCAGACAACGATGGCTACGACGATATGCATGATAGCGAAAGTGAAATAGACGAAAGTGAAAGTGACAAAATGAGGGAGATAGTGACGAAGAATCAGAAGAAGATAACATATTACACATTCATCCTGCCAAAGACACGATGCTTGAACATGGCTACAGTGACTCAGACGAGGACAACGATATGAATGACACGTGTAGCAATGCTTCTGACATGTCCGAAGAGCCCGTACGCTTAAATATTGCTGAAGTACGTGTGCTATGCTTTAACGAAATAGTCTGGTTTAATTTATCTTTTGCAGGTCATTGACTCTAATATCCGTCATGATGCTGTTCCAGTTCCTTCCGGGACCAGCCCATTTGACACACAGCAGCTTGCATTGTTTGAAGAGGCGCTTAATATTCTGAGAAGCACCGGAGACCTACCAGACGGCTACGGGATTCGTCAGGATGAATGGGATGCTACTGGATATCCCACAACCGAGGTCATTTCGGTTGGTCTACAGAAGAATTCCTTTCCAATTTCGCTACCAGATGAGAAATGGCGACCTAGAGCGGAGGACTGGGTATATGGACTCTTTATTGTGAATAGTATGATAGCAATGTAGTAAATATAGTTGGTGTATATAAAAGCTTACTTTATTTTCCTGTTCCTCACCCCCTGACATCACACTCTTTACCTTCCACCCCCCGACATAGCACTCTTTACCCTCTCATACTTATCATTCTCATGGCATCTAGACGAAACGCTAAACGTCGTGCTCAAAGTCCCAGCGAGTCGTCGAGTAATCACTCTAGCAATCATGAAAATGAACGGGAGGGTTCCCACTCTCCTTTGCATTCACCACCTCGTAAACGCCTTCGTTCTTCTGCTAGTTCCACGGCGGTTGAACGGAGCACGCCATCCACTGTCTCCCAGAAAGGTTCAAAGCTTTCCGGACTCGCAGCTGTTCGGTCTCTTCTTAGCTCTGCATCTAGCGAGACTGTGCATGGGCTAAAAGGAAAATCCCGATCTACATCAGCGGCCAAGAGACCGAAGTCAGAGAACGGGTCCAAGAAGACAATCATAGTATGTATATTGTCCTTTAATCTCACAAATTATTTTATTTTAACATATTTAAATCCAGGATGACTCATTCCGAGTTGCTCGCATTGCCTTCCTGACATGTGGTATCAAAACTGTGAGTATATCTCTTTTGCGAGTTATTGTGCCTAGCTAATACTGACCGATTTGACAGGCACCACCTTCTGGGGATGATACGCTCAGACCGATATACATCATGCAGAAGAAAGTCTCTGTTTCTGCCTCGGATCTTGTTCCTCTCGTGCAACATGGTCTGTGTGTCTACAACAAGGACGGCTTCAGGTTTACAAAGGACGACACATTTGACGACCTAAACTCAATGTTTAATTCCCTCTTCAAAAATGTCTATAATTTCTTTGACAACCATGGATATGATTTTCGGAGCAAGCGGCTTTCGGATTGGCTCATATGTACCAAGGCATCTGGTCACGGACGCGGAGTTGTGGTCTTTTCTGATGATAGTCACTTTCCCAATGGACATGACATATTCACTGCCACACAAGTTGGGAAGGCTAAGTCAGACTTCAATGAGGGTATCCTATTTCTTGGTACGTCCCTCATACTTATTTTTTCTATTGATTTCTATGTTTATTCAATGTGCTTCTACAGTTACACGTGAGGCAGTACCAGCCAGGCATGTCAAGAACTATGGCATCGGTGCCTATCAGCTTATGTATGAAGAAGAGACCAAGGTCAACAATAGTGACTCCGACCTCCAGATTGAATCTGAAAGCGAACAAGAAGGTAACATGCCCAAGGCTGGCCCCTCCAGGCCTACCATGTCATCGGGCAGAGTCTTTAGGTCAACGTCTGGTCGCCTGACACTGACCGCAGCATCTTTGAGCGGTAATCGAGAGGAGAGCAATGTGGTTCACTCTGGTAGGAAGGTTTCAACGTCATTCATTCGCATTTGCTAATCAAATAATACAATTACTTTTTTGCAGAGTCTGACACTGAAGAGGCTGATATAACCGAGTCTCAAGGGATGCCCTTGTCGGTAGCCTCTTCTGCTGAGGAGGTTAGCCGCTATATCTGCAGTTTGACACCTGTAGATACTCAAGGTGACCCTTGGAACAACTCGGATATATAAACTCCCTACCTCACTCAGATATGTATACCACATAACTCTGTCCATACACTGTGTCATACCTCAGCTGACCATCACTATGTTACCATCTATATACTTAGTTATAACTACATACACTCGTTTATTACCAATAATACACTCGTTTAATATTTATTTTACACCATTAAGGGTTCGGCGGCTCTCGTGTAGATCAGCGGCCCTCATGTAGATCGACGGCTCGCGCGTAGATAATTTAATTTTTGCGCCGTGGACTTGTTATTTTATTTATTTCAAGCTCCGAATGGCCGATCTAAGGATCAATTTGTGAGTCAAGCGAGACCGGCAGACCCGGCATTGTGAAATTTGAGTGACCGGAGTTGGTGGATAATAAAATCAGAGTTGGTGGATAATACACGAGAGTTGGTGGATAATACATGCAGTTGGTGGATAATACATTCAAGTTGGTAGATAATACATTTTTTGGTAGATAATACATGTGACTTGGTGGATAATATTTACGAGTTGGTGGATAATACAAAAAGTTGGTGGATAATATATTTGAGTTGGTAGATAATACATGTTATATAGTTGAATAATTTTTGTGCGATCCGGCACTCATATAGACAACCATCTGCAAATTATTGAAGAAGAAACTGGAGGATCTAGATGCATGAACAACGGCACACTATCTCCTGGAGAACACAACCTCACAATCTTATTCAATAGTGGAGAAGAAGTACGATTTGATGGACTGATCTATACACCCACATTTACTTCACTTCCTAATTCAAACGTGGAGGTATTATATCAGGAAGATGTCCCTGGCGGAGTTCATGGAAAGCTGTGGGTCAATTCTACAGGGAACAATGGTCAAATTGCGTATCCCGGCGACGTTTTGCATGTTGAATTTAATGGTAAGCCGCAACACACATTTTAATGATTTAATACTAAAGTTTTCTACCTCCCCACAATATTATCATCAGGTGTATCATTGAGCATATATTCCAGAGTTTACTTCTCAAGCCCAGAAGCTACACCATTTCAATACATGGTTGACAATGAGACACCAATAAACTTTACAATCACGCCTCCAGTATCTTCTGATCCCTTGGATCCCGTCACTCACCTCGAACATCAGCTCATTTTGCAGACACCACTGCTTGCCGCTGGTCTCCATCACCTACAAATGTCCATAGAACCCAAATTTGGATCTCAAACAACCATGGTTTCTATAGAAAGGATTATCGTTCAAAATTCAACAAACTCGCTTGGTCTCAATCTCTCCGCAGTTCCCTCTGTGGACTCGCAATTGAAAACAGGTACGACGGGTCAGCAAACAAGCCCACCTTTCCCATCATCCACCGGCGTCGCCAATAAATCTCGAGAACCTTCCGGCATGAGTCATGGCTCCATCGTAGCCATCGTAGTTTCGACATCACTCTTTCTCTTTCTTTTGATTATCGTTATGGTCTGGCTTGTCGGAAAGGCTAAGCAGCGATACGCTGCTCGAAGGGAGTTAATCTCACCCTTTGTCTTTGCACCTACAGGGCTTCTTCGCCTCTCTGGAGGCTGGCTGTCGCATCACCTATTCCAAGAAAAGGGACCCATGCGCCAGGGGGTGCATACAAGGACTACGAATACTGACAGCGTAGCAAATCAGGCCCAGGGTCGACTACGGAGAGTACGATACATAGTTCATCAAGAGGGAGGAGAACTCGCGGAAGCGAATAGAGAAGCAGAGGAAAGTCCCACCCTACCGCCGCTATATAGCGTTATAGAGGTATGAGTCAACCCTTTACTGAGTCTGCTAGCCCGCTTAGAAATGTATCACATTACGAACCATCGTTTCCATATATTCTGTCTGAAATATATTGGTCTTTCAGTTAATAAACATCGGCATCACTTTACGCCTGAATAAACTACATTAAGTGAGTGCACGTTTAACGGTACGAACTAAGCTCCGGAACTTTAAACTCGATAAGTTCCCACACACTGATGATCATACAGCAGATATCGATCAATTAAGGAGTGCAGAAAATGGAAGACGCTGTAAGGAATACACCACGCCCTTCCACCGCCACGTCCAAAGATTGTCGGCATTTTGGATGTGTCCGTACTCGCTGAAAGGATCAGCGTTCCACTAAATTATCTAAAATTCATCCGGCTGTGTTCAGAGCTCGCCTCACCCCTGACACATGTCAGACGCTGGCATAAATGTACTAACTAAAACTTACTAGTATAAATGAATCTCTAGTTTGTTACATGTATATACATAAAAAGGACATGAGTATATAAAAAATATACCTACGAGAGGTTCATTCCTTCCGATTACATATATGTTATGGCTGCTGGTTTGCCAAGTCAAACGACTCCCCTTTCTGTCTTCATCGACGATACCGATAGTGCGATTCAGTACGAAGGTGACTGGACGACATACCAAGGCTACCGTACAGACCTCAGGTCGTTAGATTATCCGCATGACCTGCGTACACCATGGTACGGAACAGTGAGCATGAGCGTTTTGTCAAACACGCGACTGTCTTATGGGTTTAACGGTACGTCGTTGATATCTAATATGAGCTTGGCATCAGTGTCCATGCGTCTTGAGGACATCAGTGTAAATTACAATGCTTACCTTCTGTAGGAACAGCATTTACGGCATTCTTGTTTCAGGGGCCCATGGGCTCGGGTTCAGTGAAATCATGCACAGTAGACAGTCAGCAGCAGATCATTGAAGAGACGTTCTCTGGATTTATATGCACTAATAGCAATCCTTTAACTCCCGGGAATCATAATCTGACGATCATATTCCATGACACGGCAATTGTTCGATTTGATGGACTGGTCTATACCCCGGCAGCGGCTCATTTTCCTCCTGACGGCGTAGACATGTCATATGATGGAGCCATGCCTGGTGGTACCCCCGGGAGATTATGGGCGAATACTACGACTAATTCCTCCGTCCTCTCCCACCCTGGAGATGCCTTAAACGTGGAGTTTACTGGTGAGCACTGGAATATCTCAAAGCGGTAGTGGATGGGACTAATGATGATAATATTGTTCTTCTGTACACCTTCAGGTAGATCATTATGCTTATACTCTCACATTGAGTTTTCCACCTCGGAAGCAACATTCTTCGAATATATCATTGATCACGAACAACCGGTGAAATTCAATATTACCTCTCCGCTTTCCAATACGGATACACCTCATGCATTGCTTGATCGGCAGCTCATTCTCCAAACACCTCCTCTTACACCGGGACCTCATAGACTACGAATGTCACTCGTCGATGCACCAAAATTAAAATCTGACGCAAACATATTTTCCCTTCAAAACATTATCGTCCAAACATTACCGAGCTCGGTTTTTAAAATCAACTTTGGTTCTCAAAGTTATCAGTCGGATACAAGTACTGTTGCTCAACCAACGATATCGAACTTACCATCGTCATCGTCATCGTCATCGTCCAGTAACGTTCCTATTCAACTCAGCGGACCTTCGAAAATCGACCACGGTACCATCGTAGCCATTGTTGTGTCCGTATCCCTATTTCTAGTTGTTCAGCTCAGCATCATTATCTGGTTCGTGAGAAGGGCTAAACGTCGAAAGGATACCTCTGCGCAATCGAGTCAGATAGAAGCGATATCGCCTTTTATCTCCCCACCCGCTGTTGAGACTGGTATTTCTGCGAATAGGTCGCCGTCTATTGTTCGGAGAGGAAAGGGATCCAGGAGTCATGGGGATTTAGGTCTGCTACCAAGGAGTATGAAGTTCTACCGCTCAATAAACCAGCGTCACAGCGGGCAGCAAGCGGGGCCATCCACGGTCTGTTATGGCGGGACAGTAAATGTCGCGAGGTCAAATGCGGACGTTGAAGTGGAAGAAGAAGTTATCAACCTACCGCCGGTATATAACACCATCGCAATAGCTCGTCCAGTTTCCGTATAGCCCATACAATCACAATCAATCCTGTCTGTGTGACAAAATTGAATAGGGGGATAAGAGAATTAAATATTGATATTGACAGTGATCTTACCTTGTCAAGGAGCGGCTGGGATAAACTTCTGTACAGAAGCAAAAAGACACGAGAGAAAATAGAATGAGAAGGAAAGCAAAATCAAGATGAAGCAAAATCGCAGATAAAATGAAGGACGTAACATTATAGGAGCCTATCTGCGTAAAGGAGATTCAAATACGCCCTAGCACTGGTCAGACACAGGTAAAGGTGGCCTAGTCTCATGGCCCATCAGGCCTTCAAGCTTCAAGCTTCAAGCTTCAGGCCTCGAAATACCATGATTGAGATAACTTAAGATCGCCTCGTCGTTTCTACTTGCTCGTCCCACTTATTTCACCGGCCTGCCCGTTCGCTTCAGTTCATGGTTTTGTTTCCACTAAGCTATGGTGGATACAAGCGGGTTTCCACTGCCGCGCATATCACTGCCTGAAGGCATGACGCGTCATCAACTTTTGGCTGACCAATATGAGTATGCCGTACGGCATGTTTCTAATTGTAACTCGGCATCTCGGACAGCCACAGCATCCTTCCAGCTCTTGCAGACTGGCGACCGAAATATAATGTCATAAGCGCGATGTGCGCTATCACCGTCCATGAGGCCTGAGGATATACCGAAGGTTTAGTATTTCGCCAGTAATGTCATATCACTCTGGACTTTGAAACAAATGCATTACAATGGATCACAGCATTGTTAGATTCGTAGTTGGGCAGTTCCGTATCAACGAAGATCGAATGTTGTTGCATTGATGTACAATACTCAAAATATCACATTAAAAATGTCTTGCATTGAAATTATCTTAAAATACGACAAGTCATCGATGGATAGATGTAGCGCGCAACAACGCTGCGAATTCGTTGCTGACAAATATGTGCGGCATGTGTATGACGAAAATAACAGCTCGGCACCTACAGCCACAGACCGGTGACGGTTGTTGAGCGCGTGTGAGAAAGGACCCTATAACAACACAAAGGAATCTAACAAAAGAGTGTGCCGCTCAACAAGCCATATATTTTGGTAGGCCCACCAGTCATACTGTGTATATTAATTGTTGTGTAATGGAAGATCATTGACGGTGGCTACGTAGCGCATTTAGACATTTATAGTCCAGTAAAATGAGCTTAAATCTCTGTGCCGATGTTAAAGCTCAAGCTTCTAGCTTCATTGAACTTCATTCACCCACTCGGCGGCGTATTGTCATAAGAACAAGTAACAATCAAGCTTGCAATGAAAACGCAAACTAAGATGTGCCTTAAAATTTCACAATACAGACAGGGGACCAGTTAACTATAATCTTCTCGTGATATCGGCTCTTATAGTATCTCTCTGTCATTAAGCAATCGATCAAAAAAATGAACAATGCAATGGCGTCTGTTGACACAGCCTTAGTTGAGATGAATTTCAAGGACTAATGGTAATGGTAACAGGTACCGGTGACGATCTTCATACTCACTAGAGCTCAAAATAAATAACGTGAATTGTACTTAAAGACCTCTCTTTGCTATTCGTAAATTAACACAGAAATACCACACAATATGTCTTCCCAGGGATCTTTCGACATATTTTCCCTCTCTATCCAAAAATCAGTCGTCAGAGCGAACCTAAACTCTACTCTTATATTTTTATTTCTTTCAGGTATGTTAATTCGTATTGTCTTACCACAGAAAATACCCACTTAGGATCTCATAGGAGGATATTTTGGACTTTATTTGTTCACACTCTGGATTTATGGTTAATTCTGTATTCTAAATGTAGCAGAAAAACACTAATTGAAGTCTAGCATCTAGGCCACAATCACGACGAACTGTTATGTGTATTCTCACAGCGCTCTTCGTGATCACAGTGGCACAATTGATTACAGAGTGGTATTCTACAAATAACAGTTTTGTTATATTGTCGGCGAATATTACCAACATATTCGGTGTAACGATGGGTCTAGCATCTGTTACTATTCCGGTGTTATCCATCCTGCCTCTAGTTCTTCAATCCCTGGGTCAAATCCTCGCCGATGCGCTTCTGGTAAATATAAAATTCTGCCGCCAATCGCCCAATATACCATTAATTGAACACTCAGATTTGGCGTTGCTGGTTTATTCTAGCCGATCGCAGGTACTTCAGATTATCCTTAGTAGCTCTGTTCATAGCTGGAATAGGTGCGGTCCCATGTTCTCTACCTTAAAGATCAAACATACGAGAAATTTGCTACAGGATTGACCATTACAGGCGCTGTTATGAATGCCCTCTTCAATACTCTCCCGAGCTTCCAGACAGACCAATTCGCACAGCATCAAAATATTGTCCAAGGCACCATCAGTTGCGTTACCGCCGCGACAAGTATCATTTCGACAATAGTCATCGGTGCTCACATCTATTCATCCACAAGGCTTCTTACACAAGCTAGAAGACGTTACACGCATATCATCGATATAATGATACAATCCTCTGCCCTATATTCACTTTCCATGCTTTCCCAGGCGATACTATCATTTATAGA
>Ga0247779_1001530_pt1 | contig 11043 bp, 11 predicted proteins | sample UWRJL221509R5_FD_179925 | JGI IMG/M metagenome (GOLD analysis project Ga0247779, IMG submission 179925) | Plant litter microbial communities from Arlington Agricultural Research Station in Wisconsin, United States - UWRJ-L221-509R-5 | ecosystem: Environmental > Terrestrial > Plant litter >...
CGTTGCTCTATCAGCAGCTTGGTCGTACCGTGAAATTGGTAGAGGATGAGTGAATAAGAGTGAAGGATTGTGCCAAGTAGAGATGGGTTCACACGCTTCGTTTATTCTAATTTACTCCTCATCCACCCATCCACTACTCTGGCTAACGCGTTTACAGGTAAACGAAGGCGCACGACTCCACTTTTTTTTTCAAATAGCACATTTGAATGTATGAACATGATTATGGTGCACAAATAATTGCCGTTTGAACGTGAGCCTTCACTGTAAGCACGGTAAGTTGAAGAACAGCACGCATTGATGTATCAACGTTGGCACATCGGGCACCCCACTGTTATCAGGCTTCTATAGCATACGGATGCACGGTCCAGAACGTGCACTCCATACTGTACGAACGCAAGTTGAATGAGAAAAATAACTCACTCCATATGCGTGCGTATAACTCTGTCATTTGAAAGTACGACGATGTCGCTAACAAGGCTATACTATAGACCCAAACGATTGTACGAGAATCTACAAGAAAAAATTCACAGTCTTACCGCTTAGGAACGCTGATAAGTAAATGGAAAACTTCCGCCGCCGCAGCGGAAGAAATCGTGCCTCACCCTACCCTACCGTAATTCAATGTTGCACAGTCGTTCGTTTATACTTACCGTCGACGGAAGACACTTGAACATCGTCGCAACGTTGAGGCTTGTACCCATGAGCAAGGCTTGGCTTAAGCTACTTAGGTGTTTTTTTAGGTTTTTTTTCCAGGAATTCGAAGAAGCTGCACCTTGCCAAGGAGCTTTTGCTGAGAGGGCCTGTGAGCTCTGTGAGCTAAACATATAATATAATCTGAAGGTCTGATTTCCTCCGAGTATCATTTTTTAAATATGCTGATAATAGCAAATCTCAGTAAATCGCTAAACTCATACTAATGAAATCACACTGATCCTAAAATTCAGTCTCCATAGTGTGTATGTATTCAAAGAAATAAACACCGAGATATTACTTTACTGCACTGTTTTCCGCATGTGCCTTCAGTATAAACTTTAGGCTATTAGCTGTACCTTCGCTTAATACCTAGTCGTGCATATGGATCAACAAGTATGTGATTGATTCGAGAGAGCACTCCTTGAGGGATTTTTTGAAAGAGACACTTGAGGATACACATGTTGATGCTTCATTCCCATCTGTGTGAGTGTGATTAGAATCTCTATTATTGGGTGGAGCGGAGTAGAGGAAAGTTGCCTTTTGTTTACCGGCAGGTAGCCCTTCAACATTTCAAAGGCAAGTAACCATTTTGCAGAAAGAACTTGCTAATCTTGCCTCCCTTCAGCCGGAGTCCATGCGTTGTATTACTCGCTTTCAGGTGTTTATGCAGAGCATTGCTCTCCGACAGGTCGCCAGTAAGTGACGTAAACTGCGGATCCCACTCAAGTATCGACAATCAGGTACGGCGAGTCAAATACTATGCGATATATTTCTTCTCCATCGTCTAGCTGAACGGCAAGCTCTTGTGAAAAAGAGAGTACACGCCTTACTTGCGACGTCTTGTACGCGGCTCCGATATACGACCGTTTGGCTTTGACGACTTACGTTACTCGGAACATTATGGGAGGCGTAAGCGTCAATGCCTTGTTCCGTCAAGTCAAGACACAGATAAGAGTCCCGGTTTCGACCTCCATTGTCATGCTGCGGGTCAGAAAATTCGTACGCTCTGTCACAAGCGTGTGGAAGAGATGTTGGGAAGATGCAAGGCGACCCTATACTGAAACCATAGTCGGTAAGTTCCGCAAGAAGTGGGAAACATAGTATCTAATCTTGTGCGATTTTGCTTGGCGCGGGCTACCTTTCTCGACTTACCCAATACTTTGTCTCCTTCCATCTAATCCAGATGTCTGTCCAGCAAGCACCCTACGCGACATGGAAGTCACCGATCACTGCAGAAGCTATTACGAAAGGCGTGCGTTGTCCTGTTTTCCCCGTCTGTTATATCAATATTTGTGAATTACGTTGTAATCTCTTGATCTGTAGGCTAATGTGATTATGGATCTTATCGTGGATCAGGCGACATCCGAAGTCTATCATTTAGAAAGTAGGCCATCGGAAGGGGGCAGAAACGTGCTTGTCCATACTGAGTCTAATCGCGCCATTGTTGGGCTCAAGTGGGATGTGAGAACAAGCGTACACGAATACGGCGGCGCACCAGCTATCGTGAGCCATGGAGTCGCCTATTTCTCGCATCTGGGCGATGGACGAATTTATCGTGTAAGCGTTGAAGAAAATGCTCCAGAACCCGAGGTCATCACTCCAGGTGAAATTTGTTCGTCCTAAAATAGTCAACTGCATTCTCATTATTTCCAAAGAAAATAAGGCATTGCGATATGCTTCCATCGAGCAGCATCCCACACATCCAGAGCTGCTGGTTTGTGTCCTTGAGGATCATACCAATGATGTTCCTTCTGAGGTAGTAAACTCCCTAGTCGTCATTAACACAGCCAAGAAAACTCTACACCCTCTCGTCTCTGGTGCAGACTTTTACGCTCATCCAAGGTTCTCTCCAGATGGACGTAAGCTCGCATGGATCCAGTGGTTCCACCCAGACATGCCATGGGAAGGTGGTGAGCTCCATGTGGCCGATGCCATCATTAAAGATGATAACACTTTGCGCACCAGCAACGCCATTCACGTAGCTGGCGTGCGCGAAAAGGTTTCTGCCCAGTACCCAGGATGGGCGAGCAATGACACACTTATATTTACCTCGGACGTGTCCGGCTTTGCGAACCCTTGGAAGTACACGATCAGCCAAGAGGTTTCGTCCCCCTTGCTTCCTGAACCAGTTTCGGAAGACTTTGGTTGCCCTCTTTGGGTGTTTAATATTTTCCCCCATGTTATCTTAGGAAATCAGGCTGTATTCTCAGGTCTCAAAGATGGGCGTTCCATTCTTTATCTCGTCGACTTGGACAAGCCGTCTGCGCCGAAACATATTCCGAACCCTTTCGTTTCTATTTCCAACATTCGCGTTGTATCTTCTGATCGACAGGAATTTGTTTTCACTGGACTGAAAAGTAGCACAAAGACTAACATTATCCAGTGTTCTCTGGTCTCTGGAAACGCGGAATTCACAACTCTCAAGGCTGCGGTAACACTGACTGTGAACGGTATTCCACTCCCAGATGGTATTATTTCAGAGCCACAACCCATGACGTTGAAGAAAGCGCCTTCGGGAGAACCACTTTACGTCGTCTACTATCCACCTACCAACCCAGCCTACTCTGAAAGCAGCATCGCGGGAGAGAAGCCGCCGTGCATTGTTGGCGTTCACGGAGGACCAACCTCACTCTCTGAACAAGGATTGGATTGGGAAATCCAATATTTCACTTCACGCGGCTGGGCATGGTGCGTAATCATATACTCTCTGTTTCTCACTTAATTGCTAACTCTTACTCATAGGCTGGACGTTAACTACGGCGGATCATCAGGATATGGCCGGCGATATATTGAGAAACTTAAAGGTACCTGGGGAATAGTGGATGTCGAGGATTGTATTCTCGCTCCACGGACATTAGCTGCTGCGCCTTACGACCTCGTAGATGGCAAACGTCTAATTATTCGAGGAGGATCTGCAGGAGGATTTACCACGCTCGCTGCAATATCTAATGCTGCCGAAGTTGCAGTATTTGCTGCAGCGACGTCTCTGTACGGAATCTCTGACTTGAACAAATTGGCCGAATTTACACATAAATTCGAGTCACGCTATATTGACCGCCTTATCGGAGGAACGACTACAGAGGTTCCAGAGATCTATCATGAGAGGTCGCCAATTAATCATGCTGATAAAATCGTCACTCCACTTCTGGTATGCACACGATGTTTCTTGATTTCTTTCTCTTTATGTCAAAAGAGCTGATACAATCGCCTCACGGAACCTTGAAATAGATACTCCAAGGCGAAAAAGATATGGTCGTGCCGAAGGGTCAAGCAGAAGCGATCTACAATAGCATCCATGATCGGGGAGGCGTGGTGGAATATAAGCTATATGCCGGAGAAGGCCACGGTTGGCGTCGGGAGGATACTATGCGTGACGCTTATGAGCGTGAATTAGGATTCTACGAACGAGTCCTGGGACTGAAGCAATAATTAATCCCTATTTACCCATGAGCGTATACGGCAAAAGTCGGCGGCGTGGGTCGCAGTCAAGGTTTGGAGAAATCAACATCCATAGTAAGATCCTGTAAATTTACTTTCTTTATATATCACACTGAGTAGCCACCTGTACATTGCTCCAGTTTGGAATACCCATAGGATAACTGCTCTTTGATAAAGTTCTCGCAGGCCGTGAGAATTTAACTGCGCTCGTATCGAACGCTTCGATATTTATTCCAAGCTTACTGAGAAAATTTGAAACTGTTTCTGCTGCAATCTCAGGTGGCGAGCAATGCAAGAACAAGAACAGTCCAATATCTTGTGTGAATGAGTTTAGTGTCTACGCCTCCAACGCATCTTTGTCAAATAAACATATCTATCACTGTATCAACATGTACTTGCACCTTTTTTGTACGCAGCTGTCCGCTGTACCAACACGGGGGTGGCTGGAAGCGCCCGTGTTGGTCACCAGTAGTACTGCTAGAAGCAACCCATCATTGCACGAGGAATTCCAGGATCGATCCGAGACAGATATTTTCATTGAGAGAGATGACCGCCCCCTCTCTCGTATAATATTCACCTGTTTGTGTTCAAATGACTTATTCGTCGAACCTCTTGAGAGGAAGCGCCCAACAGCCCCTATTTCCTTTGGAGGTACCTGATCGGGTATTATGCTTCCGAATGCCGAACTATTTTATTACATAATTCTAGTGTTTATAACATATCGAAACCCTTGGCATGCTTCTTGTTTCTTCACGGTCACTGACAGGGTGGTAGTCGATGAAGGAATGTGTGCGAGCGCGTCGCTGCTACTTCAGCTTGCAAAAGCCGAAGCTCATACATATATGGAGTCTCATGATCAAGTATCGAAATTGAGGACAAGCCCGACGTACTTACAGTTATTGATGGAATCAGCTGCTCGCCTTCGACGTTCGTCTTGAGCTAATTGCTGATGCCAACGGAAACGACACCAAGCTTGAACATATCTTCAAAAATACGCAGTATCTACTCAAGAAGGTCCGATATACGGTATACGACGCACTGTACAGTGTACGAGCTCGGAAATTGGACTCTTGTCGTTCGTTTTGGATGAACTTCTTAAAGTACGATAGACCATGAGTGCTTAAGATCATTTCATGCCCTTCAGTATGTGACGGCCAACGCTGAATCTCGACAAGAAATCCTTAGGAAATTTTGGAAGGAATTAGACGATCTCACGCTGAAAAGAACGAAGACGAAAGGTCAGCAATATATTCCATTTTTATTTGAGTGGAGCTCTATTCTAACGTCCTCCTTTTCTCTTGATCCTCAATTCAGCTCATCGGATATGAAACCTTCTCCCGCGATTGGCATCACCGCAAATTCCTCGCTTGGAAAGCACCAGCGCCTGCTGCATCAGAGACTTCCAGACCCACGCCCCAGCCCGAAAGGGTACCGCAGCCCATAGTCGAACACCCTCCTGCCGATGCCCAACCTATCTTCCACGGCTCTGCCGAGAATGCTCATACCTAGGAAAAAGACGAAAGACAAGGCGGCCGCGGTGTCGCAATATCAGCAAAGGCCGAAGTACAGGAGAAAGATAACGAAGAGCCGAAGCCGATTAAAGAACAAATTCATCAGCAGGAGTTTACCAAGGCATGGTTGGTCTTGACGTAACATTGGGAATAGATGATTTCACATTCATATGTGCGTCTTCGTATCATTGCTTAACAAGTTTCTGAGTCTGATATGTTGCCCTAACGTTATAGTATTCACGGTCGATATGTCTCGATAACCGAACTTAGATACGCACAATGGAAGGGAAAACGACAGCATCTAATGGATAATAGCAGAGACAATCGAACAGTCTATATGGAAGTCATCGTCATGCGAATTAATAGGGTATTCGAAAGCTCGAGCGATTCAAGAATCTTTGGTATCTTTGGTTAGGGAGTTTGTATGCATCATTTTATTTTCCGATATATGCCACTCGTTTACCTGCGCATCTCAAAGGATTTTCCAGAAAAATGAACAGGCTCTAGAGTTTTTTGTAAAAGAAATGTACAATCCGAAATCTTGTTTGAGTCGAATTCTTTTGACACATGCATGTTCCGCTTTTCGCTCGACGACGTTGTCAAAATTTCATGACATTCGATTGTTAACGGAAGGCTTCAAAACCCTCATAGGACGAGGTTACAAAGGTTTATGAACGAACCTGTTGAACTTACGCCTGTATTCTATGGATGAATATTGAAAGAGGACGAAGTTGCCGAGGAACACGATCCTCGCACTGTGGAGAAGGTTAAGACAACGGGTGTAGGCTACGGGCGCTACTGTGCCATCGGAGCCGGTGACAATGCTCCGGGTAAAGAGATAGGAATAAGGCTTATTGGAAAAGCTGTATAAACCAGACGTCAAGGGCCTGGCCCGACAGCGCGATTTCATCGAGATGGCACCTTCTCTTTATTAATCCTTGATGTCAAGCCAATGAAACGAATTTATTTTGTCCTTCTGTTCGCTATCTCATGATCATCGCCATTCAACTTCTTGTTGAAGCAAGGGAATGGTTCGTTTTGTTCCTTACAACCGCCTGTTGACAGTCGAATTTCAAGCGAACCTTTCCGCATCCATGTGCAAGTAACATTCTTTTATGACGCAAGGACGAGATGGATGCTCGTTATTATGCAACCATATTATTTATGAACTACGGCTGGAGATTGGAGGACTTTGAAATGGCCTGGATGGCAATATCCAGCAGTGATAATCAAGCTTTCACTTCAAATAATGTCTTTCGTTGTACGTAGTATTTACCCGAACGGGGCAATTGTTTCTTATATATACCATGCGTTCTTGCCGTTAGTGGAAGCGATTGAGTCGTTGATAAAACGTTCCCCGTCGTCTCTGATCAGCACAATCTGTTTATTCATCTTGATACTCCGGCACCAACTAACCATCTGCGCTAGGGACCTCACTAACACACACTCCCTTCTGGCCTCACCAATGCTTCGAAAGTTTGTTGTGCTGGATTGGACCTCTTTCCTTTTGATTAAATAAGTATCACTTCCTGTTATCGTCTGATACTTCCTAGTATACCACTTCATTGGTCGCTTTCCACCTTCCAGAGTATTTAACATTCAAGTATTCACCATTCATAGTCCTTCAATGAAACTGAAATTTACAAGCGAATATTCATTGACATGTAAACTTCGAACTAAATTCAATTTGGAAAATCCATTACAACCATACTTATTCAATTGAGTAGTACTTTCCTTGCCCGTCCTTTGGGGCGTAGTCAGATCTCAACTAACCCAACCTCAACCGCACACGATGAAATAAATGGACAAGTCATTTCAAACTCAGATCTGACAAGCAAGGACAAATTTATTTTAGGCGAGTCCAAGCTGCTAATTCCAACTTTCGGTTTCAACATCACTGCGGCTATTTCATTTTTCAACATTCATACATAATTGCATAAAATGAACCCGGATGCAAACTACGGCATTGACCGGTACCAAGAAATGGTCATGAGTTTCTTCCAGAATGAAGGACGGACCGCAAGGAAAAAGAAATACGGACCGCTCGCTAGAAACACTTTGATTTAGGAGGATTTGCAATATAGAGGAGCTCTGAGCCTTCTCTCAGGATTCTTACTCATTTTTCACGTCCCATGGCCACCCTTTCACCAACTGTTCGTATCGACCCAGCCAGAATCATCGACAAGGTCGACCCGCGTATCTATTCTGGGTTCACAGAACATATGGGGAGATGCATCTACGGCGGGATATACGATCCAGAAAACCAGAATGAAGGACTCGTAGACGCGAAAACTGGACTTAGAAAGGACGTAATGGAGGCTCTGAAATCTTTGAAAATACCTGTGGTCAGATATCCTGGCGGGTAGGTTTTCCGTTTCAAAAAGAAGTATCGCGTTGCTAATGTTTAGCATAGAAATTTCGTCAGTACCTATCGATGGCAAGGTGCGCCATATTTCTACAATATTGATCATACCTACTTACGCTGTTCCTTTAGATGGTGTTGGTCCTCGTGAATTGCGACCTAGAAGGCCAGAACTTGCATGGTTAACAGAGGAGAGCAACCAATTTGGAACAGGCATGACTAAATATTTTATATGGGGTGTTGTCTTTCTAATAGGTTTGCGTAGACGAGTTTATCGAATTCTGCCAGGAACTTGGTACCGAACCCTACATTTGTCTTAACATGGGCACAGGAACTCTCGAGGACGCGCTTGCATGGGTAGAGTATTGCAACAGTTCGGCCAACACATACTATGCGAATTTACGTAGAAAGAACGGCCATGAAAAGCCATACGGGGTCAAGGTACGATGTTATGTGTCCTAAAACAACGTTGCAGGTACTAAATCAATGCTGTTAAGTACTGGTCGCTAGGTACCCCTTCTTTTCGCTTTTGATTTAAATCTATGTTAAATGTCTTTCGCAGGCAACGAAGTATGGGGCCCTTGGCAAGGTATGCAAAGCACATAACTTCTGATTTACGCCTTTGAATTATTTCCTTTGTAGTCGGCCAGATGGAATCGCAAGACTACGCTAAGAAAGCTTTCCAATGGGCCAAAGCTATTCGCCTCCTGGATCCTACCGTTCAGCTCATATCATGCGGAGGTACGCGTTTTCTCCACATTGTCCTAACTTACCCTTATATATGATTTTGGCAGAAACTGGTTTCGCGGACTGGGATCGCGTCGTTCTGAGAAAACTTGCCCCTGTTATTGATTTCCATTCCATCCATTGTATATTTCTTATCATTCACGGTCTTTTGAATACGATCTTTGACGCGTATTTCTTGTTCAGTGTACACTGTCAGTGAAGGAAAGCACCTGGTTAACGTTGTCGGACGTATGTGTTGCTTTGGCTCAGATCTAAGTGCTCGAAAGCTGATTTTCTTCTGTTGCCTTAGCCGCTGCAGCAGAGAAGGGTATCGAGATCACGAAATCGCTTATTGATCTGGCGAAGATCGAGGGTGGATTGTCGAAGGCAATAACTGTGTATGTACTTGCGCGTATAATCCTTTCTGTCGACTTACCGCTTCATGGGCCTTAGGTGCTTCGATGAATGGAACGTCTGGTAAGTTTTCTCGCTATGTGATAATTTCCAGAGGTTAAAATTGCTGGACGTTCCAGGGATCCGGTCAGAGGTAAGCATCATAAAACCATGCCTTTTCTAATTCTAACACATTGTGCAGCACCTGGAGAGAAAGGCGCGGAAGAGCACTATGACCTATCGGATGCCCTTGGTAAGACCATTTCAAAGTATACATATTTTGCAATGTTACTTACATGCAAATGAACAGCTGTGGCATCCTGGCTGAACGTCTTTGTGCGCAAAGCAGACGTCGTAAAAATTGCTTGTATCGCACAGTACGTTTCATTTCGTCTCAATATACTCGGCTTCTGATCTTTGCTCACCGTTGTAGATCGGTCAATGTCATCTCTCCCATTATTACTTCGTCAACTGGACTCTTCCGGCAGACCACCTTCTTCCCTCTGCACCTCTTCTCAAATCTGATGCGTGGCTCATCGTTGGACGTGCACGTCTCCTCGCCTACCTATGACGGAGCGACAGTACCAAAGTTTATACGCGATCTGGATGCCCACATCCCCGAAGCGGCGAAAGGCACCAAACTTATCGACATTAGTGCTGTTCTGTCGGATGATGGAACAGAGATTCTCGTCGCTATCGTTAACCGTAGTCCAGATGAAGAATTTACCATTCCGATCCTATTTGGGCCCCTGGATTCTAATGTGAGGGTCGGGGATGAGGTGACGGTACACGAAGTGTGGCATCAAGATCTACGGTCCAAGAATGGATTCGAAGAAGGCGAAAATGTCAAGACTGTTACCAGGACAGAAGCTTGGAAGGGCAGTTATGTGCTGAAGAAACACTCTTTCCAAAGTGAGTGAAATTTCTAGTATCTCTTGCTATACCGTAAATACTGACAATTATCCTTCCTTTAGTTATTGTATTCAAATTATCTTAAGATAGTCACGTTCTTTCGGTCTAAACTGAACATGATCTAATCTCAAATACATATGAAGTTGGGGATTGTGGGGTATTGATGGGGTATGTTTTTTGTACGTTCAATGGCTCGTGGTATATGGGTCTCGGTAATAGAATTGCCGTTCTGTAATTCGGAGATTAGTCGCATTTAATTTTTTTTCTTGCTTTTCATCTTCACTGAAAGACACGGATAGAATTTTAATTGAGCGAAACGCCACAATATCTAAGAAGATTTCAGGAGACTTCAAGACTCATCAAGAGCTCTAAAGTCTAATACTCTAAGACGGCATTCTTCCGCACCTGGGAAAATACTTTGCGCGAATCCGGCTATTGTCAGCCATGTATGTTCCTATGAGCACCCGGCCCCATGACCATGTCGTAAAATGCAATATTGTTCATGACGTTCATGGCGGTCCGTCTGCTCCCCGCACTTGACGTCGAGACCACCTTCGATGGTTTACTTAAAAGCCAGACGATTTGTGCAGGTCGTTGCGAACGTTACCCGGCGTCTCTTACTTCGAAGTCGAGACTAAAGCATTAGCGTCGAATATGAATTTGGACCTGCCGCCGAAAGTCTATACGTGGTTATGTGGCCTATTTGCCAGTATGTTTTCCTTGCCCGCTATATATTTCCTTGTTCAGGCATATTCACGGGTGGTCGTTGCACAGGTTTAGGAAGTATCATCTTCGGTTATGATCTCGGTGTCATTGCTGGTGTCCTTCCTGCCCCAGACTTCATCGTAAACTCGCGCTTTGTGCCATTTCGGACATTTTTAAACTGACTGGCATCTGGAAAAGAATGTCATGGGCAGTCGATACAACAACCCAGATCTTCAAGGCCTCATAGCGAGTATATTCGGTATGTGGTTCAAAAAGCCGTTCATTGGAATTTTGAGCACAAAT
>Ga0247779_1001532_pt1 | contig 11035 bp, 10 predicted proteins | sample UWRJL221509R5_FD_179925 | JGI IMG/M metagenome (GOLD analysis project Ga0247779, IMG submission 179925) | Plant litter microbial communities from Arlington Agricultural Research Station in Wisconsin, United States - UWRJ-L221-509R-5 | ecosystem: Environmental > Terrestrial > Plant litter >...
AAGTCGGCAGACTCCGAATCTCCGCCAAACTCCGCTTAGTCACGAAAATCGAAAATCACGATCAGCGTTGAGCCAGGCAGTTTTTACTCTTCCTCCATTTTCTTTCCTGAATCTCCTTTGGTTTTCCTCGCAAAATGTCTACAAATGTACCCATTACCGGTGCTGGAAGCGTAACTGCCCCAACTCCCCAGAATACGCCCTTAAATCAAGCACCCATCGCACTGGGTCTTTCCAGGCCTACAGTCCCAGACATTTCTGAAGAAAACGAAGGAGATGCTGCTCCTGCCGATGACGGTGAAGAAGAAGATCCCCTGTCAGGCTTGCAACACCACATGCTCGGTATGGTTCACGGAAAACTCGCCAATCTTCTTGGAAAGAGCTCTGGATACATTGAGAGCTTGCCTGTGGAGATCAAGCTCAATGTTGAGGCACTGAAGGGCGTGCAGATCAAGCAAAATGAATTGCACAACCAGTACAAGAAGGAGTGCCTCGAACTGGAGAAGAAGGTACATACAATCTTTATTCTGTGACCATATTGTCTATTTTCTTTCATTCCTATTTCGATGTATTGATGCCCCAATCATCGTCAATCGGGGGCGACTTGTAACACCAACAATACTCTTTGAGATATGGATGGATGATCACTTTTCATGGGCCAGATGATATCGATGCCATCGATGAACTGCACCATATCCTTTGAAACCTTTTTGAAATTCACGCCGTGCGATTTGATTTTAATCTGCGCAGATCTATCTTCGGCTATCCTTTCTTTAGACTTCTCTTTTCGCAGATCTTCTTTCCCAAAACTGAAACTGACATTTATCTTTTAGTACCTCGAGCTACAGAAACCTCTGTACGAGCGTAGGAGTGCCATCATCTCCGGCAAGGCCGCCCCGACTGCCGAAGAAATCCAAGCAGGCGAAGACGCAGAGATCAAGGAAGACGAAGAATACACTCCTCTTCCCAAAGATGTTTCTCCTTCAACCAGTGGTATTCCAGATTTCTGGCTGACCGCTCTACAAAACCATGTTGGCCTGAATGACCTAATCACCGAGCGCGACGTTGAGGCACTTAAATCACTTGTTGATGTTCGTCTGGAATACCTCAAAGAAGGCGATGAAGCACCCAAAGAGACCAATGGAAAGCCCGGCTTCAAAATTATCTTCCAGTTTGCACCAAATGATTTCTTCACCAACGAGGTATTAGAGAAGACATACCTTTACCAAGAAGAAGTTGGTTATTCTGGCGACTTCGTCTATGATCGTGCTCTTGGAACCACCATCAAGTGGAAGGAGGACAAGGATCTCACCAAGGAGTTCGAGATCAAGAAGCAGAGGAACAAGAGTAAGTGTCACAGTGTTTCTACGTTGTCGATGATTGGCGGAGATTAATTAGAATATTGCATCAGACACTAACAGGACACGCCTCGTTCGCAAAGCGCGTCCAACGGACTCCTTCTTCAACTTCTTCTCACCACCAGTCCCACCCACTGATGAGGACATTGAAGGCGGTGAATACGAAGAGGAGGAGCTTGCGGAGCTAGAAGAGAAACTCGAGGAGGATTACCAAATCGGTGAAGATTTGAAGGAGAAGGTCTGTTTCTCTTTATCTTTCTGTTTGTAATATCTTTCTAACCTTCTTTGGGCTAGATCATCCCTCGTGCCATTGATTATTTCACTGGAAAAGCTCTTGAGTACGAGGTTGTGGATGAAGATGATGATGAGGATTTCGAAGACGATGATGACGAAGATGACGAAGACAGATTCGAAGATGTGAGTTACATCTCGTCCTGATGAGACATCTGTTTGCTCATTGATGCTTACCAGGAATCGGACTCGGATAACGATGTTCCTGCTCGTCGACGCGCTCCTCCAAAGGGTCGAGGTGGTGCGAATTCCGCCGGAAAGGTCAACCCTGAGGAGTGCAAGCAACAGTGAAAAATGCGGCATATGGTGGACGGAGATAATCAGTTACTGCGTAATGCATCCTGATTTCCTTCGTGTATTGTGACCTATCTTCCCCATTTTTAAATTCACTTTGGCGACTTTTTAAAGCAGTTCCCTCGAGCAGCTCTATATATTACATGCCGAAATATCCTTTCCCTGCAATTCTTTTCCAGAATACAACTTCTCAACCCTCATGCACATACAATATCCAGCACTCGTTGATGTCATCACCTTACTCACAGAAGACTTTGTCAATTCTCCCCACTTTAATACTGCCTTTCTTTCTTCCTCTACTTTTCCTTCTTGCTTGCTCATACTCGCTGCAGTTGTATCTTGTTCAACATTGCCTTCCTTCCTTCCTTCCTTCTTTATGATACAACTGGTACAATACAAATTTGATTACATAAAAAGGATTCTTTGCGGCTTTCGCGTCGTTGTATTACAATGGTATCTTGGTTTCTCTGGTTCTTGCAGCTGAAGCACTACTGCTTCTCCAAAATTTTAATTTATCCCTGATGGAGTAAGATTGAGAATGGGGGGAAGAAATAAAAATAAAGAAAGCACTCACCACAATGCGGGTATTGACCGATTCCCTGTAATCGCGAAATTCGGAACTGCCCATGAACAACATGAATCGAGCGTGAGCCCCAATTGCTGACGAGATTCCCGCCCATCGCGATAAAGCAAGTCCAGCTTGCAAATTTCAGACTTGACTGATAAGAAGCTGACGAGATTCTCCTCCGAGTTGTGAGCTTATTTGATCTGTCTGGATCTCGTTCAGGCTTTGAGAACTCTTATCTTGTTCCGTTTTGACGTATGCTCGTATGTGCAAAAGCACACGACTAGCGAGCATGGAGTGAACACATCGCTGCACCCTGATTTTGTTATAATTGAGCGAGGGATCTCATCGCATTTATGTGAAAAAGGTGCGTACGATAGGAGGATATAATGAGCTCCTGGCTGTTGACAATCAGCAAATGAGACGAATGCTATGGTATAACAAGATGACACCCACAGGAAAGGTCTTTATAGTAACCACGTTTACACAAGAAAGAGCTATACATCCAGTATTTAGTCCGCGAACTCGGTTCATATTGGCAGGAGGGTGTACAAACCAACAGCATAGAGATAATAAATGGCACCTGTGAAAAAGGGATTAGAGATATGCAGGGGGGCCGAGATTGATGCAAGACGACTCGCCATCCCGGTAAACAACGTGGAAAAGAGCGGAGTTTCCTCCGACTTGGTCTGCCCAGTGAGCGCGCATTAGTATGATTGTAGCCAGAGCGGCACTAAAGTGAGAAACTTACATGCCTGATACCCAGGTATCATCATAAAGATGAGGATAACTTGGCAAAAATGGGCGTAAGCGATCTTTCGGATTCTGGAAGCCACATATAAACTCACGGATGTCCCAAAACATAAGATCGAGGAAACACACAAACAGAATTTCATCTGCGCTATAGAGCAAGCACCCAAGGAAACCGGGATACGGATGTTCGCCGACTTCAATAAGATGCGAAGAACATGAAGAATATGAAGCAAGGGGCCAAGGATGCGCACTTACACCGCAATGAATTGAGAAATTTAACCATAAAAGCAATGTCTGGGCCCCAGAACAGGATGAAGAGGATGGGGAATACTATCGACATGCGCCTGTCTCTCTCCCAAACGGCCCATGCACGCAGGGTAAGGAGCACTGAAGGACATTACTGACAAGAAATTCAAATAAATGACCGAGCTTACTTTCCGATAGGGCTGTTCCAAACAGTATTGACCCTATCAAAAGATTCAGCGCTCCTCGTAAAATACCCATTAAATAAATTCATTACGAACATCCTATGGCGTCGTAGATCTTCTGACAATGGGATATAGTCAAATCCTTTCCCATCTTTTCTACGCTGGGTTGTCAATGGAGAATAAAGGCATGTCGCTGAAAGGACTCACGATATAAGATCAACCATACTGTATCCACGAAAGGAAGATATCTCTGGAGAAGATACAGGGATTTGGTGAAACTCCAATTTGACATCCAAACAAGCTCAATTTCCATCTCTAGCGTTAATAAATAGTCCCAGATAAAAAGGGCAACCGCAGCAACTGAAGAGCATATGTTAGCTCTTTGTCTAGCAAGCGCATGGTATTTATCTGACCATCGAAGTACTTGACATATATGAGTTCCTTGCAGGGATGACGAGAGGGCGCATGTACTCACTGATACCAGCTTTATGCTGCGCAGCAGCTGCAAAAATTCCCCAGGATTTGGAGAAAAACCCGCCATGGGGTGAGAGTTAACGAAAGGAAGATCAGCTAATCACAGTCCTAGCTGCCTTCATATAGGTTTTCTTGCGGTGTTTATGGCCGAGAAGAAGCATTATTGTTGGCTTGGAGTTAGCGTAATATGCAGTGTTTTGTTGATGTTGATGAATGGCGAATTAAATAACTTGTTCATCTGTCAATAGCTCGAAACGCTGATATACGGAGACAATGGCTCGCTCCTAAATTCAGAATCTGCAAGCGCTCTCGTATCAGTCTGACCCGTCCCCGAAGCCTAATCAGCAGAGATTACTGCGCAGGGTCACTATTAAAAGGAAAATGACGAGAACATTTCATCAGGGATATTGATATTTATTGCATGCGAAAGAGTAGTTTCTCCGTCTCCTTGACATAGTCAGAGAGTTTTCTCCTGCTCTGTCCTCCAGGGCCACGGTCAGTCGATACCCTTGAATGACCGAACAAGGAGAAAGTTCGAAAACATACCAGGAAACTCATTCAAATTTCAGACGACGGTAGTCGTGTGAAACAAAAGGCCCATTTTGGTGGCTGTGTTACTTAATGTTCCTGACAAGCTTCAACTTTTCAGCCAAACCACTGGGCATTAGAAAGTCAAATGTTTACTGCATCGCCTTGGAGGCCATACATTACGAAAATCGCTGCTTGAATTTTTACGGGAAATATAACGGTCTCCAAAATCTTGTTGCAAGAAATACAAACATAGGTAGGCACCTTGATCTGGTCCTTCCTGTATCTTCAAGTCTGAAATATTTGGTTTAAACTGCATCTTCCAGGATGTTCAAACATTACAAGTTTATAATCAGATATTCCGACTTGATGCTCTCAAAAATCGGCGGGCTTCCAGTGGGTTTCACGGAATCCGGATGTTTCTATGTATACGTTGCGGCAACGGCATGCCGGGAAAAGGTGCGCACTCGTACATAATGCACTGCAAGTTTCTTGTTCATGCAGTATAATCCTTTCTATACCACCACCATCGACCTAACCAACCCATTAGAACCTTAACGCTCTTTAAACTCCAATGGCTGAAACTACTACGAATCTCGTGGTAGATGACAGTCGCCTTCCTTTACTCGATTCTCACGAGAAAGAACTCGTATCTGAAGTAATGATCGTCACCAACGTAGACGAATGTGCGAGAACCAAATGCTCAGGCTGCCCAGTTAGCATTCGCAATATTTTTGGGTTTGTTTTCCAGCGTATCACCTATTATTGTAAGTCCTACTTTCTATTTTACTCGGCCCAACGACGTTCTAATACATGCGTCCAGGGATTGCACAGATCGCTCAGTTCTGCCAAGCTGTACTCCAGATATTCGGATACGCTCTTTCAGTGTCTTTCAGTGAGGAAGTCACCACTTCTAGTATGCGTACACTCCTACTGGGTTATTGACTCCCACTAACTTCGCACTAGCTTTGTTTACAAGGGGCCAGAGTTTCCTCATTTGTTCCATATACAACATCATGATCCTTGGTTTCATCTCTTACCTGTGAATTTCTTTTCATAATCTCCTTTACCCTTATATGGGCTTACAATAATGCGCGCAGGATTGTCTGCCACTATATCAAGGGATCCGAAGTGAGCAAACAACGCATGACAGCGGGCAGACATTATCAGTTGTCCAAATCTTGTGCTTGGATGAACATCTGTGAGTTTTCATCAACAGCATATGTCGTTGGCTGTACAAATATGTACTCACGATGAAATATAGTCTGTTATATGATTTTCCAGCCAACAATGACTAGGATAATGTCCGCAACGTCTGACTCACGCGTCTCCACTTTGGGCGATGACGTTTTCCCAATTATCACTCCTCTCATCGTTGGATTCCAAATCGTCGGCGCGCTTGCATGTATGTATATTACCTAACAATATTCGAACATCTTGACTGACCTGTGGATAGGTTTCACCGCCGCTACTTTGACTTATCGAGGGGCTATGCGTGCACGGGGAGCAGAAATGGTAACCGACCCCGAATACAAAGTCCCGGCATGGACACTAGCCACGACTTTGGAAACAACTGGATCTACGAGAGATCGTTGTATTCAACTTCCAGCATAGTTTTATTCGGGCTAACCGGGACTGTTTCTGTCGGGGACAATGATGGGAGAAGGCTTTGGGGAACAGTCATTTATCCGTTCTTTAGATCATTTTTTCTCGCATCAAGTTATACAGCAGCGATTTCACACTGTATATAATTGGAAGCAAATAATCTTTATTCTGTCTCTTTCATCGCATGTTGAGGTCTGTCGAGATGGGCGGTGATTAAAAGGGTACGATTAAAATGGTTGCGAAAGGCTGCTCGACTCCTTCTCTTGCTACCCTCAACATCCTCTTCGACAGTCGACATTAATAAAAAGCATCTCGATGACAAACGGTTCTTCAAACGTGGGCAACGTGCACGTAAATAACTCTCCTCTGTGCAGCACAGATCCTGAATTGACAAACTTTTTGTTGGATGGTTCAAGATCTAGACCGTAGAGTTCCCGCTTGGACTCTGGCGACAACTCACGAGATCACTACTGGGTATGCGAGAGAAGGGGTAATCCAGCTTGAGCCATAGATAAAGCTATCACTCAAAGGAGCTCGAAATTGAATTGGCCAGACCAGTGCGGCGGCTATACAAAAGAGAGGTATCTGAAATTCGCATACTGTCAAGAAGTAGCCTGTGATTTGCATTCTTTCAATAAGTCGAGAGCCTTCTCAGGATGCTCCCACATCAACTGGAATTTGATTATCATAAATTAGATAAACGTCCACACAATGTGAAAATTGCTAAGCACTCACGAAATGATTAGCCCTTTCTACAACCTTGAAGTTTATTTCTCCGGGCTTTGCCCACTGTTTGAATTTTTGCACGGCATATAATACGATCCAGCTGTTCATGTCTCCGTATATATGCCAGACTGTAACACCCTTCCAATCTTTACGAACTTGTGGATCGAAAAGGACCTTGGTTTGATTTGCAAGGACGTTTACGAAAACCGGTGAAACCCAAATCGTCTCGCATTTGGGACCGGGCACAAAGTCTGCGACCGACAAGATCTCTTCCGTAGTCATTTGGTCGATCGTGGACTTCTGCGACTCGTCAGGATTGCGCTGATTCAATTCCCCAAAGTCGTTCGACGACACGTCGCCGTGTTTAAAGTAACTTGCACACCACTTTCCGAAAGCTGGACCGCGAGCTTCCGGGGGTAAAGTCTCGTCCCAGAATGGCACATAAGAGTTAGGAGGATCTGCTATTCCGAGAGATTGTGCTGGTGGGTCTGTAGTATGTCATTAAAAATGAGAACATTTAACAATATTCCATGAGAAGGACATAGACATACCCCATAGGATGAACGTGTTGACATAAGACGACAATTTGTCTTTGACATTGTCTGGGAGAGAGTTGAGGGCCGCCATTATTGCTAGTACGTAGGTGTTCCCCAAAGACCAGCCCATGATCGTCACGCCGCCACGTTTAGGTAGCGAAAGCATCTGTATGAGACCGTTAATGAGAAGAGCAAGGAGTTTTCCCTGCTCGTGCAGAAGTTTGGACCGTTCATCATCAGTGCCTTCGTTGATAGCCCTTATCTCTTCATCCGAATAAGGTGAACTCCCGAGATATTCCCTCCGATTGACGCATATTAGTCGAAGATTATTAGCCTGGGCCAGAGGGAGGAGTCGACTGAAGATACCTTAATGATACCAACAGTTGTATCAGCACCAATGACGTTATATCAGCATGAAAGAAGTTACCGCTGTGAAAAGTGTGTCCATGAAGCACGATATGTGTGGCATAATCGTCAGAGGCAACAGGACCACTATCTGTGTATGAGAAGGTTATACCGTTTTCAAGGTCGAAATTGGGCATCGTGGTCGCGAAGAGAAGGTGGCTGAGAACAATGGGTAGTAGTAGCCCAGTTCTCAAGATCTCAAGGGTCACTTGACACAGCACATATATATGAAGCGGCGTGTACGTTTGGGAGTTGGGATGCTACCCAAATCATATGCTAGTAGTACATCAGTGATGGTAGACCTTCATCAAAGGACATACATGCAGATTTAACTTCTTTGGTCTAACCTTTAAGCAGGGCAGAGTCTGTGGAGTGTCTGTAAAATGTGATAGCCGTATACAAACTAACATCCGTCAGAACTATATACTTGACCTTACTCACTGGTTATGTTACTCGGTCCTACCTAGCACGCGCTACTTGCTACATAGTATTGAATCATTGTTGAGCAGATCTATAGAAGACGCTCTGAAGCTCGTACCGTATTATAAGCGCCCATAATTATACGTCCCCAGTTGGTTCCGAATGCCGAGTTGAGGACAGCTCTTTACAGTTTGACAATCGCCAAGATGATGATGCACTGAATTATCTTCGATACGTCCTAAGTTTCCATGGGAGTCATTTATTTGAATATGCTAATATCTATCATTTATGACGTAGAACATGGAGGGAAGAACTTGTGTGATAAAAGTTCAAAAGGAAAGTTTGAACAATTGAGTGAATCATGGTACTAGAAATAGAAAGCCTAATCATTGGCAAAATGGCATCACCTGATCATGAGCATGAGTTATCCAACTCCGAAATCGGAGATACATCCGGCATCAGGACCATGCCCTATTGGACCAATGCGGACTTCAAAAATTTGTTCGGTGTCTCAAGTCAATTTCAAAACAAACATGAACTTTTGGCTCAGAGAAACGTTTTATTGCTACTCTCTACTTCTAACTATGCCATGGTAAATTAGTACTCGAGTTCAAGATCACGACGACCTTTCTTCGAAGCGGCAGGCTTAGCTGCGGCTTTTGGTGCAGCCTTAGGAGCAACCTTTGCAGCGACTTTTGGCCTTTGCGCTGCTTTAGGTGCTACCTTTGGGGCTGCTTTTGCCGCTGCTTTAGGCTTAGCGACAACAGGCTTCCTTGGGACTGATTTAGCGGCGACCTTGGGCTTAGCGGCAACCTTGGAAGTCGTTTTTCTTGGTGCTGATTTCGCGGCAGCTTTGGGAGCAGTCTTTCTGGGAGCAGTCTTTGCGGCAACCTTGGGCTTAGATGCGGCCTTTGGTTTCGGCACAGTCTTCTTCGACGCTCCTTTGGAAACGACCGCCTTCTTGGGGACTGAAGCTTTCGCGTTTGCTCCTTTCTTCTGGATGCCATTGGTCTTGACGGGTTTCTTCAATGCTGACTTCGAGTTTGCGACTTTCTTTGGTGCAGCCCGGCCGGTAGTTGATTTAGCGTTGACCTTCTTGGATTTGCTACCAGCGGCAGACTTTACAGCGTTCTTCGTGGTGGGCCTCTTCGCAGCTCCGGTAGCCTTCTTCGCATTGGCGACTCGATTTCCTGCCTTTGAAGCCAATTTTCCGTTGGTCTTGGTAGTAGGGCGTTTCGCGGCGTTCTTCGAAAGTCCCTTCGATCCAGCGGACTTTGGTGATGGTCGTTTGGCTGCACCTGCTTTTGTGACACGCTTACCAGCTGCACCAGCGGCCTTGGACGTAGGTCTCTTCGATCCGGTCTTCAAAGCTCCCTTGTTCACTCCGGTCTTTGCGACGCGCTTTCCTGTGGCAGATTTCTTGCCAACGAGGCTCTTCGCTTTAGCTGATTTGGCGCCGACCTTCTTGCCAGCTGCTGTCGCTACCTTTGACTTTTTCGGAAGTGTCTGCTTCCCTCCACGAATAGAGGTAGGGGTCTTCTTGGATGTTGGCCTTCTTGAACCAGCCGTCTTTCCGACTGCTTTGGCAGTGCGTCCACCCGGGAGCTTCTTTGCAGATCCGGCTTTAGTGTTCGTCTTTGCGACCTTGCTGGTCTTCCCAGCTTTCGCCAAGTTCACTTTCGATTTAGTCGCCGATGACTTGGATCCTTTGGCGTTGGGCAATGCAGCACCTTTCGCCTTGGAACCAGCAGGGGTCTTCGACTTGGTTCCAGCAGCAGTCTTGGTGTTAGCTGCTTTCGACTTTGGAGTACCAGCAGCGGGCGCTTTCTTTGCAGCAGCAGCCTTTTCGGCAGCCTTCTTCTTGAAGTAATCCTTGGGCAACGCACAGGAGCTTCGCTTAGCAAGGAATGTAATAGCCTGTACGTTAAATCATATATCAGTGATTCATCGGAGCAGCGAGGAAGACCTTAAACTCACCGCGTCGTCGTCACCAGAAGCTAGTGCACGACGGAAATTGTGGAGATCACGACGCCTCAATTTGGCGTTGGCACACAAGCTCGCAAATTGACCATAAGCTTCCGCGTTGTCGTGCATGTTCTTGGTCCTGGAAAGGAAGAAAAACGATGAAAGTTAGCAGGAGTCAGGGCAAGAGATTACAAAAACGTACGAATCACGCATATCTGTCCAGACCTTGTCGCCGTTAAGAGCCTTAGGTGTCTTGTAGAAGCTCGACTTGCTGGTATCTAGGCAAACATCAAGTCAATTCACGAGAGCCCAGGGCAGTAAAAAGGGATAAGCGAAAACTTACAGCCACTCTTGTCAGTCTCGTGCTGATTTCCTTTCAGCATTTGACCGTTCTCGATGTAGTCTCCGGTATTCCCAAGGTAGTGTGTCGCTTCATGGATTAGAGTACCAGCGCGCGTACTGTCAGCGGCTGCAAACAGATATCCAGAATGTGAGCGTTCGAGCTTCTGATTCATAAAAGCAATTCTGCTCACCTTTATGATACTTCTTTCCAAACTCGATATGTACAGGATTCATAGGAGGATGATCTGCATCGTATCGGTTATACGCGATTGTATTGCTGCCTGGCGCGGTTGGCAAGTGGACAGGGACGGTGCCAGTTTTGAGTTTCTCCACGTTTGCCTTGACCTT
>Ga0247779_1001533_pt1 | contig 11026 bp, 12 predicted proteins | sample UWRJL221509R5_FD_179925 | JGI IMG/M metagenome (GOLD analysis project Ga0247779, IMG submission 179925) | Plant litter microbial communities from Arlington Agricultural Research Station in Wisconsin, United States - UWRJ-L221-509R-5 | ecosystem: Environmental > Terrestrial > Plant litter >...
GTGATTTCCTGCTTGTCTCTTTGCATCATGTCAAATGCACTTGCAACTATTCCCGGCGCTTTACAGGTCGTTCTTGAGCAACTGAACAATAGATTCGACAACCTTTCCTCGAGTGCGAGGACTCTCCTTGTTTCTGGAGCCGCTTTAGCCATTATCCTTCGCCTGTGCCTTGGTGATAAATCCAGCAAGAAACGAAGTTACGTTTCCAATCTGGATACCGTAGGAAGACGCGTCGGAATAGCCAGTACTATCGGCGTGGATGGCAAATATGACGTTATCGTGGTTGGGGGAGGTTAGTGTTCCTCTGTACTAAATGGATCAAGTTGTTGTTTACGTTTCGCCGCAGGAACTTCCGGATGTGCTTTGGCCGCTCGACTGTCAGAGGATCCTAACATACGAGTATTACTTGTTGAGGCTGGTGGAAGGTTAGTCACGTATTCAACAGTCGCACCTACGCTTGTTGATTTGGGTCTAGCGGGAAGGCCCTCAAGGATAGCAGCACTCCTGCCGGCTTTGGTCGCCTCCTGTATAATGCAAAGCATGTACACCCACTCAGGACAGAACCTCAAACGGCCGCTGGTGGAAAACAAAATTTCTGGCCTCGAGGTACGTTTTACGATGGCGAACAAAGGAAAGTTATATCTCTAACAAGTATTACCAGCCAAAATGCTTGGTGGATGTAGGTTTACTTTCTTCGCCTTTCCTCCATCTGAATCACGCTAAACTGTAATAGGCTCTTCCATCAATGCGCAAATGTAAGAGGCATGGTTTACGACAGCGTGTCGAAGCTAGTTCAAGTTGACTGACGCATAAAAATAGGGCGCAATACGGTGCATTTGGGGACTTTGATCAATGGGCATCATATATTAATGATGATTCCTGGTCATGGAAGAATATCGCCAAATATTTCCGGAAATTCGAGGCATACCAACCTCACCCTGACTACCCCCTTGTCGATACCACCGCGAGGGGTCTTTCCGGGCCTGTCCATGTAGGCTATTATAATACTGTCACTGATGCCAGCCGTGCATTTGTGAAAGCCTGCATAGCTGTTGGCATCCCTTTCTTAGCTGATTTCAATGGCAAAGAAGGGACGATCGGCGTTAGTCGAATCAGTAAATATTTTATGTCACAACTCTTATTAACAGCTGGACTAATTCACCTTACAGTGACCTACGTTGACAAGAATTATAAACGTGTTTCTGCTGAGACAGCATACTTGACGCCGGATGTGCTTTCGAGACCTAATCTGACAGTCGCTATCAACGCGACTGTGACGCGTGTTTTGTTTGATACCACTCAGCTCAAGCCTCGAGCCATTGGAGTCGAATTTGGAACTGTGGAAAGTGGCCCACGGTGGGAAGCTTTCGCGAAGAAAGAAGTGATTCTGTCGTATGCCTTTTTTCTCTTTAAATTTGATAATAAAATCCCTTACGTTTCTCGTGTAGAGGAGGCGCCGTACACTCTCCGCACGTAAAGACAATCACTTTGTTTCACGGTTCAAGTTTAATCATAATTTTTTCAGATACTCCTACTTTCTGGCGTAGGCGCGGCTTTAGAGTTAAAGTCTCAAGGAATATCTCCAATCGTGGATCTCCCAGGAGTAGGCAAGCGTCTGGTTGACCATCCGGTTGTCGACCTTTACTTCAAGGATAAATTGAACGTTTCTGCCAAATTTCTAAAGCCTGGTTCATTAGGCGACCTTGGCAAGGTATTGAAAGCAGTAATCCAATACAAGATGGGTAAAGGAGGTCCATTAGCGATGAATGTATGTTTTACTCCTAAAGTCCTGAAGTTACAGCTTGCTCACATATAATGATATAGTTTGGTGAATCTGCAGCATTTGTTCGGTCTGATGACCCACTTTTATTCCCGCAAACTTCGTATCCCGAAAAGTTGACGGATAGCACATCGGCAGCGGACAGTCCGGACTTGGAAATATTTTCAACGCCGTTCGCATATAAGGAACACGGCAAGGTATTCTTTGATGTTCACACTTATGCTTTGCATGTTTATTTATTACGGTATGGTGGAGCATTTAATATTTGAAGTGAAATGTGACTCACTTATGCTATGAAATATGTCTGTAACAGCCCAACGAGCCATGGTGCTGTGCGGCTGAAGTCTGCCAATCCTTGGGTGCAACCCAGCGTTAATCCCAAGTAAGATCGAATGCATATTTCGTCATTGTGCGGCGGCTAATCATCGAGGACGTTTAGTTACATCACGACACGCGAGGATCTTGGCAAACTCGTTAGGGGGGTGCGCCTGTGCCTGAGGATTGCACAAGCTGAACCGCTGGCCTCTTTCCTCGATAGTACTTTCACGAGAGAGGATCTGGATCATAGACTACATCTCTGCACTGATGCTGAGCTCGAAGAACTGATTCGTGAAAGGGTGGAGACAGTATATCACCCGGCTTCAACATGCCGGATGGCTCCATTAAAAGAAGAGGGTGTGGTAGATGCGAATCTGCGCGTGTACGGCGTAGATGGCTTACGGGTTTGCGATGCTAGCGTGTTTCCATGGATTATTTCTGGCCACACGGTATGTTTCTACCTTTCTGTGAAAAAAGATTGTTTTGCTCACGGATGAGACAGGCCGGAGCATGCTTTGCAATTGCAGAAAAGCTGGCAGAGGAAATTAAGATTGAATTTAATGGAAAGTAGACAGAATAGGAGAAATCTAATCTAATCGCATGAAACGAAGAGAAACAAATGTATAAGTGTAGTAGTGTACCAGTGGCTGTGGTGGAGCGGGGAAGACTGCCGCGTTCTCTTGTCTTTCTTCTGTACCACGTTCAACAATCTGGCGCTCCCTACCAGTCCCAAGACGGGGCTCGCTGCCAAAGTCGGTGCGTTTATACGCTTCAAACGCTCTGCTCGTCGAAGCACGGATCCCAGCGACGATCGACCTACCAGTCTTCATCTCGACACCGCCAGTTTGCCCGTCCGAGCATCGCCTGTTTCTTCACTTGCCCCGCTGCCACAACAAGAATCAACAACTTCTTCCTCTTCCCAACCACCTATGCTCCAGCCACAAACGCAGTATAGTTCAAAGCCAAATCTAAAGACCTGGTGGAACCACTTCTCTCTTAACACAAAGCCCAAGAAAGATGTCTTCGAGGGGCCGTACAGGGGTCTGCCGCTCCTTTTGAGTTCTATCGAGCCCATGCTGACACCGGCATTACTTTACAGCACACGACGATGCGGAACATCCAGTTTTCGGTAAACCACTGAAGGAAAGCCTCAAATATGCCAGTGTTCAGATATCTACCGCGAATGCAAATGGCGATTTGTATGTGTGGGGGTATATTCCTGTTGTCGTCGCTAAATGGTATGTCTACGCTTCCCTTGTTTAAATTGCGCCCTTCTTAACCTCCCTGAGAAGTGGGTTGTATTTGAAGGAACATGGTGCGTCACCCCTTTGCTTGTAGCTTGACCGTGGACTATCTCTAACCCGTCTTTGCATTAGCCACCGAAGTACCAGGTACATTCCGCGTCAACGGCTCCAACAAACGTATGCGCGACCTCCAAGCTTCCTTCGAATCTCCACCTCGCGTATGCACTATTTATGTTATACTGATGTTTAAACCTTAACAGCAAACTAACATGATCTATGCTTTGCGTATTCTCCATTCAGTACGGCAAATCCCTCGATTGGAAACAGGAAAACTACACCACTCATGATGTAGCTAGTGTGTTCCGGAGATATTTAACTCAGATGCCAGTATGTATCTTTCATCCAAGAGATTTATACGTGCTATTAATGCACTATAACAGGAGCCAGTTATACCCCATGATATGTACCATTATGTACGCATTCCTTCCTTCGATGACTCGACCTGACTGCTTAATGATGTTATTGTTTAGTTCCGCGATGCATTAGGTATGAAATATGGCTTCCCATAACTCCTGCTATGCTTAGTCATTCCTCCAGCAAAACAACCATTCAACCAAGAAGAAGTCATTACGACATACAAATCTCTTATTCGAAGAATGCCAAGGCCAAATCAGTACTTACTGTTATATGTTCTTGACCTATTATCGGTCTTTGCACGAAAAAGCGAGAAGAACTTGATGACAGCAACCAGTATGTTTTCTTTATATTACGAGTCGTTCCAATCCGAACTTATATATATCTCTAGACCTTGCTGTGATATTTCGTCCGGGACTTATATCGCATCCTCAGCACGAAATGTCACCTCAAGAGCATGCTTTAAGTCAGAAAGTGCTAGAATTCCTAATTGCACAGCAGGATTGGTTCATGCTAGATATCTCACCTCCACCTGGGAGTAGTGTGACGACGTTTGAAGGAACAGGTGGCGGGCCAAGCACCGGTGGCGGTGGAGGATCAGGTAGTGGAGGTCCGGGGGGTGGAGGAAAATGGCGTGAAGGAACTTCGACTCCTACTCGAAGAGGCACAGGCGGATCCGTAGAAAACACGTCTGGAGGGGCAACACCACCTGCGAATACATCTGGCGCGTGGCATACGCATCACAATAGCTTAGAAGCAGGACCATCTAATCCCAATTCGGACAGGCCTTCGAAACAAAGAAAAGACAGCAACGAATTCAAAGGGGCATTACCGGAGTCACCTGTAATGATGCCTGCCTGGAGTGAAGGCTCACAGAGTCGACGTGCGAGGCAACGATCACAGTCTTCACACTCACCGACATCGCCTGATAATCTGAACATGGGATGGAGCTCAAGGTCACAGGCCCAACCGCCGGCATTACAACAATCTTCTCACTCGTATTCGCATTCTGGACAAGGACACTGGACGGAACATGTTAGGTCAAGGTCAACTTCAACCGCTACGACACCGCATTCATCTTCGCCGCCTTCACCTGTCTCGCCTTCGTTCCCATCCAACCAGCAGCAGTCAACTCGGGTTCCTGCGCATGCTGTGCCGCAGTCAGCTCCACTATCTGAGAGTCCACAGCAGCAGAAACGTCCTCGACCAATACATTCTGCTACGCAGCCGCTTCCTAATACTATTGCAGGCAGCAATGGACCTATCCATTATCGTTTCTCGCACAACCAATCTCATTCCCAAACCCATCATCATCCACATGAACCGTCTCCGCTAGCTATTCATAACCCACTAGCCCCTATCCCTTCATCACCCCTTGGCTCTGGATCGTCAGACGTGGATGAAATGATGATCATCCCATCTTCAAGATCGGACGACGAAAGGGAGGTTCCTTCGCATGTTGGTGGTGGTGCATGGAAGCTGATATCGAGGTCCCATGTGCCTCAACTTCCGACTTCTGTTCCTGGTGGCGATAAAGGAGGGGCTTTTGTTTCTCTAGGGAAGAAAGATAAGTCTGTGAAAGCTTTGCGGAGGAGGACGGCGGTCGATCCTAGTGGTGCGTGCACCAGAAATGCAAAGTTGTTCTCTTATTTAATGCATCTCCTTTACAGAACTTAGAATGCCAAGTCGGGAAAGCAGAGACAACGAGTCGCCTGTGCTCGTTGAGCAAGGTGCGACGGTTACACGGAGTCGCACTTTGCCTTCAAGGAGGAAAGGTGTAAGCACTAGTGAGGATGAAGAACTTTCATCAGGATTGGGAGATAAAGAGAACAATAATTTGCCGAATCGACCGTCAAATAATGGTCATCCGGGAAGGAGAGTATTGAAAAAACAGCGCAGAACTTCAGGCAACGTCGTTCAAATCGCGACAACTTCTTGATACATGCTGAGCGTTCATTTCCTCTGGTCTTCTCTATCCTCCTTGTCTTCGTCTCTACCCACCATTGCGTACCAGCGAACCTGACGTCCTTGACACTTACTACTATGTTACACTCTCGATCCTCGATCTCTATTTTCACCGTCATTCCTGGTGCTTTGCTTTCAATCATTTCTCAATCTTTACAATTCTTCGACGACCCACGGACATCCTTCGTTTCACGCACACGACGGCATTTGAATCCAACATTTCGATTCCTTCCCCACATATACACGACTTGGGAAATTAGGTCGATGATGCTCTCGACACAAACACACACCGCTTATGATCAACGACATTCTTTCGCACTTCCGCCAGCCATATATCCATTCACTGTAAACTATATGCACTTTTTATGAATGTACATTTAGAGTAATCATGTATTTCTTATTTCCTTTTCCATTTTGCCTTTCATGACTGGTTTTTTCTTGTTCCTTCCTCTTTGGACCTTTCTTTCTCATTTTTTTTCTTACGGTACGAATTATATGATGCAGATGAGGTACGACATGATGACAATTTTTACATACGGAAGGGGTTTAGTTTCCTTTCCTTAATGAGTAAGTATCCTGTAGCCATTTCCTTCGTGATTCCTTTTTTTGTCCCCAGTATTAAATAAGTAGATCTTTCCATCCAGATACCACCACCCCTTAATTCTGTTCTCTTTGAATATAACGACCAGGACTTTTTGCAGTAGTAGTATATAGATAATAAATCATTTTTAATCATCATCGATACCCGGAAGTGTAATTAGCGTGACGCGGAAGACGCGACGCGACGCGATCATTGGTTGCGCTTAAACTTGAAGGCTAAGCTTCCTTCGCCGCCGCCAAAGAAAATTGTACTCAAAAATTGACAGTTTGTCTAACGCAGGAGAATCAGTAAAGAAAGGGACTCAAGGGAGGATAGTGTTGGTACCCGGCCAATTACTTAATGAGAAATGTATTCCCTTGGCATGATGAATATAATTAGACTCAGATGACAATGGCAAATAAAGAGGATGTGACCGCGTTCCCGAGCGGCTCATTTGGCTCAGCCACTTTCGTCCTTATATTTCACCCACAACTCAGACCTCAGACAACTCTGAATTCTCTTTACGTCCTGTATAGCATTCTCCACTCTCTTTTCTTGTCTTTTCATCACACCAAGTGTGCGTGTGCCAAAGAATACCTTTGTTGCTCGTGAGCCCCACATTCGTTTTCCACTCGAGCCCACAAATTTGTTTTACGGCATTTACTCAAATCCCGGTATATATTCATAGTTCTGTCCCCACTTTTAACTCGGAGGATATTTTTTCTTGATTATCTCTACCTTTTCAGCTCATCTGGAATTTCTACCTATCAAAGAAATTTCTCGTCCAAGTGCTATAACGCGTGCCACCACCCCCACCTCGCATTTCGAAATTTGCTGCATTCTGTACCATCGCAACATCGTTTTGTAGTGGAGTTTGAAGAACATAAACATTAGGATGGCTACTGTTGCTACCAGAGCAACAGGTCCGAAGCATGCATTGTCAGATGAAGTTATTGAAATCGAATCCTCACCTGAACCCATCCCCGTGCCTCGATTATGCGAGGCATCAAAGGCACGCAACGCAGCAGGCGTTGCAGGTGGCTCGTCTTCATCTCAGAAGAAGGCAAAGGCGAAGGCGAATAGGAAGGCTGCCTCGTTTTCAGGGCCTGTCATCGAACTCACCGATTCAGAGTCGGACTCAAACATGCAACCTTCCCAATCCCTGCCCCGTTCCCAACCTCAACCTCACCGCCATCAAATACAAGCAAGTGCTACTAACTTCTCACACCGCTCTGCCCAGAGCGGCAGTAGCTCTCAGGCACTACAGCCCGTGCCCATAGGCGTTTCGACGGCCCTAGAGAACATTCCCGGCTCTTCGTCAAAGAAGAGAAAGGCATCTGAGACCGTTCCACTATTTTTGCAGTCACAAAGTGACGAAGAGAATGAGCCTCCGCCATTCTTGCGAGCTGAAGATGATGCTGTTACACATCCGCGGAAGAGAGTTCATAGAACAGAAAATGCAAACGCGGAAGAGCAAGTTAAAGACAAAGGGAAAGGGAAAGCCAAAGCCGTGGATTCCGATGATGAATGGGATTGCGATGCCGAATTTGCAGCGAAGCCATTTCCAAACTTTTTTGATAACATAGAACAAAGGGCAGCAAGTGGTAGCGGTACCCAAGAAGAGAAATCTAAAATTGCTGCACCTCTCTTTCAAGGCGTTCAAATCATACAACCTCTGCGCCCCATTTCTGCTGCTATAGCGGATCCCAGTTCCACTGGAACCCAGGCGCCTCCTGTTCAACCTGCCCCTGTTCCGTCGCTGCCAACTATGCATGCAACAGCTGTACAACCGGGACCTACGCCTATTCCACTAGTATTGGAACAACAACCGCAACTAGCACCCGCACCTGCACCTGAAATCGAACCAGCACAAGCAATTGATCCAATCTCCCAAACTATTGCACAAATTCTCGAGATCGTTCCAGACGTCGAGCCTGAATATCTTCTCGGTCTTGTGCAAACAAATTTGCCAAATTTTGCTGGACAGACTGTCGAGCACATCGTTGGAGTTTTATTTGAGAATGGGGATTATCCAAAGGTCGATCTTAGAAATAAAGGGAAGAGGAAAGCAGTCGATCAACCGGAGGTGGGAGGGTCCAATAAGAGAGCAAGAACGCAGGAAGAACGTGAAGTGGATTATGAGAGTGTCGATAGACCTTTTAAAGGTGGTCCTCGTTATACCGACTTAGCTCTGGTTAGTCTGAAAATATTTACCCTTTTCCTTGTGCTTTCCGTTGCAGCGGATAATCTTGTTGGAGGCTTCCGCCAGCTCTATCGGCTCCATTCTAATCAGGACATTACACTTACGCTTGCGCTTTTCCACTTTGATCATAGATCCAACTACAGGCAAGCTTCCCGCTTATCCCAAAGCCTTACCTACGGAAGATTTTGCAAGAGCAACGTAATTTCTATGCGCCGACCCATCTCGCGATACTTGCCTCTGAACAAAGACTTGTGAACTTGCATCGAGAACGTGGCGGAGACATGCTATACGATGATTATGTTAGAGCTTGCGGTCTGCGACCATATCATCAGAAGTCTACGCCGTACGTATATCACAGGGACAAGAAAAAGCTCGTGAATGCAGTAGATGAGGAGTTTGTAAGAGAACGAAAATGGCTTTTGGATAAACTCAAAGACCCGAATGAAGTGCAGAGAGATGTTGGATTTGGTGCAGGCCTTGCAGATGCTCAGGGCGATGCTGGTGCTGGGTCTGGCTTGGATAAAGGCAAAGAACGAGCCGTAGATCCTGTCGATGAAGGGCCTGCTCCTGTCGAAGAAGGTACAGGGATCGAGTGCCAATGTTGTTTCTCGGAATATGCATTCGTAAGTGATCATATCCGTCTGTCTGATATTTTTGTTATCATCATTATTATTGGTACTTGATTGTCTGACCCTACCACTACTACCCACGTCTGTGTTTTTCAGGATGCCATGGTACAATGCCCTGAAGCACACCTATTTTGTTCCTCCTGTGTTTCGCAATACGCGGCCACGAAACTTGGTGAACATGATTCGCGAATTGTGTGCATGCATTCCTCCGGGTGTTCACTTCCCTTTCCCGTCTCGGAGCTGCGAAGAATTCTTTCGCCCAAGTTGATGTCACTGTTTGAGCGGGTACAACAACAGAAAGAGCTTGAAGCGGCTGGACTAGAGGGGCTGGAAGAGTGCCCATTCTGTGATTGGAAGTGCGTTTTGGAAGTCTCGAAGGAAGAGGAAAAACTTTTTAGGTGTGGGAATGAGGAAGGAGGGTGTGGTGTTGTAAGTTGTAGAAGTTGTAAGAAGAAGGTTAGTTATCTTGTTTTCTACTCATTTATGAGGATGCCAATTTTATTTCTTCGTTGTTGTTTAAGGATCATCTTCCAAAGAGCTGCAAAGGCAAGAGATAATGATTGTCATTATTACTATGTTGTTGGGCGCTTATTTGAATTACTATGTAGAAGTGGAAGAGGACAAGTTGCTCGACGGACGGCATGCTATTGAAGAAGCCATGAGTGAGTATATTTTCGGTCCATGTTTTCACGTATTACATCATGTTTATCATTCTTAAAGCTCGAGCGCTTATGCGGAGTTGCCCTAAGTGCAATAAACGTTTGTATAATTTTATCATTACTTGATTTTCCTGTTTGTGCCATCTAACATAACTATCTGATTAGCCTTCATCAAAGAACAAGGTGTAAGTAAACAAATCTGGGGCCCCATTTTTTGCAGTGCAACGTCTTATTGTTCTCGCAAACAGTGTAATAAAATGACATGTCCGAACTGTCGAACCTTGTCGTGCTATATTTGTAGGAAGGTTATCTCGGGATATGAGCATTTTGACCAGGTACGTGCTTGGCCCTTCTGATCAGGTTGCTTTTTTTTTTTCAAAACTCTCCGTACTTGCTACACATACACATGCGTACCATCTTATTCTACCGGTTTTCTGAGGTCTCATACTTTCTCCAGACCCCAGCAGGCCATCCATCTACTTCAAGAGCATCTAAAGGCAAGTGCCCGTTATTCGATCATGTGGAAGAGCGTCATGCTGCAGAAGTGAGTTGATGGCCTTTTACCGGTTTATATGATATAAGTTCTTTACCTGCATTTACGGTACATAGGTGAAAGCCGCTGCGGAAAAGGCGATGGAGCAATACAAGCGCGATAACCCAGACGTGGATGAAAAAGACATCAAAGTCGACCTTCCTCCACCTCCGCCACCACCTCCAGCTCCAGTGCGCCTAGGAGGCCCCATAGGAAGGGGTGGCGTTGTTCCATTGCCTCATTGGCCAGGACCGGCACCAGGAATAATGAACAGATTACATCCCAACATGTATGAATTGCCTGCCCCTTTCCCTGGCGGTGTGGGTGTGATGCCTATGGCACATCCTCTGGCGCCTCCGATTCATAGGGTTCCTCCTCCCCCTGCCCCTCCCCGTGCTGCTCGACAAACACGAGCACAGCAAAGACTTGCCCAAGCTCAGCGTAGACAGGCGGAAAGAGAGGCGGATAATCCAGCACTACTTCAAAGGATGCAAGAAGAAATGCGAAGGCATGAGATCGACGTAGATATACGCCGCGAGCGGGAGATAGAACAACAACGAGTGCTTGAAAGGCATCGCCAGGCGGAGGAGAGGGAACGAGAAAGGTTGCAGGCAGCATATCGCGAGATGGCAGAGGCGCATAGAAGGGAAGCAGAAGCGCGAGCACAGGTCGATCGTGAAAGAAGACAAGCGGAATTTCGTG
>Ga0247779_1001534_pt1 | contig 11023 bp, 8 predicted proteins | sample UWRJL221509R5_FD_179925 | JGI IMG/M metagenome (GOLD analysis project Ga0247779, IMG submission 179925) | Plant litter microbial communities from Arlington Agricultural Research Station in Wisconsin, United States - UWRJ-L221-509R-5 | ecosystem: Environmental > Terrestrial > Plant litter >...
ACGCTCGACGGCGCCACTCAAACCATCATGCAAGGTCCAGTGGCTTCCCAAGAAGCGATCAAGATGCTGGGCACGAACGGCGGTGGCTACTTCAACGCCAATAGCGCCCACCCGTTCGAGAATCCCACGCCGCTTTCGAACCTGATTCAGATGCTCTCGATTTTCGCCATCGGCGGAGCGCTGTGCGTAACGCTCGGCGAGATGGTCGGAAACAAGCGCCACGGTTGGGCCGTGTTCGCGACCATGACGCTGCTCTCGGTATCGGCCGTATGCGTGGTGAACCATTTCGAGGCTCAGGGCAATCCGTTGCTCTCGCAGCTCGGCGTCGATCAGGTGACCAGCGCAACTCAAGCCGGCGGAAACATGGAGGGCAAAGAGCTTCGCTTCGGCATCCCCGATTCCTCGTTGTTCACCGTAGTCACGACGGACGCCTCCTGCGGTGCGGTCAACACCATGCACGACAGTTTGATGCCGCTCGCCGGGCTCATCCCGATGCTCAACATCCAACTTGGCGAAATCGTGTTCGGTGGCGTGGGCTCGGGCATGTACGGCATGCTCGTGTTCGTCATCTTGGCCATCTTCCTGTCGGGCTTGATGATTGGGCGAACTCCCGAGTACGTCGGCAAGAAGATCGATAGTCGCGACGTGCGCTTCGCCAGCTTCTATATTTTGGTGATGGCGGTGTTGATTTTGGGTCTGACCTCGATCGGCTTGATGACGGAGGCAGGACGCGCCGGCATCCTCAATACTGCCGCCGCAGAGTTGCCCGGCGCGCCTTGGAAACCCCACCCCCACGGCTTCTCGGAGATCTTGTACGCCTACAGCTCGGGCGCGGGCAACAACGGCAGCGCGTTCGCCGGTCTCACTGCGTACTCGGCGGATCACCCGGTCTTCTACTCACTCACGCTCGCGATCGCGATGATGTTTGGTCGCTTCTTGCCGATCGCCCTTGTGCTCGCCATCGCTGGCAACATGGCCAAGAAGAAGCGCGTGCCACCGGGTCCGTCGAGCTTTCCCGTCGGCGGCGGCCTGTTCATCGCTCTGCTCACCGGCACCATCCTCTTGGTCGGCGCCCTCACCTTCTTTCCAATGTTGTCTTTCGGTCCGATCGTCGAGCACTTGAAGCTCGCCGCCGACGCCGCTGCTCATTGAGTTGTCATGTCCAAGTCCAAGTCCAACGAAAATTCGCGTTCCATGTTCGATCCGGCCATCATCAAGCCGGCCATCCTCGCGTCTTTCAAGAAGTTGAATCCGCGCGACATGATGAAGAACCCCGTCATGTTCGTGGTGGAGATCGGCACCGCCCTGGTCACGGTGCTGTATGCGGCAGACCTGCTCCGAGACCGCCCGGTCGACTCCAAGTTGACGATCCAGCTGATCCTGTGGCTGTGGTTCACCGTGCTGTTCGCCAATTTCGCCGAAGCCGTGGCGGAGGGCCGTGGCAAAGCGCAGGCGGCGACCCTGCGCAAGATGCGCACGACCACCAACGCGTTCCGAACGCTGCTTGCCGGCGGCGCTGCCCCGCTCGCGACCACCGGCGAAGGGCGTGCACGCGGTGAGCTGATCCCCGCCACCGACCTGAAGAAAGGCGACCGCATCTATATCAAGGCCGGTGAGCTCATCCCCGCTGACGGCGAAATCGTCGAGGGCGTGGCATCGGTCGACGAAAGCGCGATCACCGGCGAAAGCGCGCCGGTCGTGCGCGAAGCCGGGGGCGATCGCAGCGCGGTTACCGGCGGCACACGCGTGCTTTCGGACTGGCTCGTGGTCGAAGTGCGTCAAGACCCCGGCGGCGGCTTCATCGACCGCATGATCGCGCTCGTGGAAGGGGCGCAGCGCCAGAAGACGCCGAACGAGATCGCGCTCACGATTCTGCTCGCGGGTCTAACGATCATCTTTCTGGCGGCCACCGCCGGACTGGTGCCGAGCGCTCGCTTCTTCGCGGGCGACATCGGCATCGTGCTCCTCGTCTCCTTGCTGGTTTGTCTGATCCCGACCACGATCGGTGCACTGCTATCGGCCATCGGCATCGCCGGCATGGATCGCTTGGTTCAGTACAACGTGATCGCCACCTCCGGACGCGCGGTCGAAGCTGCCGGCGACATCGACGTGTTGATGCTCGACAAGACCGGTACGATCACCTACGGCTCGCGCCAGGCGTTCGAGATGGTTGCTGCGCCGTCTGTGGACCGAAAGCTCTTGGCCGAGGTCGCCATGCTGTCGTCGCTCGCCGACGAAACTCCAGAGGGCAAGAGCATCGTCACCTTGGCCGAGAAAACCCTGGCCAAGCGCCTAGACGCCGAGGGCGGGACGGCGATCCCCTTCACCGCGCAAACGCGCATGAGCGGGCTCGATCTGGGGACCCGGCAGCTGCGCAAAGGCGCGACGGATGCGGTCATCAAACACGTAACGGCGCTCGGCGGCAGCGTCCCCGAACAACTGATGACCGAGGTCAAGCGCATCGCCAACGAAGGCGGTACGCCGCTCGTGGTGTCGGATGGGGCGAAGGCGCTCGGTGTCGTCTATCTCAAGGACACCGTGAAACCCGGGATGCGTGAGCGCTTCGAGCGCCTGCGAGCGATGGGCATCAAGACGGTGATGATCACCGGCGACAATCCGCTGACCGCCAAGAAGATCGCCGAAGAAGCAGGCGTAGACGATTTTCTCGCCGAAGCGACGCCAGAGACCAAGATGGAATACATCGAGCGCATGCAGGAAGGTGGGCGTCTGGTTGCGATGACCGGCGACGGCACCAACGACGCTCCCGCGCTGGCCAAGGCGGACGTCGGTGTAGCCATGAACACCGGAACTCAAGCCGCAAAAGAGGCCGGAAACATGGTCGATCTCGACTCGGACCCGACCAAGCTGATTGAGATCGTCGAGATCGGCAAGCAGCTCTTGATGACACGCGGCGCGCTCACCACGTTTTCCGTGGCCAACGATCTGGCCAAGTACTTCACCATCCTGCCAGCCATGCTCACTGGCATCGCAGCGTTTCAGTTGGTCAAAGGAGACCCGCACTCTTCTGCCTTCTGGTCGCTCAACCTGATGCAGCTCGGCACGCCCACGAGTGCCATCTTGAGTGCCGTGATCTTCAATGCACTGATCATCATTGCGCTCATCCCACTCGCGCTGCGAGGCGTGAAGTACCGCCCGATGGGCGTCGAGCGCATCTTACGCCGCAATTTGCTGGTTTACGGCGGCGGCGGCGTGCTCTTGCCCTTCGTCGGCATCAAGTTGATCGACGTGGTCGTGAACCTGCTCCACCTTGCCTGAGGCTGCCATGAAACTACTTCGACCCTGCTTCGTGATGACTCTTGCGCTGCTAGTGCTCTGTTGCCTGGTCTACCCCGGCATGGTTACCGCTTTTGCGCAGGTTCTGTTCCGAGCTCAAGCCAATGGCAGCCTCGTCGAACGCGACGGAAAAGTGCTCGGTTCGACCCTCATTGGCCAATCGGTGGCCGACTGGGCCGCGCACCGCGAGTACGTTTGGGGTCGCCCTTCCGCCGCCAGCAACGACGCCTCGACGAATATCACCTACTCGTCCGGCAGCAACTACGGCCCGATGAACGCCGCACTGCTCGCTGAGGTCAAAGCGCGCGTCGCGCTGCTGCGGGATTCTGGCGTGAACGGGCCGATCCCAGCGGATTTGGTGACCAAGAGCGCGAGCGGCCTCGATCCGCACGTTTCGCCTGCGGCGGCCGAGATCCAAGTGCCGCGCATCGCCAGCACGCGAAAGGTCGCGGAGTCCAAGGTGCGGGAGCTGATCGCAAATCATACCGAGCACAGCTCGCTCGGTTTCCTGGGCGAGCCACGTGTCAACGTGCTGCTCGTGAACCTCGACCTCGATAGCCAAGCGCCGTATACTGCGCCAGCGAAGCCGGCGCCGAGCGCAGCGCCGGCGAAGTAGCCGTATGGCCGGGAGTGTGTGAGCGGTGCCCGATGATTTCCTGGCAGTCCTAAAGGCCCATCGCAGGGCGCCGCTCAAGATCTACTTGGGCATGGCGGCGGGCGTCGGCAAGACGGTCGCCATGCTCAAAGAGGGCAAGCGTCTGATCGCCGAAGGCGTCGACGTGGCCGTGGGCATCGTCGAAACACATGGCCGCGAGGAAACCTCGAGCGAGACGCAAGGCATCGAGCTCATCCCCAGGAAGACGCTGCTTTATCGCGGCGTGCCGCTGGAAGAGATGGACCTCGACGCCGTCCTCGCACGAAAACCAGCGGTCGCGTTGGTAGATGAGTTGGCGCACACGAACGTGGGCGGCTCGAAGAACGACAAGCGCTGGCAGGACGTCGAGGAGCTGCTCGACGCCGGCATCAGCGTCATGGCAACGCTCAACATTCAACACCTCGAAAGCCTGCACGAGATCGTGCTGCGCGAAACCGGGGTGGATGTGCGGGAGCGAATTCCCGATCGAATCGTGTCCGGCGCGGATGAGGTCGTGGTCATCGACTTGCCCCCCGCAGAGCTGCAGGAGCGGCTGCGTGAGGGCAAAGTGTATCCCCCAGAGAAAGTAGAGCACGCGCTGCGGCGTTTTTTTACCGGCAAGAACTTGGCAGCGCTTCGCCAGCTCGCGTTGCGCGAAGTCGCCAACGCGGTCGAACGACGCGGTCGCCGCGCCCCAAGCTCGCACAACGACGAGAGTCTCGGTCCGCGCTCTCATCCCGTCGATGCCGAGAGGGTCATGGTATCCATGTCATCGCGCCCCAACGCGACTCGGCACTTGCTCAGGCACGGTGCTCGTCTCGCGGGCGGTCTCAATAGCCGCTGGTTCGTGGTCTACGTGCGCACCTCGAGTGAGGCGGTGGAGCGCATCGACGCCAGGAGTTTGCGCTCACTCACGGAAAACATTCGCCTGGCCAAGGAGTTGGGCGCCGAGGTGGTACGCCTCGAAGGCACCGACGTCGTTGCGGCCCTCGCCGATTTCGCCCGCAGCAAAGGCATTACCCACGCGCTGTTTGGGCGCACCGGACAAAGCCGCCTGCAAGAGCGCCTGCGCGGCTCGATTCTTTCGGAATTCATGCGCGCCGTGCCGGGCGTCGACGTGGTGGTCGTCGGCGAGCGACGCGACGACGAAGGGCTGGTCCTCGAGCCATGAAACGCCGCGTGCTCGTGATCGAACCCGATGCGACCATCCGTCGCATGCTGGAGTATGCGCTGTCCACGGCCGGCTTCGCGCCGACCAGCACGCCGACGGTCGAAGCGTCGCGTGCGCTGCTCGACGGCACAGCGATGGACGCGGCCGTGCTCGAGCTGCGCGCCACGAATTCGGAGGGCACGGACGGCGTTCGCGCCCTGCGCGCCGACCACCCCGAGCTCCCGCTGGTGGTCACCGGCACGCTACTCACGCCGCGCGTGATGCAGGAGCTGATCCGCGCACGCGTCGACGATGTGGTGCCGAAGCCCTTTACTCCACGCGAGATTGTGAGCGCGGTCGAGCGTGTGCTGCAAAACGCGCGCACCCGCCACAACGGCGCCTTGGAGTACGCGGCGGCGATGGCCAATGCCCGGCGCGCGATCGTCGAAGGACGGCCACACGATGCCGAGGCGCCCCTAGCCCGCGCCCGCGCCGTTTCCCCGCTCGACGGCGAGGCGATGGCCCTATTTGGATTGCTGAGCGAGCTGCTCGGTCACGACCGCGACGCCGACCGCGCTTATCGCGCGGCGCTCGCCCTACGCGACGAACGCGTCACCGAAGACGTATTGCCCGGAGAGGGTTTGGCGCGGCTCCAAGCGTACGCCGGAGCGCGAGCCGTGCCGAGCTTCGAGCACCATGGGCGGCACACGCTGTGGTTCGTGTCGGACGCGGCGAGCGAGCTCGCGTTGGGGCCGCTCGGCGGAAAGAAACCGGAGGTGGTGGTATTTAGCCTCGGCTTGCTGGCAAGTGAGACCGGAGCCCTGTACGCGCGGATGGCCCCCGACAAGCAGGCGTTCTTGATCGCGACCAGCGCCACCAGCGAGCGCCTGGTATTGCGCATCACGCACTCGTTCGAAAATCCCATCGTCTTGGCACACCCACAGACGCTCTCGCGCATGGCCACGAACCCCCAAAGCTTGGCACCGGGGAACGCGGAAAGGGAAGCATCCGGATGACCAAAGCAGAGGCACCCATGAAGCCGCAAATTTTGGTGATCGACGACGACGAGTCGATTCGCCGCACCCTCCGCCTGTGCCTGGAATCTGCCGATTATTCGGTGGCGATGGCCGGAAGCGGCGAGGCCGGTCTGGCGCTGGCCAAAAAGCAGCCGCCTGATTTGGCGCTCGTCGACTTGAGGCTCGGGGGAATGGATGGCCTGGCCGTCACGCGGGCGCTCGCCCAAGAAGCGCCGGGCGCACAGGTGGTGATCATGACTGCCTACGCAACGATCGACAACGCTGTCGAAGCCATGCGCGCCGGGGCATCCGACTACCTGGCGAAACCGTTCACACCCGCCGCCGTGAAACACGTGGTCGCACGAGTGCTGGACTCTGCACGTATGCGTCAAGAGCTCGCGGAGGTGGAACGACACAATCGCCGCCAGCCGGTGAGAAGCACGAGCCCCGCGGTTTTGGAAGCCTACACGCTGGCCGAGCGGGTCGCGGGCAGCGAAGCCACCGTGCTCCTGCTGGGCGAAACCGGCACTGGCAAGAGCCTACTTGCGCGTCACGTTCATCAACGTTCCCCGCGCGCGTCGCGCCCATTCGTGACCGTGAATTGTGCCACGATCAGCAGCAACCTGATCGAAAACGAGCTCTTCGGCCATGCCAAAGGGGCGTTCACCGGGGCAGACCAGCCGCGGGCCGGCTACGTCGAGGCCGCCAAAAATGGCAGCCTGTTCGTCGACGAAGTGGGAGATCTGGGCAAGGAAACGCAAGGCAAGTTCCTGCGGCTGCTCGAGGAACGAGAGTACGTCCGCGTCGGCGATACCGAGCCGCGCCGCTCGGACGCGCGGATCATCGCCGCGACTCATCGTGACCTGAAGTCGGCGGTGGCCAACGGCTCATTTCGCGATGACCTTTTCTATCGCTTGAACGTGGTAACGATTCGCTTGCCCGCATTGCGAGAGCGGCGAGAAGACATCCCAGCTCTGGTCGGCTCGTTCCTGAAGCCCGTGTCCCAATCCGGACGCGTGAGGGCCATGAACGTCTCGCCAGAAGCGATGGCGGCCTTGGTGGCCTACGATTGGCCGGGCAATATCCGAGAACTCTCCAACGTACTGGAACGCGCGACCTTGCTCGCCAACGGTGATTTGCTCACCCCTGATCTCTTGCCCGAGGAGGTGCGGGTCAGCTCGCGCTCGCTGGTCCCGCTTCAGGATGGCGATGAATCGCTCGAGGCTGCCGAGCGCCGACACATTGCCGCTGTCATGGCGCGACATCCCACGCTCGACACCGCAGCCAAGGCGCTCGGCGTCGATCCTTCCACGCTCTACCGCAAGCGGGAGCGCTTCGGGCTCAGATGACGTCCTCGCCCCCTCCTGCCGCGCCCACGGGTCGACCCGCCTCGCTGCGAGCGCGCCTGATTCGCGCGCTCGCTGTGGTGGGCGCAACGCTGCTCGCGTTGTGCGCGTTGTCGACCGTTGCCGTGACCCGACTCGGAGGGGCCATCGGCCTAATCCTGCGTGAAAACTACGTCTCGGTCGTCGCTTGCCAAGAGATGAACGAGGCCTTGGAGCGCCAGGATTCCGCCGCCCTATTCGCGGTGAGTGGCCGCGGCGATATCGCCGCGCCGATGTTCACGCTGCACCGCGCGAACTTTGCCAAGGCACTCGCACGCGAGGCGGCGAACGTTACATTGCCCGGGGAAGGCGCACGTGTTCGCGAAGTCGGCGCGTTGTATCGCGACTACGTGCACGAAGTCGACCGAGTGCTGGGGGAGCCGCAGGAAAGGCGTATCGCTGGTTACTTCAATCACCTCTTGCCTCGATTCAGCTCCGTTCACGGCAAGGTGACCGAGATTCGCGTGATGAACCAACGCAACATGGAATGGGCCGACAAGGAGGCCCGCCGTGTGGCCCAGCGCACGCTGGAGTTGGCTGTCCTGGTGACGGTCGTGGCTTTGGCCCTGGCAGGCTGGTTCGCGCTCCAGATCCCCAAAGCCGTATTGGACCCTATCGCCTCGTTCACTCAGCATGCGCGCGAAATCGGCGAGGGCAAGCTCGACGCGACCGTGACCGTGACCGTACCCGACGTTGCCGAGCTTCGGATGCTTGGTGAAGCACTCAGCCGCATGCAAGAGCGGCTACGCGCCTACCGCGAAAGCTCACTTGGGGAGCTCTTGGCGGCCAAGGATTTGTCGCGCGCCACGATCGCCTCGATGGTCGATCCGGTGATCGTATTCAGCACGCGTGGCGAGGTCCTGCTGGTGAACGATGCCGCTGAATCGACCTTCGGACTGGTATCGGGCGATGTGGACTTGCTGCGCCGAGGCGGAGTCGAGATCCCCGAGCCGATCGCGCTGGCGCGTGACGCGGTATTGACTCATGGTCAGCCGCTCTTACCGCAGAGCCTGGCCGATGCGATGCGCTGGATCACGGCCGAGGGTGAGCAATATTTCCTGGTGCGCGCGTCCCCACTGCAAGGCGAAGACACCGGGGGTGCCGGCGTGATTGTCGTCGCACAAGATGTCACTCGTTTTCGGCGCATCGACGCGCTCAAGAGCGACGTCGTGGCGACCGTGAGTCACGAGCTCAAGACCCCGCTCACCTCGTTGCGGCTCGCCACTCATATGTTGCTGGAAGACTCAACTGGACCGCTCTCGAGCATGCAGCGCGAGCTCGCGCTGACGGCACGGGACGAAACCGAACGCCTGCAAACCACCGTCAACGAGCTGTTGGACCTGGTACGTATCGAACGCGAAGCCGGCGCTCTGCAGCGTGCCCCGGTAAATCCCAACACGCTACTGCAAGAGGTCGTCTCTGCTCATCGAAAGATGGCGGAGCTCAAACACGTGGCCATCGAGCTAGAGGACGGCGAGCGCGGATCGCTAATCGAGATCGATCCTGAACAAATCACCATCGTCGTCAGTAACCTGGTCTCGAACGCGATCCGCCATTCACGCGAGGGCGGGCAGATCTGGTTGAAGGCATACGCGGATGGGGACGCTTATGTTTTTTCCGTCCGGGACAACGGCGACGGCATCGCCAAAGAACAGCTCCCTCGCATCTTCGAACGGCACTGGAGCGGCTCAGAGCCTTCGACCCTGAAGGGGCGGCACGGTCTGGGCCTGGCCATTGCCAGGGAAATTGCCACGAGACACGATGGCAGCCTGGACGTCGAATCGGCTCTCGGCCAGGGCAGCACATTTCGATTGCGGATCCCTCGCCTGCAGGAACGTCCCGCGCCGCTCAACGCAAGCTAGGTTCGCTTTGGGCTAGCAGCTCTGGACAACGCACGACGGCACATGCTGAAGTGGCGGCGAGGCTTGCATCCTCGGCGACCCCAGCGACCATGAGCAAATTTCGCGTTTATCACTACCCCCAATGCACCACCTGCAAGAAAGCTCTCAAGTGGCTTTCGGATCACGACGTTTCGGTCGAGCTGATCGACATCGTGAAAAATCCACCCTCGAAGCGCGAGCTGCGCGAGGCACTGACGAGCGCGGGCCTGCCGCTGAAGAAGCTGTTCAACACCTCCGGGCTCTCGTACCGCGAGGGCAAGTTCGGGGAACGCTTGGCCACGATGACCGAAGCGCAGGCGCTCGACGCGCTCGCGGCGGACGGCAAGCTGATCAAGCGCCCGTTCTTGCTCGGCAAGGGCTTGGCGCTAGTCGGTTTCGATGAAGCCGCGTACCGCGCGAAGCTGGGCTGACGTGCAGATCCGCCACATGCGACGAATCGCATCGGCAAATCAGCTGCTCGTTCACGCGGATTTGCGCTGATTTTTGCGGCCGCGTCGCGCGCGGTACGCTTTCTGCAATGCCCCGCGCATGGGCATCGTACATGAAGTCAGCGTGGCCGCCGGTCACGCCATGCAAGGCATTCGCGCGGGCAGCGCGCGGCTCGCATCGCACAAATGCGCGCAGCACATGCCAGCCTCGATCCAGGTGTACAGCGTGGCCTTCGAGCCGGGTACGCCCCTCCCCATCTCTTGCACCGCCGATGGCGTGGGCGCACCGCCAGCGCTCGGCTTTGGCGATGTTCCCGAAGCCGCGCAATCGCTGGTCGTGCTGTGTGAGGATCCGGATGCCCCGCAGCACGAACCCTTCCTGCATTGGCTGGTGTACGGGATCCCGAACGACGCGAGCAGCGTGGACGCTCAGACGCAGCACGACTATCGCATGGGCGAAAACAGCAGGTCCGAGCAGGGCTACACGCCCGCAGCCCCACCGCCCGGGCATGGCCTGCATCACTACCACTTCCAGGTCTTTGCCTTGGATGTGCCGCTCGAATTCGACTCAGGCAGGAAGCGCGAAGAACTGCTAGATGCCATGACCGGCCACGTGCTCGCGTGGGGCGAAATCGTCGGCACGTACGAGCGCGAATGACGCGGCGGCGCTAGCCGCGGTAGTGCCGCACGTCAGTCACCTTGCGCAGGTTGGCGGCGTGATGCTCCAGCCCACGCTGACGCACCCCGAAGCGACTGGCAAGCTCGAACACGCGCGGCAAATGCTTCCAAAAAGGGCCCTTCCAGCCCAGGGCTTTGAAGGCACCTTTCATCATCGCGTTCATCGCAGGACTGACCACGGTTTCGGCGTTGGTCATCCAATTCGGGTGCACTGCGGCCGCGGCCATCAGCGTTTGGTACAGCTCATTCACGTCGAGCTCGGGCGACAAGAACCAGGAGGGCAAAAACAGCGGATCGTCTTCCGCGAACCAGCCCATGTCTTTGCATTGGCGCTCGAGCGGCGTGCCGGAGTAGACGCGAATGCCGGTGGAGAACAGCACCATGTCCGTGGCTGCGATGTGCTCCTCGCAAAAGGCGAGAGTTTCCCGCACCGTGGCCATGGTCTCCCCGGGCGCGCCCAGCATGAAAAACCAGTACGTGGGCAGGCCGCCTTCACGCAGCGCTTGCGCCGCGCGGATCACGGCGTGCTTTTGAAAG
>Ga0247779_1001535_pt1 | contig 11021 bp, 5 predicted proteins | sample UWRJL221509R5_FD_179925 | JGI IMG/M metagenome (GOLD analysis project Ga0247779, IMG submission 179925) | Plant litter microbial communities from Arlington Agricultural Research Station in Wisconsin, United States - UWRJ-L221-509R-5 | ecosystem: Environmental > Terrestrial > Plant litter >...
CGAGGGCCTGCGAGCGCGCCACGAAGTCACCGCTCCTCCTGGTCTTGTAGAGCATCAGGGCGTTCTTCGCATTGGTTGCCACGGTGAGCGCGAGCGCGGCCTTTTCGCCCCGCTGGGCGGTCTTCAGCGAGACTCTTGTCGCGTTCAGCTTCGCGTCGACCCGCAGGGCAGCGAGCCACTGCTCGAGCTCTGCAGCGTCGTCCGGCAGCACGGGAACCACGACCTCCCGCGGCGGAAGGTCGACGTCGGAGTACGCGTTCTGCAGGACCGTCTCGACGAGCTCCGGGAGGCTGACGTCGAGCTCCTTGTCGACCACCCAGCTCTTCGTCCCGCGGATGCGGCCGCCTCGCACGATGAACTGCTGCACCGCAGCCGCCAGTTCGTCGTGGGCGATGCCGAAGAAGTCCGTGTCGATGTCCTCAGAGAGCACGACGGCGTTCTTCGACATCGCCGTCTGCATCGCTCCGAGCTGGTCGCGATAGCGCGCCGCAGACTCGTAGTCCATCTCCGCTGAGGCCGACTTCATCCTGCGCTCGAGGTCGGCGACGAACTTCGAGTCGTTGCCGGACATGAACGAGGCGAAGTCGACGGCGATGGACTTGTGCTCCTCCTTCGTCACTCGAGCGACGCACGGGGCCGCGCACTTGCCGATGTCTCCGAGCAGGCACGGCCTTCCCGTCTGCTGCGCGCGCTTGTACGTCGTGTCTGTGCAGCTGCGCATCGGGAAGGCCTTCAGCAGGGTGTCTACCGTCTCCCTGATCGCCCAGACCCTCGAGTACGGTCCGAAGTAGCGGGCGCCCGCGATCTTGCGGTTGCGCGTCACCAGCACCCGCGGGACATCCTCCTGCAGTGTGATCGCGAGGTACGGGTACGACTTGTCGTCGCGGAACTGCACGTTGAACGGCGGGTCGAACTCGTTGATCCAGGTGAATTCGAGCTGGAGTGCCTCGAACTCGTTGCCGACGACCGTCCATTCGACCGATGCGGCCGATGTCACCATGCTTCGGGTGCGCTGGTGCAGGTTCTGCAGTGGCGCGAAGTAGTTGCTCAGCCGCGATCGGAGGTTCTTCGCCTTGCCGACGTACAGCACGCGACCGTTCTGGTCGCGGAATCGATAGACGCCGGGCGAAGTCGGGATCTCCCCGGGCTTCGGCCGGTAGCTCACGGTGTTAGCCATGACGCAATGCTCTCGCTATTTCGAGGTGGCCGCTGCTGCGGCCTTCTGCGCGCCCGCCGTGCTCTTGCCCGTCGCTTTCGCCTGCCGCTTGGCCGGAGTGTGTGCCGTCCCCGGGTGAATTCCGAGGAGTTCCGCGAGGAACTCGCCCGTGTGGCTGCCCTCGGCCTTCGCAACCTGTTCGGGTGTGCCGATGGCGATGACCTCGCCGCCGCCGGCTCCCCCCTCAGGACCCAGGTCGATGACCCAGTCGGATGACTTGATCACGTCGAGGTTGTGCTCGATCACGATGACGGTATTGCCCTTGTCGACGAGCCCGTTCAACACGAGCAGCAGCTTGCGGACATCCTCGAAGTGCAGGCCCGTCGTCGGCTCATCGAGCACGTAGACGCTGCGCCCCGTCGCCCTGCGCTGCAGCTCCGTCGCGAGCTTGACGCGCTGCGCCTCTCCGCCGGAGAGGGTCGTTGCGCTCTGCCCGAGCCGCACGTAGCCGAGTCCGACGTCGACGAGCGTCTTCAGGTACCGGTGAATCGACGAGATCGCCTCGAAGAAGTCGGCGGCCTCGGCGATCGGCATGTCGAGCACCTCCGCGATGTTCTTGCCCTTGTAGTGCACGGTGAGGGTGTCGCGGTTGTACCGCGCTCCCCCGCAGACCTCGCAGGCGACGTAGACGTCGGGCAGGAAGTTCATCTCGATCTTGATCGTGCCGTCGCCCGCACAGTTCTCGCAGCGACCGCCCTTGACGTTGAAGCTGAAGCGGCCGGGCAGGTAGCCACGGACCTTCGAGTCCTGCGTCTCGGCGAACAGGTTGCGGATCTTGTCGAACACGCCGGTGTACGTCGCCGGGTTTGATCGCGGAGTTCGACCGATCGGCGCCTGGTCGACGTGCACGACCTTGTCGAGCTGGTCGAGCCCCGTCACCCGGGTGTGCCTTCCGGGGATCTGGCGTGCGCCGTTCAGTTCGTTGGCCATCACCTTGTACAGGATGTCGTTGACGAGGGACGACTTGCCGGAGCCGCTGACGCCGGTAACGGCCGTGAAGACCCCGAGCGGGAACTTCACGTCGACATTCCTGAGGTTGTTCGCCCGCGCGCCTTCGACCGTCACCTGGCGGGACTTGTCGACCGGCCTGCGCTTCTTCGGCGTCTCAATCGCGAGCCTGCCGGAGAGATAGTCGCTCGTCAGGGAACGGGTATTCGTCAGCAGCGACTCGTATGACCCCGAGTGGATCACCTCGCCGCCGAGTTCGCCCGCCCCAGGTCCAATGTCGACGATCCAGTCCGCAGTGCGGATCGTGTCCTCGTCGTGCTCGACGACGATCAGGGTATTGCCGAGGTTCTTCAGCTTGACCAGAGTCTCGATCAGCCTGCGGTTGTCGCGCTGGTGGAGCCCGATGCTCGGCTCGTCGAGGACGTACAGCACGCCCGTGAGGCCGGACCCGATCTGGGTGGCCAGGCGGATGCGCTGCGCCTCGCCGCCGCTGAGGGTTGCCGCGGCGCGCGCTAGGTCGAGGTAGCTGAGACCCACCTCGATGAGGAACTCAAGCCTGAGCCTGATCTCCCGCAGAACGGCCGCGGCGATGTGCGCCTCGCGATCGGTGAGCGTGAGCGCCGCCATGAAGTCGTGCACCTTGACGAGGCTGAGCTCACAGGCATCCGAGATGCTGAAATCATTGATCGTGACCGCGAGGACCTCCGGCTTCAGCCGCTTGCCGCCGCAGACCGGGCACGGCGTCTCACGCAGGTAGCTCGCGAACCGCTGGCGGGTCCATTCCGTGTCCGCCTCGAGGTTCTTGCGCTCGATGTACGGGATGACCCCCTCGAACCCCGTCGTGTACTTCATCTCGCGGCCGAAGCGGTTACGCCACTTGACCGTCACCTCGAAGTTGTTGCCGTACAGGATCGCCTTCTGCTGCTCGGCGCTCAGGTCGCCCCATGCTGTGTCGAGGGTGAAGTCGAGGTCGCGGCCGAGCCCCTCAAGCATGCGACCGAAGTACTGCTGCACGCCCTTGCCAGCCTGCGCCCACGGCAGGATCACGCCGTCTTCGAGGCTCACGGAGTCATCGGCGATCAGCAGGTCGGAGTCGACCGTCATCCTGGTGCCGAGGCCCGAGCACTCCGGGCACGCGCCGAACGGGGCGTTGAAGGAGAAGGTGCGCGGCTCGATCTCGGTGAGCTGCAGCGGATGACCGTTCGGGCATGACAGCTTCTCGGAGAAGTTGCGCCAGGCGGCATCGCCCGTCTCGTCGACGTAGTTGATCGCCACAAGGCCGTCGGTGAGTCGAAGGGCGGTCTCGAGCGAGTCCGTCAGTCGCGTGAGGATGTCGTCTGCGGCGACGAGACGGTCGACGATGACCGAGATGTCGTGCTTGTACTGCTTCTTCAGCGTTGGGGGCTCGCTGAGCTGGATCTGCTCGCCGTCGACGATCGCGCGCGAGTATCCGCTCGCCGCGAGGCTCTGGAACAGGTCGACGAACTCACCCTTCTTCTGCGAGATCACCGGACTGACGACCTGGTACCGCGTTCCGGTCGGAAGCAGCATCAGCTGGTCGGCGATCTGCTGCACCGTCTGGCGCTCGATCTTCTCGCCGCAGACGGGGCAGTGGGCGATTCCGATGCGGGCCCAGAGCAGACGCATGTAGTCGTAGATCTCGGTGATCGTGCCGACCGTCGACCGCGGGTTGCGGTTGGTCGACTTCTGGTCGATCGAGACCGCGGGGCTTAGCCCCTCGATGAAGTCGACGTCCGGTCGATCGACCTGGCCGAGGAACTGGCGCGCGTAGGCGGAGAGTGACTCGACGTACCTGCGCTGGCCTTCCGCGAAGATCGTGTCGAACGCGAGAGAGGACTTGCCAGAACCCGAGAGACCGGTAAAGACGACGAGCGAATCCCTCGGGATTTCGAGGTCGACATCCTTCAGGTTATGGACTCTGGCGCCACGGACGCTCAGCTTGGAGAGCGAGGAAACGGATGAAATCGACACTCTCTATAGTCTACGGAAGCCACCGACATTGGTCCGGCGCGGTACGCGGGATCACCGCAGGTGGCCGGCGCTCTCCATCTGGCGCAGTTCCTTCTTCAGGTCGGACAGTTCGTCTCGCAGCCGTGCAGCCAGCTCGAACTTCAGCTCCCCCGCGGCCTGGAGCATCTGCTCGTTCAGGTCGGCGATGATCGCCTCGAGGTCGTTGCCGCCCGCGGCCGCAAGGCCCTCCCTGCGCAGGTTCGGAGTCGGTGAGCGCTTCTTGCCGTCGCGACCGCCCCTGCCGCCCCCCAGCAGCTCTGCCGTATCCGCGCCCTCGCGCATGAGCGCGTCGGTGATGTCGGCGATCTTCTTTCGAAGCGGCTGTGGGTCGACGCCGCGCTCGAGGTTGTATGCGACCTGCTTCTCGCGACGACGGTTGGTCTCCTCGATCGCGAGCTTCATCGAATCCGTGAGCACATCGGCGTACATGTGCACCTCGCCGGAGACGTTGCGTGCGGCACGCCCGATCGTCTGGATGAGCGAGGTCGACGAGCGCAGGAAGCCCTCCTTGTCTGCGTCGAGGATCGCGACGAGCGACACCTCTGGCAGGTCGAGGCCCTCGCGCAGCAGGTTGATTCCGACGAGGACGTCGTAGACGCCCTGCCGCAGCTCCGTGAGCAGTTCGACTCGCCGCAGCGTGTCGACATCCGAGTGCAGGTAGCGCACCCGCACGCCAGCCTCGCCGAGGAACGCGGTGAGCTCTTCTGACATCTTCTTGGTCAGTGTCGTCACGAGTACGCGCTCGTTGAGCTCGACGCGCTGCTTGATCTGCTCGAGCAGGTCGTCGATCTGGCCCTTCGACGGCTTGACGATGATCTTGGGGTCGATGAGACCGGTCGGCCGGATGATCTGCTCGACCACCGAGTCTGTGATCCCCATCTCGTAGCGCCCGGGTGTCGCAGAAAGGTAGACCTTCTGGCCGACGCGATCGAGGAACTCCTCCCACTTGAGCGGGCGGTTGTCGAGCGCGCTCGGCAGGCGGAAGCCGTGTTCGACCAGGGTTCGCTTGCGAGAGGCATCCCCCTCGTACATCGCCCCGATCTGCGGAACGGTCACGTGCGACTCGTCGATGACGACGAGGAAGTCTTCCGGGAAATAGTCGAGGAGACAGTTCGGTGCCTCGCCGGGCGAGCGACCGTCGATGTGCCTGGAGTAGTTCTCGATGCCGCTGCAGAATCCGATCTGCTCCATCATCTCGATGTCGAACGTCGTGCGCATGCGCAGCCGCTGGGCCTCGAGGAGCTTGCCCTGCCTCTCCAGCTCGGCCAGCCGCTCCTTCAGCTCCTCCTTGATCGTGACGATCGCGCGCTTCATGGTGACAGGGCTCGCCGCGTAGTGGGTCGCCGGGAACACGGAGACGGAGTCCATCTTGCGCAGCACCTCACCCGTCAGGGGGTGCAGGGCGTAAATCGCCTCGATCTCGTCGCCGAACAGCTCGATGCGGATCGCGTGCTCCTCGTACACCGGGATGATCTCGATCGTGTCGCCACGCACCCGGAACTTGCCGCGGGAGAAGTCGACGTCATTGCGCTGGTACTGCATGTTGACGAAGCTGCGGATGAGCGAGTCGCGCCCGATGTGCTCGCCGACCTGCAGCGCGACCATGGCGTCGAGGTACTCCTCCGCCGCGCCGAGGCCGTAGATGCACGAGACCGTCGACACCACGATGACGTCGCGTCGTGACAGCAGCGAATTGGTGGTCGAGTGGCGAAGACGCTCTACCTCTGCGTTGATCGACGAGTCCTTCTCGATGAAGGTGTCCGTCTGGGGCACGTAGGCCTCTGGCTGGTAGTAGTCGTAATAGCTGACGAAGTATTCGACCGCGTTGTTCGGCATCAGCTCGCGGAACTCGTTGGCGAGCTGCGCGGCCAGGGTCTTGTTGTGCGCGAGCACGAGGGTTGGGCGCTGCACCTGCTCGACAAGCCACGCCGTCGTCGCGGACTTGCCCGTACCGGTGGCGCCGAGAAGCACGACATCCGTTTCACCGGCGTTGATCCTGCCGGCGAGTTCGGCGATCGCCTGGGGCTGGTCGCCGCTCGGGACATACTCGCTGATGACCTCGAAAGGACGGACGGCACGAGTGGGCTGCATGTTTCAAGCTTAGGCAGGGGCGCCGACATCCCGCTGGTCGGGTGCGCCAGGACGCCCGTCGCCTAGCGCGAGTCGGCCGCGGGGTAAACCGCTTGTGAACGGTCAGCAAAAACATAGATGCTGAAAATACGGTGAAAAACGGGCGACGCCGTCCACGTCGCCAGGATTCGAGGACTCCCCCATGACCGCAACCGTCGAGGAACCGCCAGCGAGGACCAAGGGAACGCCGGTGCTCCTGCACCGCAGACGCGGACTCGTCGTTGTCCTGCTCTGCGTGATGTATTTCATCTCGTACTTCGACCGCACGAACATCGCGACGGCCGGTGTGCAGATCCAGATGCCGCTCAGCGCAGGCGGACTCGGACTCTCGCCGGTCGAATTCGGGCTCGCGACGTCGGTCTTCGCGATCGGCTACGCCGTGTTCCAGATTTTCGGCGGCCGCATCGGTGAGAGGCTCGGCCCTCGCCGTGGCCTGCTCATCCTTGGCATCCTGTGGGGTCTCGCGACCATCGCGTCCGGTCTCGCGGGCGGCCTCATCTCGCTCCTCATCGCCCGCGGCGTCCTCGGCCTCAGCGAGTCAGCCACATTCCCTACGGCGACCCAGGCGATGAGCAGATGGGTGCCGCGTGATCGCAACGGGTTCGTGCAGGGAGTTGTGCACTCCGCATCCCGCCTTGGCACAGCAGCCGCCCCGATCGTGGTCGCCGCCCTGATCGCGGTCGCGAACTGGAGGTTCTCCTTCGTCGCGGTCGGGATCGTCAGCGTCGCGTGGGCGGTCGTCTGGTTCGTGCTCTTCCGTGACCAGCCGAAGGACGTCAAGAACATCAGCGCGGTCGAGCTCGGCGAACTCTCCGGCGTGCCTGCGGCGGCCGATCGTCCGCCGGTGCCGTGGAAGCGTCTCGCGAAGTCGATCCTGCCGGTGACGGCGGTCGATTTCGGTTACGGCTGGGTCGCCTGGGTGTTCTTCACCTGGGTGCCGACGCTTCTCGTGAACACGTACCACTCGACGATCCTGGCAACCGGGGTGCTCGCGACGATCACCCTGCTGCCCGGCGTGGTCGGTGACACGCTCGGCGGAGTCCTCAGCGATCGGCTCGCCCGGCGCACCGGCAATGTCATGCGCGCCCGCAGGACCCTCCTGCTTGTGGGCTTCATCGGGGCGACGGTCATGATGGTGCCCGTCCTGTTCCAGCCGGGCGTCATCCCGACGGTTGTCTGCCTCGGCCTCGCGTTCTTCTTCCTTGAGCTCACCAACGCGCAGCTCTGGTCGATTCCGATGGATGTCGCCCCGACCTGGTCCGGAGCCGCAAGCGGCATGATGAACACCGGCTTCGCCCTCTCCGGTGTCGTCTCGGCCCTGGTCGGGGGTGCGCTGATCCAGTGGACGACGGGATTCGGCTGGGTATTCGGAGTGTCGATCGTCGTGCTCATCGGCGCAACGCTCATCGCGGCGGTCATGAAGCCGAAGCGCGTCGACCCGATCGCATCGCCGGAGGAGATCGTCACGGCGTGACGGAGGGTCACGCCAGCTGCGAGACTCTCTCCCACAGCTCGTCGGTCTGTCGCAGCGTCTCGTCGAGGGTGCCGTTGCTGTCGATGATGACGTCGGCAATGGCCCTGCGCTCGGCGTCGGTCGACTGGGAACTGACGCGCCTGCGGGCGTCATCCTCGTCCATGCCGCGCAGGGTGACCATCCGTGCGACCCGCGTCTCGGCATCCGCCTCGACCACGACGACGAGATCGAACCGGTAGTAGTCCGGCTGCGTTCGTGCCTCGATGAGCAGCGGGACGTCGTAGACCACGATCGCGTGCGGATTTGCCGCAGCCGCCTCGGCCATGAGCCGCTTGCCGAGCCGTCCGACAGCCGGATGAGTGATCGCGTTGAGATCGAGCCTCGCCTGGTCGTCGGAGAAGATGATCGCGCCGAGCGCCGCACGATCGAGGGAGCCATCCTCGCGAAGCACGCCGTCACCGAAGCGCCGGGCGATCGCGGCGAGGCCGTCGGTGCCGGGCTCCACCACCTCGCGCGCGAGCTGGTCGGCGTCGATGTGGATTGCGCCGTGCTCGGCCAGTCGACGCGCGACAGCCGTTTTGCCTGAGGCTATGCCGCCCGTGAGGCCGATGAGGTACACGTCAAAATGCTAGTGCGCCGCGGTCGTCTCGGGCGCGGCCGACGTCGTGGCCGGAGGGGCATCCTTCCGTCTCCCGGCCCAGCGACGCCCCGTCAGGGGCAGGCTGAGGGGTGTTCGGCGCGCGATCTCGGTGATGATGATCGCGGAAGCGATGACCATCAGGTAGATCACGGGCGTGAGCCATGGCGTCGGAATCACTTTCTGGAAGTAGTCGTTGCCGATCCAGAGCAGGATCCAGATGGCCAGCGGATGGGAGAGGAAGATCCCGAAAGATCGGTCGGAAGCGAGCCGCACGAAGCGGGTGCCGAATCCGTCCGGCCGTCGTCGATCCGCCCACCACGTGCCGATGGCAAGGAACGCGAGGGCGACCGCACCGCCCCACACCATCAGGATCGGCTGCAGCGGGGTGCCCGCCGCGGAATAGGTCTTCCCCACGGCGATCGCGGCGATGAAGACGCCGATCGTCACGACGCCGGTCGCGAGGGTTATCCAGCCGATGAGGGGCCGGTGCGCGCGCACCCAGGCCAGGAACCCTGCTGAGTGGTCTGCACCGACGGCGCCAGCAATGATGAAGAAGAGGTAGCTGAAGAAATACTCCTTCGTGTAGCCGTGGAGGAACGCAACGCTCGACGGAAAGTAGAAGTACAGCCCGACGATGACGAGCTGCACGATACCCGCGATCACGAGCACGGCAGCGTGGTGCCCCCTGGTCTTCGCCACAAGCCAGAGGATGACGGGCACGAGCAGGTAAACCTGCATCGTGACGAGCAGGAAGTAGAGGTGATACCAGGCCGTCCCGGTGAAGAGGTGGCCGAGGAAGGCGAGCGTCAGCTGGCCGAAGTCCCGGTGCCCGGGCGAATGCAGGTTGCTCGCGACGAAGTAGATGAGGGACCACGCGACGTACGGAACGCCGACGAGGAGAAAGCGGCGCGGCCAGAAGCGTCGCATCGGAACCGGTTTGTGGAGGTAGCTGTAGACGAGGACGAACGCCGTCAGAGCGAAGAAGACGTTCCTCGTGAAGTGCAGCAGGCCGAGCAGCACATACAGGGGCAGGTCGTTCGGTCCGGCCGTGTGGCTGGTGGTGTGCACGGCGATGACGCAGAGGAAGGTCAGGATCCTGACGACATCCACTTCCCACAGGTGCGGTCGAGGCGGACGTGGCGCCTCCGTGGCGGTCGGCACACCGACGACCGCGTCACCAGCGCTCACCGGGCATCCTGGTCCGCGAGCATCCGCACCTTGTTGCGCTGCACCTTGCCGGTGGCCGCGCGGGGCAGCTCCGTTGCGATCGAGATGTCGACCGGGCGTTTGAATCGGGGCAGGGCGCTCTCGCAGCGGGCAACGAGGTCGGCGATGAACGCGGCGGAGTCTGCGCCGGCGCCATCCTCGCCGGAGCTGTCCACCGGCACGACGTAGGCGACGGGAACGGACCCGAGGACATCATGGTGCCGAGCGACGACGACCGCCTCGAGAACCCTGGGGTCGCCGAGCAGGACCTCTTCGACCTCGGCCGGGTACACCTTCTCCCCTCCCCGGTTGATCACGTCGTCGACCCGTCCGACGAGGTAGACGTAACCGTCGGCATCCACGAAACCAAGGTCGGCCGTGTCCAGCCAGCCGTCGGCGTCGAATCGCTCGGCAGCTCTTCCGAACAGGTACTCGCGAACGATGCCGGGCCCACGAATCCAGAGGACTCCTGTCTCTCCCGGCTCGAGCACCTCGCCCTCGGGCGAGCGCACCTGGACTTCGCCGCCGAGCGGGTGTCCGACGGATCCAGGATGCGAGGTGTCGCCCGGTGTCGTCGCCGCGATCTGGCTTGCTCCCTCTGTCATGCCCCAGCTCACGACGAGCGGCACATCGCCCAGTGCGTCGCGGACGGCGTCGGGCAGGGGCGCCGAGGCCGATCGGATGAAGCGGACGGTGGATGGCACCCGCGCGCTGCCCTCGCGGGTGAGTACGGCGAGGATTGCCGGAACGGCGTTCAGCCAGGTGATGCGGCGCGTCTCGAGCAGCTCCCAGAACCCGGTTCGATGGAACCGCGCGTCGAGGACCAGCGTCGCCCCGGCGACGAGGGTGGACAGGAGTCCGACCACCTCGGCGTTGACGTGGAACAGGGGCAGCGAGTTGAATCCGCGGTCCGTCCGGCCCAGTCCGTTGTTCGACGCGACCTGGCGGGCCACGAACATCAGCTGGGCCTCGCCGAGCGATGTGCCCTTGGGCGTCCCGGTCGATCCGGAGGTGAAGAGCACTGCTCGTCCCTCGCCCACAGAGGTTTCGGCCGGAGGCTCTGCCTCGCTAGTCGGAGCCGCCGTCGCCCGAACCGGCTTGCCTGTCGCGGCGTCGACTCTCGCATGGGACCAGGGGCGACCATCCGGGGTGCTCGCCGCAATGTCGCGTTCGCTCACGACCAGCACGGGCCCGCCGAGGAGATCCGCGGTCCTGCCGGGTTCGCCGTCCGGCAGCTCAGGGTTGATCGGCACCGCAGTCATGCCGTTGGCGATCGCCGCGAGGAATGCAACAGCGAACGCGACCGGGTCGGAGTCAGCCACAAGGACGCCGTCGCCGGGCCGGAGTCGGAGCGAGTCGAATGCGTCGTGCCAGGC
>Ga0247779_1001536_pt1 | contig 11020 bp, 12 predicted proteins | sample UWRJL221509R5_FD_179925 | JGI IMG/M metagenome (GOLD analysis project Ga0247779, IMG submission 179925) | Plant litter microbial communities from Arlington Agricultural Research Station in Wisconsin, United States - UWRJ-L221-509R-5 | ecosystem: Environmental > Terrestrial > Plant litter >...
GAGAAAGAATGACCCTCACATCCATCTAGCCCAAGAAATGACCAAGCGACTATCAGATTCGGCTACCCCAGGTCATTTCTTGGTGAATCTAATACCGGTTTTGAAGTACATACCAGAGTTTATGCCGGGAGGTGGGTTCAAGAAAAAAGCAAGGGAGTACATGCAGGTCACCGAAAGATTCCTTCACGAGCCTTTCAATTCGCTAACACGAGCCATGGTAAGTGAGTACACGCTTGTTTTTATGCTCTTATTTCGATTTATTTATCATCATCCATCACTCCTTCGTCGTGCCTGGGTATCATCCAGGATAGCGGAAATGCAAGTCCATCGCTAGCATCATCAGCGCTCCAAGACCTGGCAGCATATAAGGACACGATCACCGATGAGGAGTATTTGCAGAGGAAAAAGGTCATCATGGACGTGGCTGCCACGACATTCTCCGGTAAGTCCCTCGAAACTCAAGATTACCGTGAGCGGTCAGTGTTCTCACCTTCACTGCCATATATGTATGTCATTAGGTGCTGCAGACACCACACTGGCAGTCGTGATGTCCTTCATAGCCGCTATGCTCTTATCGCCTGAGACTCAACGGACAGCGTACAAAGAGCTCGATCGTGTTCTCAATGGAAGGTTACCGAGCTTCGGCGACGAGCATAGCTTGCCTTACATCTCTGCGGTGGTAAAAGAGGTTCTTCGGTACGAATGTCCTATGTCGGACGTCCGTATCACTACTCACGATTTATGTCCTCCCAGGTGGGGTGTTGTAGCACCAATAGGTACGCCTATTCTTCCATTCCATTCGACTATGATGAGACCTAGAGTCCAATGAATACATGCACTTTAGCCTTTCCCCGCATCGCAGCAGATGACGACACATACAGAGGATATTCTATCCCTAAGGGCGCTACCGTCATTGCAAATTCATGGTTTGGATTTCCACCAGAAAGTTAGGGCCTAACTATATGTCTTCATTGATAGGTCTTTGCTTCGAGACGAGGCACGTTATGGACCTGAAACATCGACATTCAGACCGGAGCGTCTGATGAAAGAGGGAAATTTGAACCCTGAAATCCTTGATCCTTCGCGGATCATCTTCGGGTACGGACGCAGGTATATACCATCTCAAACAAAACCACAAAGTCATTCTTGTCTCTGATGTCAGATGAACGTTAATCTAGATCATGCGCAGGAAGTCACATAGCTCAATCTCTCCTTTTTCTTATCGTCGCTTCAATTCTTACAACGTTTGAAATATCGGAGGAGGTCGACGAAAATGGCTTGCCTATTCCACCTAACATTGAATGGCATTACGGTGTTGTCAGGTCAGTCATATCCTCGCGTACACTACCAGGACAACAGTCAACTTTTACATTCCTCTTCATGCATAACAGTCATCCAAAGCCTTTCAAATGCACCATCAAACCACGATCTCAAAGTGCCGTAGACCTTATTCGTAGCCTTCGAAATGATGAAGTAGTCTGAAAGTACCGGACAATACATATCCTGACGCAGTAATAATGTAACATTACCACTAGAGTACACTTCTTTTTTTTCATGCACTACTCATCACCTAAAGTATGACTCACGAGCACAACTGCATTCCACGGCAGCGAAGCCATCACCATTTTCATTTTGATCTCCGGTGTATGTCTAAATCCCGTACATTGAGTGCCTCGTCGGACTAGTCCCTACATATCGCATAACCGGTAACTCGCGATGAGTACGAGAATGCCATAAGAATATTGAACGCTGACCTGCCCACGCGTGCCTATTTCTGAGCACAGGAAGCCTTAGAGGAATTCTCTTCGAATATAGATGCTCAATGCACTAATAGTAGCTAATTTCAGTTGATAAGTCTGTATAAGCGGCTCTGGTGTTATGTCTGGCGCCACGGAGATTTTAATTCAAAGATAGGAGCCATCGACCAAAGAAGGCTTCTGATAAATGCCCTCATGGCGTAGCGGATAATGCATCGTTTTTCTTACTGTGTGAACTATTGAAATAAACGGGGGCGGGTATTATTCGTGGCAAACGAACGAGTAATTACTAGAAAGCATATGTACTTATATACGAAAACACCATCATGTTTTAGTCTCATACATTAAGCTAATTTATGGGGCCCGATTACCAGACCAGCGAGTCACATTCATAGTAACATTCAACGTGAACCATTTGCAAAACATCTCATTGTACTTTTCAAATGCCTTCTATCACAGCATTGCGAAACTGGGCATAAAGCCTATGTCCATATTGGGAGGCAGTCCAAATGCGGACATAGCCTTATGTCCAAATATGTACAGTGTAGGACACTTAAAGCCGACCCCTGATTTCTGGGCCAAAAATTTGAGATTTTCGAACGATTTTTTCATTTTTATCATGGAACCGGGCAAGATATGCACGAAAATGCAATTTCCGAATTTTGGTATGTCACGTGACTAAAGTCTACTTTTCGGGGAAATTTTAAAAAAAATTTAGAGTACGTAAGACACTGTAAAAGTTCGTAAACAGTAGTAGGAAAGGTAGTCTGCAAAAAACTTTCAAATATGCCCCAGAAAAATGCTCGCTCTAAGCAAGCTAAGGCTCAAAGAGCATCCGGAAAGCGAGGTTTCGACTCTGGATTCACTGAAGATCCCTTTGAAAAACTCCATGCCGACCCCGATTATAATCCAGACATGGACGAAGGACTTGCAGACACTGAGATAGAAGACGAGTTTGATACTAATTATGCATTCTCATTGTATGAAGAAGAAGAAACTGAAGGCGACAAGAGCACTGATTCCAATACTTCAGAAGTTCAAGTGGACAGCGAGTTGGATAGCGAGCATAGTGATTACGAGGAACAGAAGGCGCATTATGCTGCGGAAAGAATCCAACAAGAAGTCCGAGGTGTGAGTTGACTAGAACATAGTTTTTTGGAAATCAACTTGCTGACTTTCAGTGTAAACAGAAGCAACGTCGCATGCTTTCCGCAAAACCAACCTACTCGGGAGTCGGTCGAGCAATGACATTCCGTCGGAAAAAGGTTCTCAAGGAGGCTGCAATTGGTTCAGCAAAGATAACAAACTTTTTTCAACCCAAAGAGACGGTTGAAGAACTTGAAAGCGAGCAAGAAGATGAACCCGCACCACTAAGCTCCTTGGCACTATCAAGCTATGCCAATTTTTGGGCGCAACACCAACAGCAATTAGAACTTTGGGCTGAGACTCCAAGAGGCGAGGAACAGCTGGGCTTAGTGTCCCAAAGTGTGGTCCACTCAAATTCTGCCACCCAAACTGATGTGCCTGGAGTCGCAGAAATAGAGAATTTCCAGCCAGAAACGATTGGAGCAAGCAACACTGTGGAGTTCCTGGATGTGTCAATGGACGACGAACAAGATGAACAACGGCCCGCCGTGGGGATCATTGTCGGCCGCCTAATCAAAGAGGCTCAGAAGCATCATTCATTTGCAAGTTTATTCAAACTACAGGCCGTAAAAAATTACCTCGGATTATTTGAAAAATATAAGAACATACCTCAAATTCGAAATCCTAAAGTTCGATCAAGCACGACCATTGCATATTCGGTTGGGAAAGGACCGTACTTTGCAAAGCAGATTCGGAAACTCGCCCTTTACATCAATCGTTTCCATTCACTTCCGCCGACAGGATCTGGAAAGCACCATGCACATCCGTCATTATTAAACGACGAGCGGGTTGCGCATGCCGTTCGTCGCTACTTAACAGTGACTGCACTTGGAGAGGTGAGAAGTTCAAATTTAAATAAATATAAAAGTCACACTGACCCGCATCGATTCTAATCTAGATAACACCACTTAATCTCCAAAAACAGGTCAACGAGGTGATTATTCCCTCAATTGGACTTGATCTTGGGGGGAAATCTATTGGCGAGAAATGCTCACGACGCTGGCTACACAAACTTGGATATTCAATGACTGAGGTTAAAAAGGGAGTATATGTTGACGGCCATGAGCGGAAAGATGTTATTGAGTATCGTACGGAGTTTCTGAAAACAGTAAAGGAAAATGAACAGTGAGTCAGTTCAAAATTATTCAGAATATTGGAGACCTAACCTTCATTCAGTCTTCGCTACAAGTTTGATGAAAAAACTTTAGAGCCAATTGCACCGACTTTAAAGCCAGGAGATAAGTTGCACATCCCCATTCACCAGGAGGAGACTATAGCCCGGTCAAACGAGCTTCGTCGCCGTGTATGGGCCAAAGATGGAAAAACACCACTACGGAAAAAGGGTCAAGGAAAGTCTCAACATATTTCAGCCTTTGCAACGGAACTCACAGGAACCCTCAAATTAACTCGAGAGCAGGTCGAAGCTCAGAAGAAAATTTCCGAAACCCAACGTGTTCCAGAAGATTCACGGGAAATAATCTATCCAGGCAAAAACAGCGATGGTTGGTGGAATGCCGAGCGACTCATAAACCAGGTGAAGACTCGAGCCATTCCAATTTTCGAACGAATGTATCCGGGAGCGGTTGCTGAATTTTTCTTCGACCAATCGACAGCACACGGCGCATATGCAGCGGATGCACTCAATGCGAACGAAATGAACGTCAATCCAGGTGGAAAGCAGCGCAGAATGCGTGACACGATCATTCCCTGCAATAACCCACACCCACACCTTTGTGGTAAAGCGCAGAGCATGATTTTCGAGGCAAACCTACCACCTGATCATCCGTTTTATGAATTTCGCGGTCAGCCAAAAGGAATGAAGTTTGTTCTAAAAGAACGTGGCTTATGGGACGATCTGACACGACAAAACAATGGTAAGGATATTCCCGGGGACTGTGCAGGATGCAAGCTATCACGCAAAGAAAAAGAAAAACGTGCACGTGAAGAAGAAGCCATGATGGCCGGACAGGATGAACTTGAAGAACTCGACGAGGACATTATTATTCCAGTTACTGGTGCGTCATGCTGCATGCGCAAAGTGTTGTCAGAACAAGAAGACTTTCGACTGCAAAAACCTCTGCTCCAAATTGTCATCGAGAAAGCAGGTCATAAATGCTATTTTCTCCCCAAATTTCATTGCGAGCTTAATCCAATCGAGATGTATTGGGGCTGGGTAAAGCTAAGTAAGCCACATTTTATGATTCTCAATGAACACTACCGGTTAATAATAATAACAGGATATAGATATCTTGCAGATGGCAGCTGGAAAAAAGCAAAGGAACTTGTGCCTGAGCTTCTGGATGCCTGTCCAGTAAACACAATCCGCTCTTTCTATCGCAAGACATGGCGTTACATGGATGCTTATGAGTATGGTTCAATCTCACTCTTGTGGAACGAACTCTGTCTCATCTTTGTCTCTTTGATGCAGCAAAGGACTGAATGCACGGCAGGCCGAGTATGCAGTGCGGAAATATAGATCTCACCGTCGAATTGGCGAAGGGATAATGATGGACATTAAAATCCTTACTTTATCTGAGTAGTCGCAAGGTTTTTACGACTTGTATTCTTTGATTTGGCGCAAATGCATTCATGTCTGACTCGAATCCAACGTCTTATCTTATCGATTGCGACATCCGGAGATATTTCCATTTACGGAGTATCCAAATATGGAAATTCAGGGTCCAAGTCTACATTTGGGTATTCCGTGACTTTTCAAAGTCAGAATTTTGGCATAATTTTGTGATGGTTCGAAAGCTCTCGTCAATCCGGAGCTATTCCGATGGTTTTCGAGAAAATCTGGTCTTTTTTTGGAGACGAGTTTGAGTTTCAAATTTCGGCACCTTCGGAGGTCGGTTTTGAGCGACCTACACTGTACATAAGCTGCCCCCAGAAGCGGCCCCGCCATTATCACAGACTCAACACCTTTGACGTGGGAACAGAAGCATCAAGTCATTGAATTTAATTATCATTCCTATTCGCGACCGCAGTCGCCCCGCCATGACAAGTTTAGAGAACAGCCATAAATAATCGATAATCCTTCGTTCAATAAATCTGTGGGTCTACGAGCAACCATCATGTTCCACTTGACGAAAGGCGACGTAGGAGCGCTTGTCCTGACCGCTGCCCTGTGCTTCCTCATACATCGCAGCAGACAACGTTCTCGCCTACCTTATCCTCCGGGTCCTAAGGGCGTCCCCATCCTGTGAAATCTCTTTGATTTGCCGAGCAAGGATGGGTGGATTACATACGATAGATGGTCCAAGGAATTTGGTGCGTAGTGCGGTTTGACATTTGAAGTGGGGCCTATTTGAGAACACCATCCGTAGGATCTGATATAATCTATGCTCATGCTGGAGGCAATGACATTATCATCCTTAACTCAGAGCAGGCCATCAATGATCTTCTCGAGATGTAGCGCACGCTACGCGCGTACACTCGGAAACCGTCCCAAACGCGCCGTCTCGACGCTTTGCCAAAGCGTATTCCCACGACTCTGATGCGCGTCACCTAAAACGGACTTGGTGATATTTTCACCATTGTTCTTCATACGCGTCGGCAGTCATCAAGCCACGAGCTTGGGGATCACGCCCAAGTGTTTTAACTTTTCCTTTTAGTATCTTTTCATGCTGCGGACGACGCATTCCATGTGGTACGCCGGAGCTAAGTAAAATTTCATTTTTTTTATTTGTCTTTCTTTATTTATTTTTCTCCCCACCCTCATTTACTTTACATCCTACCATTTCGCTTTTACAACAAGTAGATTTGGTATTTATACGTATCTTACTCGTTGTAACTCGTTGGTAGACCCCATGTTAATCCCAGTATCCCCTCAGTCCGAAAAATGCCATACATTTGACTGAAAAATTATCCTCATCCTTCCAAAACACTCAGAAATCATCAAAACCGTAACCACAGGACACGAAAGCGCGCAGCGCTAGTCCTCAACGCCTCTTCTTTTCCTTCTCACCTCCTTACACACCACCACCTCTGGGATTAGAGCCCCGAGACGATTTCGCCTCGTCTCACCCTTTTATTACGAACTCAAACGGTCTTACATCGTTTCAGAGAAACGCTCGTCGATTTACTCAAGCCGGTTTGACATTCTCTGTTAATTGATGATCAATGATCCAACACCCAGATTTTGATTTCCTTTGTCTACCAGTCCACGAATGCCGATGACAGTTGAGCTGTGCGTGAGCTTTTTGGCATGTTTTGACTTTGATTTCTCTCTGACTTCACCACTCAGGATGAAATGCGATTGGGTGTTTTCGTTGACTCCGTATGGCCAAGAGTGGAGGGATCGGCGTCGAGCGTTCTCAAAATACTTTCATCCTTCGAAGGCGGAACTATACCAGTCACATCAAGTTAGATTTTTACACGAAATGCTATCCGCCTTGTTGGAGACTCCCAAAGAATTCTTATCTCATATACGCCAGTGGGTAACTTGCCTATCTAGACACATCATTGATTAACGGTACCAAATAGGGCAGTATCAGGATCCGCGTTGGCTATCGCATATGGAATACCTATCCAATCTCAAAATGACCCGTACATCAGGCTCGCTCAGGAGTCGGTAAAGAGCATTACAGACTCGGCTACCCCGGGCCACTTTCTGGTGAACGTGATACCAAGCCTGAAATATGTTCCAGAGTTTATTCCAGGAGGTGGATTTAAGACCGAAGCCAGACGTTTCAAGAAAAGTATAGAGAAATTGTTGAACGAACCATTCCAAGCTCTCTTACAAGCAATGGTAATCTTTATTTTAGTATGCTGCCTATGTCATGAAAACGCTTATTTTGCCCATGCAGGATACTGCTACCGCTAGCCCATCGTTTTCATCGTCTGCACTTGAGGATCTTGTGGGATGCAATGAGGACGAGGCAGCCAGACGGAAGAAAATTATTATGGATGTAGCCGCAACGTCATTTGCTGGTTAATAATCTCAATCCTAATTTTATGGTGATTCAGGTAACTAATCAACTACTTCCATAGGGGCGGCGGATACTACCATTGCAGCAGTAACATCCTTCGTGGCAGCGATGCTGCTATTTCCCGATGCTCAACGAAGGGCGCAGAATGAACTTGATCGTGTTCTGTCCGGACGATTGCCTGACTGGAACGACGAGCAAAAGCTGCCGTATACATCAGCTGTAATAAAAGAGGTTCTCCGGTAGGATTTTTCTTTCTCCTTGAGTGTGCTTCCGTTCACCCGACACGACATTGTGCAATCTAAAGCTGGGCAGTTATTGGACCTATCGGTACGTTGCTTGTCTTCGACATATTTATCATTATTTCTCACATACCTCCAGCTTTACCTCACACGGCTTCAGAAGACGATATATACAAAGGTTATTATATTCCAAAGGGACAGACCATCATACTCAACTCTTGGTAAGTTAGCACGAGTTAATGTTTGCATCGTTGTTCAAAGTCACCGCTACCAGGGCAATGCTCCGAGATGAAAGTCGTTACGGATCAGATGCATCGACATTCAGACCGGAACGTTTTCTTAAAGATGGTCGCTTGGATCCAGATGTCCAAGATCCTGCCACGTTTGCATTCGGGTACGGACGAAGGTATGCCAAATTTTCAATGAGGAAGCGGTATAGCTCAATAAATACAATATCACCCAGATCCTGCCCAGGTAGTCATGTAGCCCTTTCCCTGCTCTTCCTCGTAGCTGCCTCTATGCTCGCGGTGTTCGACATATCCGAGGATATTGATAATGAGGGTAGGCCCATCGAAACCAACATTGAATGGCATTCTGGGATAATTAGGTTCGATCTTATTTTCCAGACCGCTTTCTAGCACACACTTATTATACACCAACAGCGAACCAAAACCCTTCAAATGCACTATCAAACCGCGATCAAAAAAGGCGGAAAATATTATACGAAGGCTACAGGATGGGGAGTTATCATAAGTTCTCGAAAGCGAATGGGAGGATGCGGAGAACTTGGAAACAGGCATGTTATGTAAAATAACCATGTGCCAGTGATAGTCGGTATCTTTGAAGAATATATCAGCTAGCATGATAATCTACGATTTCACCTTGCACCAACAGCTGCCCAGACCCGGTGATGACTTCCCTCCATTCCTGACAGACATGTGACAATATGAATATGATTTTAACACTTCCGTCACGATTCCGTATCTATACCAGGATCACAACCGTTGAGCGCTTAGCGTCGAGCGGAAAATAGTCGAAGTATTGTTCGCTGGTTGGTTCATAGCCAGCAAGACTTAATTAAGTTCTGGTTGCGCGAATTATTTTCAATAGCCGATTATGCAGTACAATCTGCTTGATCCAGTCACAGAGATTAGATTAGATCACAATCTACTATATGCCAGCACGACGCACCTAGCCAAATATATCCATCCTTGACCGTTACCGCCATCGTGCGAAGAAGCTCGACGCGTTCCCAAGACCAGCTACCCTAGTCCGAGGGAGGTTCGACTGCGCCAACAGGATGAGCAGCTCGAGGCAGCATTCTGACGTCGGCTGTCTTCACAATACTTCCATCCTTCTGCCACTGATGTTTGTCAATCGACCCGGACAGAATTTGTCCATAGAATGTTTGCAGGCGTGTTGATGTTATCAGGGCAACAATTTTTTAATGCTGACCTTGACATGGGAGTCTATTATTTGCGACCCCAGTTGCCAAGCCACTATACGCATAAATAGAGCGTTCTTCAGGAATTTAAGATAAGCACACAGTCATTATGTTCCACTTGACTACAGGCGACGTAGGGGTGCTTCTGCTGACTGCAGCACTGTGTGTCCTCATTGATCGCAGCAAGCGGCGTTGTCGTCCACCATATCCCCCAGGTCCAAAGGGCATCCCTGTCCTGGGAAATCTCTTTGATTTCCCAAAAAAGGACGAGTGGGTCACATACGACGGGTGGTCAAAGGAATTTGGTGCGCACCGGTTCTTTCAATTTTTACTATGATTTGGTTAAGAAATGCGCTATAGGATCGGATATAATATATGCTCATGCTGCTGGTAATGATGTGATAATCCTTAATTCAGAAGAGGCTATCGATGATCTTCTCGAGAAGCGATCATCTATTTACTCCAGCCGGTACGATGTTCCCTATTGATTGGATACCAGATACCCATGATTCTTTTCTACTAGTCCACGACTTCCTATGACAATTGAGCAGTGCGTGTGTCCTTTGTTTCTAATTTGTTTCTGGTTGCATAGCGAACCCTGCGCAGGATGAACTGTGACTGGGCGTTTTTGTTGGTTCCGTATGGCCGTCAGTGGAGGGATCGGCGTCGAGTGTTCTCAAAATATTTTCAGCCGTCGAAAGCGGAACTATACCGGCCACATCAAGTTAGATTTGTACGCGAAATGCTGTCCGCCTTGTTGGAGACTCCCGAGGATTTCTTATCTCATATACGCCAGTGGGTGTACTAACTCGCATATCTAGACACATCATTGATTAACGGTACGCAATAGGGCAGTATCAGGATCTGCGCTGGCCATGGCATACGGAATACCTATCCAGCACAAAAATGACCCTTATATTATTCTCGCTCAGCAGTCGGTGAAGAACATGTCGGATTCCACAACACCAGGCCACTTTCTTGTTAATCTAATACCAAGCTTAAAATATCTACCGGAGTTTATGCCCGGGGGTGGGTTCAAGACCTAAGCCCGAAGCTTCAAACAGAGTGCAGAGAAATTATTAAACGCACCATTCCAAGTGCTCTTGCTGGCAATGGTAAGCCTCATTACATCCTGTCAATCATTATTAAAACCTCAGTATCCACTTACGAAGGATACTGGTACCGCCGCTCCATCTTTTGCATCGTCTGCACTTGAGGATCTAGCGGGATGTGATCAGGAACAAGCATCTAGGCAGAGGAAAATCATCATGGATGTGGCTGCAACGACGTTCGCCGGTCAGTATTCGATCATTTGAATTTATTGGGACCCAATTCTCTAACTTTTATATTTCGATAGGTGCGGCAGATACCACGCTTGCCGCAGTTACATCATTCATGGCAGCAATGCTTATATCTCCTCGTACCCAGCGAATGGCGCACGACGAATTGGATCGGGTTCTGTCCGGACGCTTGCCTGATTTCAATGACGAGCACAAACTTCCG
>Ga0247779_1001537_pt1 | contig 11019 bp, 11 predicted proteins | sample UWRJL221509R5_FD_179925 | JGI IMG/M metagenome (GOLD analysis project Ga0247779, IMG submission 179925) | Plant litter microbial communities from Arlington Agricultural Research Station in Wisconsin, United States - UWRJ-L221-509R-5 | ecosystem: Environmental > Terrestrial > Plant litter >...
CCATCGACCCGCTGACCTCGACCAGCCGCATCCTCGACCCCCGTTACCTGGGCGAGGACCACTACCGGGTGGCGACGGCCGTCAAGGCGATCCTGCAGAAGAACAAGGAACTGCAGGAGATCATCGCGATCCTCGGCCTCGACGAGCTGTCCGAGGAAGACCGCACGACGGTCAACCGCGCGCGCCGCATCCAGCAGTTCCTGTCGCAGAACACGTACATGGCGAAGAAGTTCACCGGTGTCGACGGTTCGACCGTTCCGCTGAAGGACACCATCGAGTCGTTCGACGCGATCGCCAAGGGCGAGTTCGACCACGTCGCGACGCAGGCGTTCTTCAACGTCGGCGCGATCAGCGACGTCGAAGAGCAGTGGGCGAAGATCCAGAAGGAGAACGGCTGATCATGGCCGACCCGGATAACGAGCAGCCAGGAGAGCACGAGCTCCGCGTCAGCGTGGTTTCCGCTGACGAGGAGCTGTGGGCCGGGCTCGCCCGGCAGGTCATCGCGAAGACGATGGAGGGCCAGATCGGCATCCTCGCCGGGCACGAGCCGGTGCTGGCGATCCTCGCCGAGGGCGAAGTGCGGGTCACGACGCTCGATGGCGCCGTGATCACGGCCAGCGCAGACGACGGCTTCATGTCCGTCGAGCACAACCGTGTGACGATCGTCGCGCGCAACGCTTCGCTGGTCTAGGCGGCGCCGGCAACGGCGAGGAGCTGACGACATGCTGATCGCAATGGCTGGCCTGCCCGGCGCAGGCAAGAGCACGGTTGCCGAGATCGTAGGAAATCGACTCGGATTCGCCGTGCTGTCCGTTGATCCCATCGAGTCCGCGATCCTCGGCGCAGGAATCGACTCCGACCAGCCAACGGGGCTTGCCGCATACCTGGTTGCCGAGGCGATCGCCGATGCCGCACTCGCCAACGGCCAGAGCATCATCGTCGACGCGGTGAATGCCGTCGCACCCGCGCGGGAGCAGTGGGTGACGCTTGCGCGAAAGCACAAGGAGCCCCTTCGATTCATCGAGGTGGTGTGTTCCGACGCCGACCTCCACCGCGAGCGGCTCGAGGGCCGTGACCGCAACCTCGAGCACCTGCCGGAGCCGACCTGGCACCAGGTTGAGCAGAGTCTCGACGAGTACTCGGAGTGGACCGGCGTCTCAGCAGCGGTTCCGCGCATCACGCTCGATTCGGTCGCCCCCCTCGGGCAGACCGTCGACGACGCGATCGCGTTCCTGAAGAACTAGGCGCGGTGTTCGCTTCACTCGCCTCGATTCGTTCCCGTTGATCCATTCGTGCTGATTCTTCTTCCCCCGTCCGAGACCAAGCGCGACGGCGGGGATGCAGGCGCACCGCTGGATCTCGGCGCACTGTCCTTCCCCGCGCTCACAAGGCAGCGGCGGGCCGCCCTCGCCGGTCTCCGTGCCGTGTCGCGCACCATCGACGGTTCGATGTCCGCCCTGAAGCTCGGCACGACACAGCGGTTCGAGATCGACCGCAATCGTTCGATCTCCAAGTCCGCGACGATGCCTGCGGTCGATCGCTACACCGGCGTGCTGTACGACGCGCTGGATGTCGCGAGCCTCGACACGGCCGCGCGAGAGTTCGTCGACGCGCACGTCATCATCCATTCGGCCCTGTTCGGCCTCGTGCGGGCAGACGATCGACTTCCCGCCTATCGGTTCTCGCATGACTCGAGAATCCCGGGCACCTCGCTCGCGCGCCTGTGGACCATCGCGAACGCGGCGGCACTCGAGTCCGTCGCGGGCGAACATCCGCTCATCCTCGACCTGCGCTCAGAGTCCTATGTGCACCTCGGTGCGGCGCCCGCTCACAGCGTCTTCCTCCGCGTCGTGACCGAGGGCGCCGGAGGAGTGCGGCGCGCCCTCAATCACTTCAACAAACACGGAAAGGGCGAATTCGTGCGGCTGCTGGCCGAGGCGGGCCGGGACTTCGCCAGCATCGATGACCTCATCGCGTGGGCCCCGACCGTCGGCCTGCGCCTCGAGCCGGGGGAGCCAGGCGAACTCCTGCTCGTGGTGTGAGCGGTCGCTCGTCAGCCGTCAGCCGTCAGCGCGCCAGCCGTCACCCGTCACCCGTCAGCGCGCCAGCAGCCGACCAGGTGGTCGTCGACCATGCCGGACGACTGCATGAGCGCGTACATCGTGGTGGGGCCGACGAAACCGAACCCGAGTTTGCGCAGTGCCTTGCTCATCGCAATCGACTCGTCTGTCACGGCGGGAACCTGCGAGAAGGAGACCAGCCGCTGCTCGCGGGTCGGGGGAGCGAACGACCACATCAGTTCATCGAGGGCGCCGGGGTGGTCTTCGGTCAGCTCGAGCGTCAGCCTCGCGTTGTTGATGGTTGCGAGCACCTTCGCCCGGTTGCGGATGATGCGGGCATCGCCCATCGCCGCCTCGATCTCGTCTTCGCCCATCTGCGCGACCCTGGCCGGGTCGAAGTCGTGGAACACCTCGCGAAAGCCCGGTCGTCTCCGCAGGATCGTGATCCAGGACAGCCCCGCCTGGAATCCCTCGAGGCTGAGCTTCTCGTACAGCGGCTGGTCCCCGTGCAGCGGGTAGCCCCACTCCTCGTCGTGGTAGCGCCGGTACTCCGGGTCTGACGCGCCCCAGCGACAGCGACCCTTCCCGTCGTCGCCGACCACGACATCCGCACTGGCCGCTCCAGCGTCGCTCATGCCACGTGCTCGATGCCCTCGTGATCGAGCAGCCAGACCTTGGTCGGGATGCCATTGCCCCCGCTGTAGCCGGTGATGCGGCCATTGCTCGCGAGCACGCGATGACACGGAACGATGATCGGGATCGGGTTCGCCCCGACCGCACCGCCGACGGCGCGACCGGCACTCGCCCGGCCGCTGGCAACTCCCAGTTCGCCGTAGCTCATGGCCTCACCGAATTCGATGTCGGCGAGCTGCGCCCAGATGGCCTGCTGGAACGGCGTGCCCGCCATGGCGACGGGCAGGTCGAACGAGTGGCGCGTTCCCGCGAAGTATTCGACGAGCTGCCGCGCAGCCTCCTCGAGAACCGGTGCGGAGAGCTCAGGCAGCTCCTCGTGGGGCAGCGTGCCTGCGCGCTCGATGGAGAGGGAGGTGATGGCCGTGCCATCGCTCGTCAGCTCGAGCCGACCGATGGGGGAGTCGACCCGCTTGAGGTGCGGGGGCGGAGCCTGGGTGAGAGAACGACTGAACATGCTTCGACAGTAGTGCGGGCATCCGACACTCGCTGGCATGATTCGGACATCGGTTGAGAGCGTTCGCCACCGTGCGGTGGTGGAGGATAGGACGGTGCATACGAGCGAATCCGCCCCCATCGAATATCGTCCACTCGGCCCCTCCGGCCTGATCGTGTCAACCGTCGGCCTCGGCTGCAACAACTTCGGCAGGCCGAAGACGGCCACGGAAACCCAGGACGGAACAACGGCCGTCATCGATGCCGCGATCGACGCGGGAATCACGCTGTTCGACACCGCAGACATCTACGGCGGCACGCGCGGACTGAGCGAGACGCTGATGGGTACCGCGCTGAAGGGCCGCCGCGACGACATCGTGCTCGCGACGAAATTCGGCATGGACATGGCGGGTGCCAATGGTCCGGACTGGGGCGCCCGCGGCTCGCGACGGTACATCCGCAAGGCCGTCGAGTCGTCGCTCATCCGACTCCAGACCGACTGGATCGACCTGTACCAGTACCACGCGCCGGACGGCGTCACGCCGATCGAGGAGACGCTCGCGGCGCTCGACGAGCTCATCGCCGACGGCAAGATCCGGTACATCGGTCACTCCAACCTGGCCGGCTGGGAGATCGCGGACGCGGAGTATGTCGCGAGGCTCGCCGGTCATCCGAGGTTCGTGTCTGCGCAGAACGAGTACAGCCTCATCCAGCGCGGCGTCGAGTCTGAGGTGCTCCCGGCGGTTCGCGCCTTCGGCCTTGGATTCCTGCCGTTCTTCCCCCTGTTCAACGGTTTGTTCACGGGCAAGTACACGCGCGCGGGCGGGCCGGCCGACGGCCGCCTGACGGTCATCAGGCCCGAGGCGCTCGACCGCGTCGACTGGAGCGCGATGGAGCGCTACCAGGCCTTCTGCGATGAGCGTGGCATCACCATGCTCGAGGCGACGTTCGGCTGGTTCCTTGCCCAGCCCGGCGTCACGAGCATCATCGCCGGTGCGACGAAGCCGGAGCAGGTCGTGCAGAACGTCGCAGCGGGCACCGCGTGGACGCCGTCGCATGAGGACGCTGCACTGATCTCGAGCTTCTTCCCCGCCTGACGCAATACTCTCATCGGAGTATTGCGGAGTGAGTGCTCACTCACTTAGTGTGTACGGGTGATCCTGACCGAAGACAACACCCGCGCGCGCGCGAAACCGCTGTCGGTGGACGACAGGAGGTCGACGATCATCGACGCGGTCCTCCCGCTCCTCATGGAGCACGGTCGCGGCGTCACCACGAAGCAGATCGCCGAGGCGGCCGGGATCGCCGAGGGGACCATCTTCCGCGTCTTCGCAGACAAGGAGGAAGTAATCGACGCCGCGGTCGAGAGATTCCTCGATCCGGCGCCGCTGCACGCGTCGCTTCGCGCGATCGATCCGGAGTTGCCGCTCGAAGCCAAGGTCAACGACATCCTGTTCCAGCTTCGCGCGAGGATGACCGGCATCTTCGGCATCATGAACGCGATCGGGATGTCCGGCCCGCCGCCGAGGCGTCCAACCTCGCCCGACTTCCGCGACATCCTCGCCGAGGTGCTCGCTCCAGACCTCGCAAAGCTCCAGGTTCCGCCGGAGCGCGTCGCGTCATTCATCCGGGTCGTCGCCTTCGCCTCTGCCGTGCCGCAGTTCAACCAGGGCCAGGAGTTCGAGACCGCGGAACTCGCCAAAATCATCACGTACGGAATCGCCGGACACCCGGCAGAAGGAGGGGAAGGCCATGTTGCTTAGGCTTCTCGGACGTTACCTGAAACCGCACTGGAAGCTGCTCGTCGGGGTCGTGATCTTCCAGCTCGCCCAGTCGATCGCATCGCTCTACCTGCCGAGCCTGAACGCCGACATCATCAATAACGGGGTGCTGAAGGCCGACACCGGCTACATCCTGCAGTACGGCGGCATCATGCTGCTCGTGACGCTCGGCCAGGTCGTCTGCGCCATCATCGCGGTGTACTACGGAGCGAAGGCCGCCATGAGCTTCGGCCGTGACCTGCGCGGCTCGATCTTCCACCGGGTGAGCGTGTTCTCCGAGCGCGAAGTATCGAAGTTCGGCGCACCCTCCCTGATCACTCGCACCACGAACGACGTGCAGCAGGTGCAGATCCTCGTGCTGATGACGTGCACGCTGCTCGTCTCGGCCCCCATCCTCGCGATCGGCGGAGTGATCGCAGCGCTGCAGCAGGATGTCGGCCTGTCCTGGATCCTCGCGATCGCTGTGCCCGTCATGCTGATCGCTATCGGGTCGATCATCATCAGGGTCGTCCCGCAGTTCCGTGCGCTGCAGAAGCGCATCGACACCGTCAACCGCGTGCTTCGCGAGCAGCTCACCGGCATCCGGGTCGTCCGTGCCTTCGTTCGCGAGAGGGTCGAGACCGACCGCTTCGACGGGGCCAACCAGGATGTCACGGCCAGCGCACTGCGCGCCGGTCGCCTGTTCGCGCTGGTGTTTCCGCTCGTGATGCTGATCATGTACTCGACGTCGGTTGGCGTGCAGTGGTTCGGCGCGTTCCGCATCAACGACGGCACGCTCCAGGTCGGTACCCTGAGCGCATTCCTCGCGTACATCCTGCAGATCCTGATGGCGGTCATGATGGCGACCTTCATGGCGATCATGATCCCGCGCGCCGCCGTCTCGGCCGACCGCATCAGCGAGGTGCTGTCGACGGACTCCAGCGTTGTCGCGCCGCTCGCACCGGTCACCGAGCTGCACACGGCCGGCACGATCGAGTTCCGTGGCGTGAGCTTCGCCTATCCCGGCGCGGACGCCCCGGTGCTGCGGAACCTCGACTTCACCGTCGCGCCCGGCACGACGACCGCCATCATCGGCAGCACGGGCTCCGGTAAGACCACGTTGGTCGGGCTCATCCCACGCCTGTTCGACGTCACGGATGGCGAGGTGCTGGTCGACGGGGTCGACGTGCGCGACCTCGATCCGGATCTCCTGTGGAGCCGTATCGGGCTTGTGCCGCAGAGCGGATACCTGTTCAGCGGAACCATCGCGTCGAACCTTCGCTACGGAAACCCGGATGCAACGGACGACGACCTCTGGGCGGCGCTCGACATCGCCCAGGCCAGGGACTTCGTCACCGAGGAGACCGACCAGCTGGAGGCCACGGTGTCCCAGGGCGGAACGAACTTCTCCGGTGGCCAGCGACAGAGGCTCGCCATCGCGCGGGCACTGGTGAAGAAGTCGGAGATCCTCGTGTTCGACGACTCGTTCTCCGCCCTCGACACGGCGACGGATGCGCGGCTCCGGGCGGCGCTCACGAAGAAGGCGCGCGCGACGACTCGTGTCGTGGTCGCGCAGCGGGTGTCGTCGATCCTCGACGCCGACCAGATTCTCGTGCTCGACCACGGCGAGATCGTCGGTCGAGGCACGCACGCCCAGTTGCTCGCAAGCAGCGAAACCTATGCAGAGATCGTCAACAGCCAGCTGAAGGCGGAGGAGGTCGCATGAGCACCGCAGGCGAGAACACCACGAAGGCGGGAAACACCGCGAAGGCGGATGAGGCGCCAATCCGTCCGCCCGTCCGCCGGGGCCCCGGCGGCGGCGGTCCGTTCGGGGGCGCAGGCATGCCGGTGGAAAAGTCGCAGAACTTCCTGCCTTCGGCGAAGCGCCTGCTCGGCAGGCTCGCGCCCGACCGCGTGAGCCTGGTCTTCGTCGTCGTGCTGAGCGTCATTTCGACCGTGCTCACCGTGATCGGGCCGAAGATTCTCGGCAACGCGACCAACACGATCGTTGCGGGGTCGATCGGCAAGCAATTCGCCGCCGGCACCACGAAGGCGCAGGTGCTCGAGGCCCTGCGGGCAAAGGGCCAGGGCTCAGAGGCCGACTTCCTGAAGAACGTCGACTTCACCCCGGGCCATGGCATCGACTTCGTCGCGCTCGGCGATCTCCTGCTCCTCGTGCTCGCGTTCTACGTCTTCGCCTCCATCTTCAGCTGGATGCAGGCGTACATCCTCGCCGGCGTCACGCAGCGCACCATGTACCGGCTGCGCCGCGACGTCGAGGCGAAGATCAATCGCCTGCCGCTCAGCTATGTCGACAAGAACACCCGTGGAGACCTGCTCAGCCGTGTGACCAACGACATCGACAACATCTCGACGAGCCTCCAGCAGACCCTCGCGCAGCTGATCAACTCGCTCCTGCTCGTGCTCGGCACGATCATCCTGATGTTCACGATCTCGTGGGAGCTCGCGCTCATCTCCCTGCTCACGGTTCCGCTCACACTGCTCGTGACGACCCTCGTCGCCAAGCGCTCGCAGAAGCGGTTCGTGGCGCAGTGGAAGCACACGGGGCTCCTGAACGGCCAGATCGAGGAGGCCTTCACTGGGCACGCCCTCGTCAAGGTGTTCGGTCGCCAGAAGGAGGTGCAGGCGAAGTTCGACGCCAAGAACAGCGAACTGTACGAGGCGAGTTTCGGCGCCCAGTTCATCAGCGGCATCATCATGCCGTCGATGATCTTCGTCGGCAACCTCGTCTACGTGATCGTCGCGGTGGTCGGGGGCCTCAAGGTCGCCACGGGCACGCTGAGCCTCGGCGACGTGCAGGCGTCGATCCAGTACACCAGGCAGTTCTCGCAGCCGCTCGGCCAGCTCGGCTCGATGGCCAACCTCCTGCAGTCGGGAGTGGCTTCGGCCGAGCGCGTGTTCGAGCTGCTCGACGCGGACGAGCAGTCACCGGATGCCGACCCAGCCGAGTCGCCGACGACGGCATCCGGTCGCCTCGCGTTCGAGTCCGTGAAGTTCAGCTACGACCCGGAAACCCCGCTGATCGACGACGTCTCGTTGACGGCGGAACCCGGTGAGATGATCGCGATCGTCGGGCCGACCGGTGCGGGCAAGACGACGCTCGTCAACCTGATGATGCGGTTCTACGAGCTGGACGGCGGCAGGATCACGCTCGACGGCGTCGACATCGCGAAGATGACCCGCGACGACCTGCGCTCCCGGCTCGGCATGGTGCTCCAGGACACCTGGCTCTTCGGAGGCACCATCCGCGACAACATCGCATACGGCCGCACGGGAGCAACGGAGGAGGAGATCGTGGAGGCCGCGACCGCGGCATACGTCGACCGCTTCGTGCACGCGCTTCCGGACGGCTACGACACGGTGCTCGACGACGGCGCGACCAACGTCAGTGCGGGGGAGAAGCAGCTCATCACGATCGCGCGGGCATTCCTCGCGCGACCGAGCGTGCTCATCCTCGACGAGGCGACCAGCTCCGTCGACACCCGCACCGAGGTGCTCGTGCAGCAGGCGATGAAGGCACTGCGCAGCGGTCGCACCAGCTTCGTGATCGCGCACAGGCTCTCGACCATCCGTGACGCAGACCTGATTCTCGTCATGGAGCACGGCTCGATCGTCGAGCAGGGCACCCACGAGCAGCTGCTCGCGGCCCGCGGCGCGTACGCCAGGCTCTACGAGGCACAGTTCGCGGCGCCCATCGACGCCTGATTTTGTACGCTTCGCACAGGGCGGTCGCGGCCTCCCTGTGCGAAGCGCGATCATGGCGTCATGACTGAAGACGGAGGGCGCTCGCGCGTCGTCACCTGGGAAGATCCACTCATCGGCGCCGAGCTGGCCAAGACGATGTCCGGCCTCGAGTACATGCAGGCACTGCTCGACGGGAGCATCCCGCCGCCGCCGATCGTCAACCTGATGAACATGCGGCCGACGGAGGTCGAGGTGGGCAGGGTCGTCTTCACCTGCGAGCCGGACGAGTCGCACTACAACCCGATCGGCACGGTGCACGGCGGCCTCGTCTGCACACTGCTCGACTCGGTGGCCGGATGCGCCGCGCAGACCACCCTGCCGAAGGGCCAGGCGTACACCTCGCTCGAGATCAAGGTGAGCTACCTGCGCCCGGTGACCGCGGATACCGGCACGCTGACCGCCGTCGGCATCGTGACCAAGCCCGGGAGACGCGTCGCGTTCGTCGATGCGACCGTGTCGGATGCGCAGGGTCGGCTGGTTGCGACCGCATCAAGCACGCTGCTGGTCTTCCCCGTCGAATAAGTCGAATACGCAGAAAGACCCGAAGCGCCAGAACGCTTCGGGTCTCTCCAGGTGCGGCCGAGCGCTACTTCTGCAGCAGGACCTGAATCTCGAGGTTGATCGTCACGTCGTCGCCGAGCGTGAAGCCGCCGGCCTCGAGCGCGGCGTTCCAGCTGACGCCGAAGTCCTGGCGGTTGATCTTCGCCGAAGCGGTTGCTCCCGCGCGGACGTTGCCGTACGGGTCGTCGATGACGCCGCCGAGCTCGCCCTTCAGGGTCACCGGCTGGGTGACGCCGCGCAGGGTGAGATGTCCGTTGACCGTGAAGTCGTCGCCATCGATGACGATCTCGTCGCCCTTGGCGCTGAACGTCATGGTCGGGTGCTCCTCGACGAGGAAGAAGTCGCTCGAACGCAGGTGGTTGTCACGCGCATCCTGGCCGGTGTTGACCGACGAGACGTCGACCGTTGCCTCGATGCTGGTGTCCTTGGGGTCCTCGGCCGTGACGATGGTCACGTCGAATGTCTCGAACTTGCCGCGCACCTTGCTGATGGCGAGGTGGCGCACCGAGAAGGAGATCTCGGAGTGCACAGGCTCAAGCTTCCAGGTGCCGACGGTGTACTTGGGGTGAGTTGCGATAGCTGTCATAACACCATGCAAGCGCATCGATCCCGGGAGTATTCCCAAATTGGTGGACATGTCACCAAAATTAATATCCCGTTCACAAACGGATGTCGGGATAACCCTCGCTCAGTGCCCCGTCAGCGGGCCCATCACCCGTGCCGCAATCGAGGCGCGCGATGTCACGCGCTCCTCCGCATCCGCGACCTCCATGGCAAGCATCCCGAGGTTGGCGCCGGCGAACCGAAGCGGCTCCGGCTCCCAGTCCGGTGAGCGGTGACCGACCCAGGGGAGCGTGGTCAGGTCGCTGCGGGTTCCCGTGACGAGGTCGGCGAGGGTCCTGCCCGCGATGTTGGTGGTCGAGAGTCCGTCGCCGACATAGCCGCCTGCCGTACCGATGCCGGTCGCCTCGTCGTAGCGGACGAAGGCGTGCCAGTCGCGGGGCACTCCGAGCGGCCCGCCCCAGCGGTGCGTGATGGCGGCGTCGCGCGCGGCCGGGAAGAGGTCGACGAGCGCGTGTCGCAGGTGTTGGAAGACGCGTGGCGCGCGATCGAACTCCGGGCGGATGACGCTGCCCCAGTGATACCGGGCGCCACGTCCGCCGAACGCGAAGCGGTTGTCCGCCGTGCGCTGGCCGTAGATGAGCAGGTGCCGGTAGTCGGTGAATGTCATGCCGTGCTCGATACCGATGTCGTCCCAGAACGCGTCGGGCATGGGCTCCGTCGCGATCATGAGCGAGTAGAGAGGGAGGATGCTGCGGTGCGACTGCGCGAGAGTGGCGCCGTAGCCCTCCGTCGCGATGATCACGCTGCGCGCGGTCACGGTGCCGGACCTGGTCGCGACGCTGTGCGACTGCCAGCCCGTCACTTCGGTCTGTTCGTATATCGCAACGCCCATGGCCTGGACCACCCGGGCGAGCCCGCGGACGAGCTTCCCGGGGTGCACCCTGGCGCAGTTCGGGTCGAATACCCCGTCCTGGCGGCGCACGAGGGGGTCGACGCCGTACTCCGTGGCTTCCGCAACCTCAGCGTCCGCCGATCGGGCCTGCACGGCGGTTCTCGCGAAGGCGATCGTTCCGCCCCTCATGAAGTCGCAGTCGATGCCCTCGGACGCAGCGACCCGACCGACCTCGTCGACCGTTGCGATCATCCCGCGTCTCATCGCCAGGGCCGCCTCGCGACCGTGGGTC
>Ga0247779_1001538_pt1 | contig 11011 bp, 9 predicted proteins | sample UWRJL221509R5_FD_179925 | JGI IMG/M metagenome (GOLD analysis project Ga0247779, IMG submission 179925) | Plant litter microbial communities from Arlington Agricultural Research Station in Wisconsin, United States - UWRJ-L221-509R-5 | ecosystem: Environmental > Terrestrial > Plant litter >...
TTTTCTGTCGGAACAAAGAAATACGAAGAGGTAGAAGTACTAGAGCAGCTTCCGGATGAGCTCTCCTAAATTATAGTGCAGTAATTGTTAGTTTACCTTGTTGCGACTGCACTGTATGTATAAAATTCGGATCTTGCCATTTTTGGACGCGGAGCTGCGACTTAGTCATGAGCAAGTCGGAGTCGTGTTAAATGAGTCGGCTCAGTAGCCGCTTTACTCGGCTTGACGGTCAATTGACTCAGGTAGTCATGGAAGCGAAGTTGAGTTGAGCGGAGTTGAACCACGGCAACACTACCTTAATCCGACACTAATCTTGCTCCCTAACGTGGAATCAATCGTACGGAGCAGATGTTTCTGAGAGGTTCTCTCTCCGAATGCCTTTTCTTGTTTTTTTTTTGGGTATTGGGTGTTCGTTACTGCGGCTATATTTATGTTTTCTGGACTACGGTGCTATTGTATAGTGTAGCTGAATCACTAATGCTATGTTTATGTTTCGTCTGTGTATGTGATATTATGGGACCCGCATTAAGACGTACAACAATTACCATGAATTTAAATTGAGATTCCGAGCAAGTCACGGAATGTGTAGGTACGGAATTGAGTACGAAGGCCGAAATTGTTGCAGCGTCTGAGAATGAATTGTGACATGTTCTGTCTGATTCTGATAGATTCTGATGCTGACGCCCATCGTACACACGAGAATGTTTGTGGACTTTCCTTAAATCACGATCGTTCCAATGCGCATTCCAACCTGGCTACAAGGTTTGTGGAGTTTGTGCCACTTTCTTCAGTTCTCAAAGGATTCTGGGAGATTATTTGCTGCCCGGCATTTTGCTGATGGGAGTGCACCCGCCGATCATCTCATTCTCGCAACTCGCGCTGTGTTCTGCGTGGGTTTACGAGCTGCAAAAACCGTGAAGTCTCTACATAGGGTTATTCACAAAATCCAAACGCAGTTCATTCTCTAATTTTCCGCCTTCTCATGTTATTTGCTACAGGTTCCTTCCCCTACTAGATTTGCGAGGCGGGGCGGTCTTTATCAATTTTTTCTGGCCAGTATTTCGACACACCTTGGGTACTTGCGATTTTGTAAAATACATGTCTTCGTGGCATCACCACCTTCCCATCTTCTTCCTTAAAAATTCATTAAAAGGTACGTCCAATCGCATTTTTTGTATTCGTACATTCACATTATCGATTTAAATCTGTGACATATTTATATCTAGTACGAGCTTGGGACGTTGGCCGCCTGCGATCAGGATATTTATTGTTGAAAAAGATTCAGAAATTCAAGCGAAGGTGACGGGGATGACGACGCCGCCATTGCCAGGAATGCCATTATTAAAAAGGTCATTTCGGAAGACCAGATCGTATGTCTGTCCAGAGACGAAGTCGGCGTTGGGGATCTATGGGAAAAGGGTAAGCACTTCCATCGTTTCCCCTCCTCGACATATATCCTAAGGACAGCATACCTTGGTGGTAAGGCTATCAGACAGCGCGCCTTCGTGGACGGGATGTTCACCAAGCCAGACTGTCTCCTCGAAGGTAGTGCTCGTCGCTGGAATTTTGATGAAGTAGTCCAGCTGGGTGGCTACATTTCCGAAGGTTTGTACTGCGCAGGTGAGATCGACGTTGATCGAGATGGTCTATTTCATTTGTTATATGTGAGTAATATATCAAGGCTCCAGCGATATGGAATTCTTACATCTCCAATGTGAAGCCCGGTGGTAGGAGTGATGACGGTAACGTCACCGAAGCGACCTGCTTGAGCGCAGCTCGGTGCGACTACACGTGCAGAGACGAAACTGGCGAGGGAGAAGAGGGCGGCGGTGATGAAGCACTTCATTGCAAATAAAAAAATACCAGTGTGAAGTGTTCAAGTTTGTGGGTTGATTCTTATTGGTTTGTTCTGTCCACGCTTTAAAGTTTTCTTTCCGTATTTGAAACGTACTTTGATAATATGAATCCGCTTCTTCATTCCGACATCCCCGGAAGGTCGCAAGATGTTTAAATATTAAGCAAAGTCTTTAGGGCAAATATAGTTGACGTAATGTGTTGAGACCTCCGCCCATATGGAGTTCTCGGCATCGCCCAAAAAAGGTCACAGCCGTTTCGCTTGGTGCCAGGACGCACCATATTTATGACCGTAATCTGCCCTTGTCGATCCTGTGAGCTGGAAAGTAAATGATCCAGTCCGGCAACGACACATACCTGGCTGTGAATACTTGAAACTGTGCTCGTCTGAGCCATGACGCCAGGCAGTTGGCAAACACTGAGTATCTATGAGGCCGGTCTGGACGATACGTAACTCTCACTGCCAATCAAGATGATAACCGCTACGGAAGTGGGGAGGACACAAGCTAGGCCACGGCTGTTTCTGTCCTCCGCTTCGCGCTAGTCTGAACTAAGGGTCAAATGATCTACGCCTGCCACAATAACCGTTAGCATTAAAGGTGCACGCTAGTGGGCTCACATACGTTGGGAAGAATCGCCGTCTACGGGGTTGTAGGGAGCGCGCGGTGCTCATCGTTTCATTGCGAGGCGAAGGAGAATATCTATCTTTGTACACTAATTATTGCAAAACAACTAATGGCTAGCACTGACCGCGACTTGTGGGGCTAAAAATGGAATATTAACCTGTGGTCACACGGAGGACAGAGACCGGTGTGTCGTTGTTGGTCCGCCTCCAGTCATTGAAAGATCTCGAGATCATTTCTGCGCCATTTGCAGTTTACTCAAGCCAGCACTGACTATAAAACGGGTGCAGATTTTCATTATTGCACAGAACCATCCCTCCAATCAAGCCAAGCCACTCGACAGACAAAGTTACATATATCATCATGAAGTTCTTCATCGTGTTTTCTCTCCTTTCTCTGGCCTCACTGGCATCCTCTGCACGCATCTGTGCTGAAGCAGACCGCTTCGGCGACCCAACCTTCATCACCCCAACCACCGGACTCCACGTCGGAGACGTAAGTTCAACTTTCTTCATGTACTAAAATGCTAGCCACGCTGTGACTCAGGCAATCTTTTTTAGACGATTAGCATTGCTGTTGACTTGACCTGTTCGATTCACTTCGGGTTCAACGTCACTTCCCTTGACTACTTGATCGACGTCCCCGCCAACCTCAACAACGGTGTTGCACAGAAGGTCTCGCTCGGGCATCACACCATCGCACCTGGTGCCGTGTTCGACTCGATCACTACAAAGGTACGATTTGTTTTTTCATGACCTAGAATTAAATTTAAGAATTATCGTACTGATTTATCATTGCCTTTTTTACCTTTTAGATCCCACACGCCAATTTCATCTCGGGAAAGACTTACAACTTTGATCTTACCAACCACTTCATCAACGAGGGCGTTGCCACCAGCGGTGGTGTTACTTTCCCAATTACTTTCGCTTAGGTACGGTTAGATAGTGTCTTTGAGTAGATGTTGATCGTTATTAGTACCTACACTTATATCTGCGAATGATGCTATTTCTCGGAAGATATAATAAACACCCTGCATTGCTTTACAAACGTACCTGGAGAGTGCATATCTATGAAATATTGGTCTTTGTAAGTCGAAGTTCTGCAATATAAGTCTGTGAAGGGGATGCTACTTTTATGTACAGGCATTATAATAAAAGTTTTGTCAATCGCGCGATGTCCTACTTTCTGACAACACTTTTCTTGAATCACATGGTCCTGGACACGAACTTCCTCTTCACAGAACCTTCCCAGATGAAGAATTGGTGCAAATCAAAGGAAACACGAGAACCGCAACCCATGAGCGAGGGTCAGTCTCAGGATACAACAAAACTGGCAAAACGCAACGAGTAAATCTCAGAAAGCAAAGAAGAAAGCGACAGAGAAAAAAAAAACGGAGAGGAGAACGCCAACAAGACACAAGTAAAGACGAAGAAGTCAGGGTACACCGCGCATATACATACATCCAAGTTGCAGTTCACCATAACCCGCCCGGCATTATGATCACGAACGCTGTAAAACCCTTCCTGCGTCTCAAAGGGCATGCAAAGCTCGTTTTTTGGGATTTCACGGGTTCAGCACAGAAGGGCGAAGTACGCCTGTGATAATGTATGGCGGGTATGTGTTACTCAGGCATCTGGTAGGAGAAACCTGGCGAGTTGGAGGAATTCGGATATAGAGAGCTCGGCGTAGGACGTACCTCGAGATGTGGGGAACACAAAGAGTCAACCTGAACGGCAGGAAGACAGCGAGGTTGTGCGTCCAAAAGGACAGAAGAAAGAAGAACGAAGAAAGGATCGTACAAGAAAGCAAGGTATCCAACAACCTGTGACTTCACCACAAAACCTCCCGCATCGTTCATGTGGTATTAATGAAGTCTTCCCGCACGTCAAAGGACAAGCGAAGCTCGTGTTTGGGATTTTACACAAGTCCACGACGGGAAGGCTAGATACCGATTATGATGATGCGGGTGTGGTCAATTCATACAGCATGAGGCAGGTAAGTTGAAGTGAAGATCGATAAAGATAGGTCTGCAAGAATACGCCCAGGAAGAAAGGGACGAAGAGATACGGAGACTGCCAATGAGAAAACGCAAAACTCACCATCCGGGCTGCTTAACCCCTAATTTATACATCCCCCCCTTTCCCTCAGCCATCTTAGAATGATTCTTAGATGCAGAGCTGCCCCATCTGATGTCCGTAACATCATAGGAAAAAGCCGCGAGATATAATTGATTCCTGAGCGAAGAACGATTTATGGGGAAGTGAAGGGAGGAGCAAGGGTAACACACAACTCGCCTGGGACGCGGGACGCGAGACACATTGAGAATCCATCCGAAATAGTCTTTGTCCGGAGAACCATCTGATTTTATAGACATCCTGACCCACGGTACATTGAAAAAAGTAGCGGGGACACTTACTTCATCCAATTCCCAGCGACGAACACCACCGTCGAAGAGACCGTCTGGCTTGAGTGAACATCCAAAGCAACGCTTAACAGTTGGGAAAAGGAGTGGTAGCCTCGATTACAGGCTTGGTCAAAGTCATTCGGTTATTAAATTAAAAGAAACATACGCACTGCATTTCTCCCTTCGTCATCTCAAAATAATCATTAGCATTCTTGGGACTGTAAGCAATCCGATAGCGGCAAACAGAGCGAAGACCGAAAGACGGAGAAAAAGGGATATGTAACAAGAGGAAGATGATAGTGCGGAGAGAAAATTTGGAAAAGTACTTCATGTGAGTGTAGAGCGGGTTTGTGGCTCAACCACACCATCCATGTCCTGGACGCATAGATACGATCGATTAATCGATCAAACGTGCGATTAACCTCAGCTTTACCATCACATGTAAATTTCTCCCATCCTATCATCTTCGACTTTTTGTCCATACAGAAAAGTGGCGCATACAGGATTGTGACTTCGTATAGGAACCAGTTCGAGGATGGGGTGGAGAAAGAAACAGGTTCAAAATCACCCAGACGCGTGGTTTGTTACTTATGTAACCTTCGCCTCAAAAAAACACACACGCTTCGGCAAGCATGCCGACCTGCCAACTGCAAATTCTCACACTGAGTCACCTGTGGGACGATTTACGGCATGCCAGCGCATCGTTTTCGTTTCTTACTCTCTGGCTGTGCAGCCACTTGTCTTGGACGCCAACGTCCAAATCACTGCAGTCTCCCACAATCCAATCGCAATCCGTTCTCACAAACTTTCCATCCGTCTATTATTCTCCACTTTCTACGGATTCTTCTCAGCCTCACGAACTTTTTAGTATGCAGGAGGGTGTTTGTGTGGGATCTTTTAAGCCCTTGGTGTACCTCCGTCAGTTTATACTGACCCACTGTGATTTCTCTTACGCGAAATTGTATGGAATTCCTACTATTTCTTGCTGAAATGTGTTATTTTATGGACAGGATGTTTGAAAAGATAAGACAACGAAGATCTGAAACTGACGAAGACAACCCCGCTTCAAAAAATAATGAGTAAGTGACGGAGGGAAAGAGAAACGTCCCATAAAACAGGGTTTAAATTGGTGCATTTCCGTTCTTTGTTTCCCTTATTGGCCACTCTGTTACCCCCCATTCCATACCCCAAACCACAACCATACTTAAATCAATGTCCTAAACGATCCCATGGACCCATGAAGCTTCAACTCAACATTTACATTGCACGTGCTTACTCTTTGAGATGCGGATGGACTGGCGCAAGTTGGTGACATGATATGTGCGGCTAGGACAGTCCTGCATATTTCCCTTGCACCACTGCACCCACCCACCTATGCTCTTTGAATCTAACCCTGCAACAGTCCATCTTCATGCGATGGCATCGAGTCACTCATAAATGCATGACCGTGACCGATCCTTTTTTTTTTCTCTAACTGTTGGCCTTGCCCTGCCCACTCAACCACCCCCCCATCGACCTGATTGTTCCTTGCCCGGCCCTTCCTGTCTTTGGCTCGTTACAGCCTCATATGCCTTGTACGATGCGGAAATGTAGAATTAGTCTGACCATACTCGATGCGTGTGGTTTGCACTGTTCAGCATCTTCTCTGACCTGTTCTTTCCTTGCCATAACCGCAAACTCTTACTTGCGTATCTTGTCTAATGTGCGTCGACGTCATCACGTTCTTCCCTCCGACATTGGATATCGGATTTAAGGCTTGCATCGCACTTGCTGGTGCGTCCCTTGTTCTCCATTTATTCTTAGTCATTTGTTAGACGATAATCCAAGTATCTCGGGCGGTCTCCTCCACGTCCCTATGGGCTTCTTCAGTCTTTCAGTCTTTTCGTCTCTGGTTCGTCATGCGGCTTCCTCCGGATTCCTTTTTAATTTTGCTTCCATCAAACCTATTACTCTGCATATTTACAGCGATATTTAGCGTGTCTCGGGCATTCCTTCCCATTTATCCTGGTCCTCTTCTTTATCTCATCCGTTTCCTGTCGTTTTCCCTAGTTTCGGTTTTGCTAGCCGTTTACTTCATCTTCAAGCAGTCTTTCTTCTATTTCTGATGTTCTGTGTTGTCGCTCCGGGAACATGCTTCAGGTTGTATGACGTTTTGACCTTGTTTATTTTAATATCAAATCAAGGAATGCCCTCTTTTGAGGAACCACCGTTCAATCATCTTTTCTCCGTCCTTGAGTCAGATAACATTCATAGTCATACACATTGCGATTTATTGAAAATGTAGGAATCATCACTATCCATTATGACCTGTTCCCGTATAAAATATTATATAGGTTAAATAGTCTAATGATCGCTTCGGGACTTGAAAGGCTACGGCGCAGCATCGAGATTCGAAAAGGTATACTATATAATATTCAACCGTCCAAACATGATGCTACTAATGATACAATTTGTCTATTTTTCAACACATTTACGGGAGGCCCTTCGGGAGCGAACATGATCCTCTTAATTGCACAACCTTCCCCATACGTCGCGATGCCTAGCTAAAGGCCCAATGAGTCATATTTGGTTGATAGACAGGATCTGGAACTAAAAAGGACGAAGTACCCTCGCGAACTCTTCCATATACTCGTTTTTGAACTTGAAGCATTTTAGCTGATATCCGAGCAATCTATGCGCCTAGACTAGTGCAAAAAAAGACAAGCATTAAGTAGGACTCGGAAGAACCTGCCGGTCGGCAAAAATTGCCAAAAGGTTTGATTGCATATCTAGGGCTGCTTTCATGGCACTCATTATGATGAAGCTTCAACTGGGCATGTTCACTACTGACCAGAGTGGATTTATTATCCTTATTGAGAGAGATTCGAGCCAATGATTGCTGTGATCTTGCAGATGTTCAATTGCTCATTCCCTCATGTCTCTTGTTCATCAAGCGCGGCGTATATGCTAACTAAAAATCCATGATCATCATTTCTTGTTTGCCACCGCTAGTCAGATTGGTGGATCATCAATCACGTATATCCCCCGCCACATCAGCTGATTGCGAGAATCGATCCAAGTTGTATGTCAGAACCCTTGTATTTCGACATTAGGTCTGATAATATGACATATTCGGCGCTAATTTGCGGCTCCAGGGATGCAAGTCGAGCTCACAATTGGGATAAAAATGGAATAATAATTATACACATATCAGTGATTCCATTATTCTATTTTGAGCCTGGTATTGGGCTATCCATCTCGCCGTTAGTCAGTTTAGTGTCTTGTATGAACTAAGTAGATGACTCTGGTTTTAGGAGAGTTATTTTAATCTACAATAGGTATTCTAGGCTGATCACCTGATTTAAAAAAGATTTCGCCTATCCATCCAAGAGCTAAGATTCGTACCAAAGACGAATATAAAAAGATTCAGCTTTATACCAAGACTCCCCAATAATCTTGTCTACTCGATCTCTACAACAGTTCAACATTGACCTTTAAACCCAGTACCGAAGCTTTCCAATCGTTCACTCGTGACCATGAAGCTCCAATCATTCTTCTTTATTGCGGCGTCCCTCATCTCAGTTGTTATGTCAGGGAGCATTGAAAATATCATTACCCACTTTAAAAACATCAGAGATGAGCTTGCCAGCCTCGACAGCCTTGTCAATCACTTCCATGGAAATGGTATCACTCTCGGTATTGCTTTGGTGCAGTATCATCTTTTCGCTTTGAAATTCACCAGAGCTAAACGTGAACCAGGCGATCGACGCTGGAATATATCACTTGGGAATCTCCATTGATAAATGCACCAGTGACGTCAAGGTGAGGTTATATCAGCTCATACTCTCTGGTTGTTTCTAATGAATGGCATGGAATTGAATATAGGCTTATGGGAACTTTTCTGAAGCCGAAGGAACAACGATCCTCCACCTTATTGAAAACTTTGAACCTAACATATTTGGCTTCCTTTCTGGAATCATTGCCATAAAGCCCGACTTTGTCGCCATCCCGAATGGCCGTATCCCTGCCCTGGTAAAGAAAGACTTGGCCCGACTCAACACTAGCAGAACCGCACTCGAGGCGGCATGGATTAACGCTACTCCTGTAAGCTTTTTTGACTCTCCATTTCGCAGTGTATTAAAAACTTAACGGTATACAGCGCGATTTGGTCGCCGGCGAAGAGAATTTTAAACACTCAGTTGATGACGCTTTTGCTGCTGCCATTGCTGCGTATGCTTAATCTATTACAAAAAAAAAAAGGGAAATGAGTAGTGTTTCTTTTCTTGATTAATATACCGGAGGAATTTCGTAACCCAGTGGCTTTGTTTTAAACCCTGGGCTTTTTGTTTGGCAGTCCGAGAATCCAGTCGTACCCATGTATATCATTTGTGAAGCGCTTGAAGATGGTCAATAGGACAAAAGTAAGAGTCGTTTCAAAGTAAGCTAAAAAATTAAAATACAGAATCTCCGGGAATGCAACGCGTATTGATGCCCCTGTGGGCATGGCTGCCGAACATGTTTGGGCGAAACTTTGCTTACCTCGGAGGTTACATAAGGTTATGGAACAAACACGTGTTACGATGGTTGATTTTGAAACTCGTTCTTCTCTTTATCCAACTTGCCCGGGTCGACTACTATTTGGACTTTTTCTTTTGCGTTCTTTCGCGCGCTTTCTCTCATTCACATTACTCGGGATTATGGATAGGACGTCGGAGATGACAAGATTGGAAGATGCAGACATGGACGGTGGGCTTGATCCACAAAACATTTCTTCACACCGTCTTCCCTAATCTCCAGGCACCCACATCAAAGCATCCTCGCTCGGCAACCCATCGCCTCTTCTTATTCGCTACCCTCTGACATTGCAAAATTGCTAGCACTGGATATTCATCCTCTCTATGCGTTTCTCGCCATGTCAGTCGTACTGCTCCCCCCCCCCCCCCCCCCCCGGATTGTACACTATCCAGCATGTCCTCAATAGAGACATGAACCTCTTTCCTATGCATCTGCACATCGTAAACCAGGGTCACCTGTCGTTGGATCCGTTGAGATATCCCCGGAATTCATCCTGCATGTATGTGCAATTTATTCTGTTACCTTGTTGGCTAATATAATGAAAATACACTAACAAAACACTTGTGCAGTGGCGCATCGCTGCCGTCGATGGTGGCAATAATACGTACGTCATAGCAGTACCAGAGAACAAAGGTCTACCTCCTCTAGGATGGTCAATCGACCCAGTTTACCCGGTCCAACCTGGCAGCCCCGTCGTTGTAACTGCGCCGCCCAAGGAGTTTAGGATTCAATACTTAGAAGAGGAAAGTCATGGGCCCGAGGAGCAGGCATTCACGTAAGTTACGTTCAACGGGCCTGTACTTTGTGACACGTTCTCATTGTGTTCAGCATCATGGTACCGGTTAACACTGTTGGTGCTTCATTCCACCTACAACAGAGCCCTATTAGGCCCGCCAACCCACCCGTAAGGCTGATATAAATGCGCCTGCCAGACGATTATCTGGCTAACTAATTTGGTTATTCATTCCACAGGTCGAATTCGTTGCCATCTCTGTCATTTTACCACCCTCACCCGTTCCCTTCTGGATTATTAGGCGTGTTTGACTTGAATAAATATGTAGGCAAAAAAGACCTTTGCTTATGAACGTCACCTGCTAAAACGGCATCACCTTTGGTGTACAAATAAATCGAAAAGAAATACTGATCATATTACTCTGTTTTCAAAATCTCGCGTGTATAATAATAAAGTTCTCATGACTTGATTTTAAACAGCTCATTCGAAGAGCCTAAAATACCCCGTATCTTATAACTCTGTCCTGGTAGTGCCGGCGGTGCAGAACATGTGTGGTTATCAAACACATTTCTTTGACAGTGATACATATGCCATCCCTGAACAGTAAGGCCATTCATCACCTACCTTCGGACAATTCCCGAGCTCATCCGGGCGCCAGCAACACATTCATCTTTCTTGAATATTAAAACATGTGTTTCCCATGATCCTTCCTTCCTTCCTTACCGCTCTCTCCAGGTTGTGGTGGCCAAATTCGACTGAATCAACTGCTTTCAACTTCCCTCGTCGGAGCGACCACTTTCTACGGATTCGCCACATGCTCTCTAGTACGCTGGAAGGTGTTTT
>Ga0247779_1001539_pt1 | contig 11011 bp, 8 predicted proteins | sample UWRJL221509R5_FD_179925 | JGI IMG/M metagenome (GOLD analysis project Ga0247779, IMG submission 179925) | Plant litter microbial communities from Arlington Agricultural Research Station in Wisconsin, United States - UWRJ-L221-509R-5 | ecosystem: Environmental > Terrestrial > Plant litter >...
CTAATGGAGGCAAGAAAAGAAGAAGAATACTCCGAATATAGTATACAGAAATCAATTTTGGAAATAAATGTTTAGCCGAACTTCGAGACGTCTCGAAATGCAACATTGGGCGTGCGCGTGAATGGTCATGAAAAGACTCGGAGTTCCAGTCATTATTTGAACTCATAAAGCTGCATGCAGTAAAAGTCTTGAAAAAGGTTAGCAACTCATGTATCAGTTCGCTCAAATGACAGTTCGGTAAATGCTTGTGATTTCTGCCCACTTGTTGGAATCTTTGGGTCATTCGTCTGTTAGCAAGTTCCGAGTGGTTGATAGATAAGATTGAGCTCAAGAATTAACACTTTGAACTCACTCCACAGGGATGAGATACGACGGCGATAAAGTAGCCTCCTGATCTCAAACAGTGATTGATACTTGTGTCTATCTACCATGCCACCAAATAAATCAGACCGAGAAGTCAGCGAGACTGTCTCGCGGACCATGCTAATGCCTGTGGCAGCAGTCTAAAGTGGGGCGTTTTATTCCCGAAATCCAACTTGTGGAACTGTCTCGAGTCACCAAATATCAATTCAGTGAATGAATTGATTTTTGAAAGAATGAAGTGGCCTTAATTCAACGCAACGCACAATGCTATAAAAGCGGTTTGTATTACCAGGTAATATGGTCCAACAGATCATCGTAAACATTTTTGTCAGTCGATAACGATAGGTCAGTGCATTTGCATTTAAACCTCTTCCCGACAGTCAGTCGCCTTACTCATACTCGTTGATAGAAAACCATCATCAAATGAAATTCACCATCCCCACTGCGGCTATCTCCACCTTCGCCATGAATGTGGCTATCATGGTGATCATGTTTCCCAAAGTCACCGGTGCCGACAAATTGCCATATTACAGAGGTGGTCCCAGAAACCAGCCCGATCCCACTCCTCCAGGTTGCCAATGGGAGGGCACGGCGCCGTTTTGTAATGGGCAATGCTCAGAAGGTTGGAGGTTGCAGGCGTGGAATAATTGTGGAAACGGAGCATGCTGTCTTACAGGCAATAAGGTTCTTTGTTGCCAGCCGTGATCGTTACAATCCATCTTATTGAGTGGAAAACGAGTTTGTAAAGGCCAGATATGCTGTAGCTAGTGCATTGTACGATACAGTATTTGGACATAAAGACAGCTTCATGTTAGAGATTCAATCCCCTGCATCAATTCCATGAGTGAAAAAACACTGCGAACCTTTTCTCTGACAGTATCTAAAAGCACCGAAGCACGCGCTTGCTAACTCTCAAGTACTGGATAAAGACGGCTGTCTTAATATAAAACAGTATATTTCGAGCCCAAACTGATCTCATCAATATGGAAGGTAAATAAGCGCCGTCAAGCTGATCTTCGGGAACAAGCGGCACTTCTATTTTAAGAATAGCTGGCGGAAGTAAAAATCTATGACTTAGGAGTGACGGCAGAGATGTCACGTCCGCATTTCGGTCAACGGGTTTTGCGTGCTCATACTCTTATATAAGAACCGTGCTAGCGCGGCATCGATTTACAATAGTTTGTTATTAATATTCAATAGCTTGAATCATAACCGCGCTAGAAAAAATGATAAAGTTGATACTCTTAATTTGTGCTTACCACATGTGCTTATTTCCACCAGATTTAGACACTTTATCTGGCTCACGAAGCTAAAACGCCAGAAGCACGTCAAGGCTTATTTTTGAACAGTGGGGTAGATATTTTTACCGATTATGCTCCAGATATCTGTACGTTGAATACATGCAATGTCCGCCGCATTTTGTGGGCTATGTTCATCTATTCAGATTTTTTGTATTAGAATGGCTAATAAGGTGCAGATAAAACATAGAGTACTCATTGCACTGATGATTAGATACTCGTCCTCGACGCCACCAGTTTTCCCAGCACAGCTTGACTTACCATTTGCGACCTTCTTGGCAAAGACCAAGATGATGAGTGGTGTTGACAAGTCATAAAAAACCACATATAAAGGTGATAGGATTTACTTCAATTTTGTCAGAAAGACAATTGTCTCTTCATACACAGTAAGCAGTAGATAATTCAATCCTTGAAGTATATCAAGCTCACCAGGCTCTTCAGATAAGAACATGATGAAGGTTTTCATCCTTGTCAGTGCCCTATTCGCTACAGTCGTCCTCGCGTCTCCGCTCACGGAGAACGTCGAAGGGCAGTTGGCTGCCTTTGATGGTGCCCCACCACCGGGCTGCCACTGGGAAGGAACTGCCCCCTTCTGTGCCGGGTCCTGCACCACTGGATACATCGAGAAGGACAGGGGCGGCTGCGGTGACGGCGCCTGCTGCGTCACTGGAATCAAGACCCTTTGCTGTACCCCAAAGGGTGGTCCGAAGAAGACCAAAAAGGCAAAGGCCGAAGACGATTAATAAGCAGAACGAAGAGTGAAAGAATTACCCGGAATGTAGTATATAAACTTGGCAACCAATTGGCAATTTGATTTGATTTCTCAAAACATCGGAAAATCTAATTAGGCAATAATTCCTAAATGTGGTAAGCGTAAGTATAATCAGTATGTAGACGCTATTTGAAATTTAAATAACTCTTCCGAAGCAATTATAGAAATGTCTACACACCCAGACAAGCACCGTCAACGCAACGCTTTCGGGAACAAGCGATACAGAGTCCGTTTTCGGAGTGGCTATGAGGCCAGCCAACAAATTCACTAAAACTATATGCCAGCTCATTTTTAAGCGAAAGCATCGTTTTCCGTGGAAATCTCGGTGGGAAATTCAGCTATTCGATCTGATAAGACACTTTGAACGCGCTAGCCCTGTGTCGACCTCTAAAAGGATGCCAAAGGTAGAGTTAGGGGCCTCGAAGTTGTTCATAGCACTAAAAAGGGACCTTGTCAGCACCAGTCATTAGACATATAGTTCTAGAGTTAAGAACAGACACCAGAAGTATATCGATGCCGATATTCTAATATTCATAGATTACATGCACGTCTGTATTCCGAAGTGCCGACTTGTCATTGGCATTGGCTCTTACCTGCAGTGAGATCGTCGCCAGACTTCAGTTGTGTGCTTGTGGTCGGTCCGGAGGATCATGTACTAATGATCTACATAAGAATAATGGTTTGTCACATAAATACGGTAATATTCGCAAAGGAACGTGCCTTGGGATAGACCGCCAGTGTAGTACCTTCCCCGGCAAATAATGCAAATGGAATGCCCACCCCATTCTGTGGGTTATTCTTCCTTGTTCAAGGAGAATTTCTAGAACTCTAGAATCCTTATATTAGCATCACGGGTGGGGTATGGATCGGCCAGCAGGAAGAGGCCTTAACCAAAAAAACGCAAAGGTAGAACGTTTCATTGGCGATCGTACTCGGCACCAATTTGTTAGGCGTCAGCTGTGCTTCGCGTAGCATCTTGGTGGGGTTTGAGATGATGAAAATTGGTTAAGATAACACATATAAAGGACAGCATGCAATGTTTCAATTTCCTCAGAAGGACCTCTTCGAGTCTACAAACGGTAAGCAGTGGAATTCGATCCAAGTTAAAATACATGATGCTCACCAAATTTTCTACCTCTCAATGCCTCCATAGTATCAGACAGAGCGTAATGAAAGTTCTCATACTCATCAGCGCCGCACTCACTACCGTCGTCCTCGCGTCTCCACTCACGGAGGAAATCGACGGGAAGCTATCCACATTCGATGGTGCCCCACCACCGGGCTGTCACTGGGAGGGCACCGCGCCAATCTGCGCCGGATCGTGCACCACTGGATATATCGAGAAAGACAGGGGACCCTGCGGTGACGGGGCTTGCTGCGTTTCCGGAGTGAAGACTCTGTGCTGTGCGCCTAAGGGCGGCCCGAGGAAGACTAAAAAGAAGAAGAAGACCAAGCATACTGACGATGATTAGTGAGATGGGACAAAAAGAGCAAGAAATATCCAGAATGTAGTACATAAACTTTGCAACTTGATTTGATGTCTCGAAACCGATCAAGTAAGTTAGGAAATGGTTTCTAAATACGTCAATATCAATTTCGGAGGAATTTTTGGTTGATGTAACATGTTGGGGATGGTTTACAGGACAGTTCCGAGTCCAGCATTGAGAATGGTAGATTTTGGTTGAAATTTCGAGTATAAACTTGCGTTTGATTCATTTATAATTGCCTGCAACCACAACGCTGGATCCTGACAAAGAGGAACAAGATTGTCCAAAAATATGGAAAATGTCGGCCTAGCTCAATCAAGGTAAAGGCCGCCAACAGCTTAAGAAGGAGAGTTCCCGTATAAATTGCTAAGAGAAAGAGAGTCGGTACCAGCAGCACTCTACTTGTGAGAGTCTGAGTACATCGGAGCAATGCATAACCGTGACGTTCAGCGTGTTGGACAAGCTATATGTCTGTAGGGAGAGCCAAGAGGGGTTTTCAGACATTGTGTTGAAGGAGGGAACATGCGTGTCGGAGTCCGCTTATTTAGATGTAAGAGTATACCCAGTTATATCGTGAGAACGTCACGAACTCGATGACCCAACTACGATGAGGATTTCCTTAGATTGCTACTGTGCTACTGATACTAGTAGTAATATTATTACGTAAACTACTACAAGTTTTAGATGGAGTAAGAGGGGTGCGTGAGTGAGTAGATAGTAGTAAAACATAGTAGGTATTGTACGCTAATCGCGAAGATATATAGATTTAGTCGTCGTCCAGTCAGTTAAATACGAGGTGAGTTGCCTCTCAGAATTACCCAAATTACAAGTTGTCCCCCCATTATGAATTTCTTCTAATACAATTTCTATGCCAATTCCTCCATAACAGTTGCGTATGTATCGTCCGCGTCTATCCTCCTCTCGTACCATCGCCGGCCTTCGTGTAGTGTCATGCTAATGGCGGCCAATGCCACGATCATTCCCAAGTCATGGAGGCTTAGTGCTGCCGTTTGGAAGATCTTTTGCATGAATCCGACATAGACGAGAGCGAGTTGGGTGATGAAAGAAACAGATACTGTCCCTATCAACATTTTGTTTTGGAAAAGGGAACACCCGAGTCCTCGATTTTGAATGGCGGAGACCAGGTCAAGGAAGACGAAGCAGGTAAATGTCTGAGAAGGAACGGTTATTGACGACTTGAACTACAAAAAGATAAGCACCATACCATAGTTTGTTCCCTTCTTGACATTGTGCGATCGTTGAGAGCAAACATGTAGACGAAGAGTGTGCCAACAACGATGATTGACGCCGAGAAAAGTACACGGAGAAGCAGCCTCTTAGTGATGATGGGTGCGTTCTTCTTACGAGGGGGGCGGCGCATGATAGCAGGATCCACGGGATCTACACCAAGCGATTGACTTGGAGGACCTAGGAAAAAAGTATGAATGTCATGAGATAAAAAAGGAGGCATGTAACATACCATCCATGAGAATATTGATAAATAATATTTGCATGGGGTTCAAAGGGTTCGCAAGCCCAAGCATTGTGCTGAGAGTGATGAGAGTCAAAGCGGCAGCGGCAGTACTGAGTTGGAAAGACAAGAAGTTCTGGATGTTATGGAAAATAGATTTCCCTACAACGATCATTAATAACTTGCGGTACAGAAATACCAAAGACATTCTGGACTGACCTTCCTCAACAGCAGGTAAAATTGTGCTAAAGTTGTCGTCCACCAAAATCATATCAGCAGCTTCCTTGGCCACATCCGTACCGCTCTTGCCCATAGAAATACCGATATCTGCCATTTTGAGTGCAGGGGCATCGTTGACTAGTAGATAGTATTCCTTAGTCTTCGCGAAGGAAGGTTAAGGTGAAAAAAAAACACATACCACCATCACCAGTCATAGCCACAATTTTTCCTCTAGCCTGGAACGCTTCGATAATGGCCATCTTGTGCTTGGGCGTCGTCCTCGCAAACACGCTGACATTGGCAACCCGTTCCTTCAGTTGGCCCTTGGTCATCTGATCAATAGCCTTTCCGGTCAAGCAATGAGCTGAAGACACTCCGCCTCCAATACCTGTGCTCCTGCCGACCCGCAGACCAAGCTTTTGAGCAATAGATAAAGCCGTGGGTTCCGCATCACCAGTGATCATGACCACCTGCACACCACCAGACTGTAATAGCCCTATGGAGTCCGCGACACCTTTACGGGGAGGATCAAGCATAGCCTGGAAGCCCACGAAAACAAGATTGGTCTTGTCCCCTGCCTTGTCAGTAGCGTTACCATTTGGTGATGGAGACGATGTTCTGGACTGGGGGTTCGAATTAGACACAGCTGATCCATATCCATAAGCCATGGCGATAACCCTCAGGCCCCTAGCAGCAGTGGCATTAGCTCGAGAAATAATGACGTTCTTCGTGTTGGCATCCAGAGCAGGTGTTGAATCCTCATTAACGTAATAAAATTTGCAACGGTCGATGATAGCCTCGATAGAGCCCTTGATGTAGTACATTTCGCGAGGGGCACCATTGATCTGCAAATTAGGGGAGGAAGAAGCAGGTGAGTCTTCGTGGATACCGGAAACGGCCATGAACTTCTGTTCAGAGTTGAAGGATTTCTCCGAAATTCGACGGAAAGTCTATCATATATGAATTAAGCGGTGTAGTGACATACAATGTCTAGAAAATACATACCTCACGGCGGTCAGGAACACCAAATAATTGAAGTACATTGAGCAATGCAACGTCGGTCGACTGTCCGACGAAGACGCCGTCCTCATTCCGTATAATAGAGGCGTTGTTGCATAGTGCACCGATGTCAAGGGCTCTTCTAATCGCAGGAGAAACGGAACCAGTATAAGGAATCGTCGAACTAGGATCAAGGAACACCGTCTCATCAACAGCATACGCTTCAGTCACCGTTTGTTCGTTTTTGGTAAGTGTACCTGAGAAAGCAAAACGTACGTTAGCGAATATAACTACCCTTCTAAGAAAAAATTACCTGTTTTGTCAGAGCAGATGACAGATACCGATCCGAGAGATTCAACTGAATGCAACTTCTTGACGATCGCTTTCCGTTTTGCCATTCTTAAGACACCGAGAGCTAACGTTACAGTCGTGACGATAGGAAGACCTTCCGGAATGGCAGCCACAGCAAGCGAGACTAGAACACAAATTTAAGACTATTTTAAGAAATAAGGAAGAAGTTACTTACCACCAATTGTAAACATCTCTAACCATGAACGATGCTGGAAGAGAACCCCAATTAAGCAAATGACGCCGATGATTCCAAAAGACAGGATTGAAAGTTTCTTTGCTAATTCGTCCATGTTAAGTTGCAAAGGTGTCCTCTTTTCTTCGACCTGACGCAATAGATGTTAAACAACACGCATAGCAAATGAAGGGAACGGTGTATTCACGTCCTGCATCATCGAGAAGATGACTCCAAACTCAGTTTCTGCACCTGTGGCAATCACAATTCCTGTACCGCGACCTTGGAGGATATTACAGAGTCAAAAACTCCGCAGTAGCATATATGGAGGTGTGTGAAACTCACCGTTGCGGACCAAAGTACCCATATAGACTATGCAAGTTCTCTCTGCTAAGGGAACAGGATCACCTGTTATAGCGCCGTGCTCGAACTGACACATATCCACGTCCTTCTTCCTAGCCTCCGTTTCTCCAGTCAAACTGCTCTCGTCCACCTCAAGATCAACAGCATCCACCAAACGAATATCTGCAGGTATGCGATCACCAGTAGCAAACTTGACGAGATCTCCCGGAACCAATTCATTTGCAAGAACATGGATTGCTTCTCCCTCGCTGTGGAGTTCCATAAATTGTGCAAATAAAAATAGCAACGGGTAAATACGCACCGTATAACATGGCAATGGTGGGGAACCAGCTTATTCAGAGCTTCTAAGCTCTTCTCAGACCGACGTTCTTGCACGAAACCAACTAGAAGCCCGCAATTCAGTAAATACGATCTGAAGGGGAAGAGATATACTACCGGATACGTACCCGTCAAGACGATTAACACCGCCACGGTTATACTAACCGCATCATTGACGTTCCCCATGATAGCACTGACAGTGGCACTACCGCATAGCAATAAGATGAGTGGTGACTCGTAAATCGTTTTGGCAAACTTGAGGAGTACAGGTTCTGGTGAAGCGACCGAAAATTCGTTGTAACCATGTTGCTCGCGCAGAGTATTAATATCAGAATGGTATAGACCAGCAGTTCCAGAGGTTCGGAAATAGTTCACAGTCGCCTGAAGATACACGTTTACAAATTGAAGACAGCGGTTCTGTGGAGTTAGACTCACCTCTGCCGTAAGATGCGCAAACTTCCCCGAAGCCGTGTCCTTTGGAACCTCACGCTGCGCTGGTGGGGTAGCCCTCCCGTTCTCTACTGGTTGGTATTCTATTGAGTCGCGTCCTGTAATCTTGTTGATAGCCCGAGTCCATAGACTAGTTGCTTCTGCGTTGACGGCAGCAGCGAATACAGCTGGTGATGCAAGAGCTGCAGCGCCTTCTGACTGATGTCTTCTTAGTGTCGTACTGTACGCAAAATGTGCATTCGCATCTGGAGTCGGTCGTAAACGCGTATTCGTGTCCGCAGATAGCAGTGGAAAGTACGCCGATGCTGGTGGTGAAGGACTTCGGGGCCCAAAGCTATGTCCATTGGCTGAATGCTGGGTTGCAAAGCGATAATTGGATGAACTTGAAGCAGCCATCGGTGACGTTATTGGAATAGCAGTCAAGTTCCTCTTCTTCCGTTCATAGCCCATGCCAGATGGTCCTTTATTTTGAGACGCCATAGTTGTTACAGAAACCGAATACGAAAGCCACGGTGGGCAAGAGAGAGGATAAGTTCCAGTATTAATGGATTCAAGTGTCTGTGAAACAGCCTGCACTGGACACTTGGAGGGAGATAGATGAGAGAGAAAAGGCGTCACAGACTTGTCTAGCAAAGCCTTGTCACTTGGGACACTTAAAAGTGCTTCCCCTGACACTTCCTACGCTTCTTGGTACCCACGTATCTGATTGGCTGGGTCCTCCGTCCCAAACATTCAAATGTTTGCCGACCGGCACAGCATTGGGTAAAGAACACCTTGTTTCATGACCATCATGATCTCTTTACCACAGAAGATTCAAATTGACAACAATATCTATGTACTCTGTTGCGCAGAAAACCTAGTCGTGGAGCAGGAAGAAAGCTATGGGAATTTGCTCAATCTGGAGAATTCTCGACTGCTCAACGTCGCTTTTCATTCTATCTGGGTTAATTGTCACCAACCGAGACCTCGATACGGAATACATACCCCCTGACCACGGAGGCCGACCGAAAATGACATTCAAAGTTCGTCAGTGTCCGTATGTAAGACTTTGGGATTGAACTATATAGTCCAAATTCCATTTCGAGCAAAAATTATTGTCTAGGTGTAAATAGGCGCTGAATGCATTTCCAGCTCATTGGCATATTATCTTAGTAAGTGCAGGGTAAGACGAAAGACGATTCGACTTAGAGTACACAAGTACCGCACTCAGGATGTCCATCGAAATTAAGTATACAATTGGAGTTGAATTTTGAGTCACAGAAAAGGCATTATAGTAACAGCTGAACTCGAACGGTACAGGCGTCTACGCTTTCAAACGTCCTGAAAAATCTCTCGGTATGCAAACGCCCTACGAAAATCTATTTATAATACATGTTCTATTAATATTTACCCCAGCTTGATCCGGGCCTAGTAATAGTGTCCTCATTAACGTGTCGTAAATCATCTGAAAGGGCTGATTATCATCGACTATGACGAGCATAGCGATAACAGATGGCTCACGAGGGTTCACAATGCTGCTTCAAATCGGTGATGCTCAGGTGCTGGCGGTGGATGGCGTACGGCCCGGGACACACGGTCCGTCTGGTCCTAGATTTCAATTTAGGAACAGAGGATGCTATAAAAGCCTTACTTGGGACGACCAAATTCTATTAGATTCCACCGACTACCCACCTTCCACGTCAACAGACACATTCATAGCATCTTTCCATCGTTATGTCTTTCAAGAAGACCATCAAACTCTCAAACGGTGCTGAGATCCCCCAGATCGGTCTCGGGACATGGCTTTCTAAACCCAAGGAAGTTGAAAATGCTGTGAGCACACAACAATTAGTTTAAAGGGAGCAAGCAACCTTATTATACGAGGCCAGGTCGAAATTGCAGTAAAGGCAGGATACCGCCACCTCGATCTTGCAATGGTGTACCAAAATCAAGACGAAGTCGGCGCCGCTCTCAAGAAAGTCATTCCATCAGTCGTCAAGCGTGAAGAGCTCTTCATCACCTCCAAGCTATGGAACTCGGCACATCAACCAGAAGAGGTGGAAAAGGAGCTGGACACAACGTTGGGCCAACTAGGACTTGACTACCTCGACCTTTATCGTACGTGATTCTATGCAGTAGAGTCCCAATTTTTAAAACGCCACTCACCAGATTTACATTTTCAGTTGTCCATTGGCCGATTGCATTTGCCCCAGGAAGAGGACTGTTCCCCAAAGACCCCAAGCACGAGGGTTTCGTTGAGATTGACAACAAAACCACATTGGTAGATACTTGGAAGGCAGTGATCAAGCTACCCAAGGAGAAGGTGTGTCCTGCTGGACGTTAATTATTTTTTTCTAGCAGCCAACATTATTCGCATAACAGGTTAGAGCCGTCGGCGTTTCTAACTTCACCATCGATCACTTGAAAGGGATCATCGAAGCTACCGGTGTAGTTCCCGTGAGTAATCCTTCGAGTTAAGCTTCAACGAACGTCGATTGAAGTAGACGGCTTCATTTAGGTCGCCAACCAAATTGAAGCACACCCTCTCCTCCCTCAAGATGACCTTGTGGCATTCTGTAAAGAAAAGAACATTCACATCACCGCATACAGTCCCTTGGGAAACAACGGTCAGTTATACAAACAAATGTAGCTGAATTTGAACCACTCACTAAATATTCGTGTGTGACTAGTACTCGGAAAGCCCAAATTCGTCGAACACTCATCGCTCGCCGAAATCGCCAAGAAGCTCAATGCTACTCCCGCGCAAGT
>Ga0247779_1001540_pt1 | contig 11011 bp, 7 predicted proteins | sample UWRJL221509R5_FD_179925 | JGI IMG/M metagenome (GOLD analysis project Ga0247779, IMG submission 179925) | Plant litter microbial communities from Arlington Agricultural Research Station in Wisconsin, United States - UWRJ-L221-509R-5 | ecosystem: Environmental > Terrestrial > Plant litter >...
ACCTGGCCCCGAGACCGGGCGTGCTGCGCTTCGAGAACGTCAGCTTCGCGCCGGACGGCGGGCCGGCCCGGCTCGTCGGCATCAGCTTCGAGCTGCGGCCCGGCCGCGTGCTGGGCATCGTCGGCGCGCCGGGCAGCGGCAAATCCACGCTGGCGCAGCTCATTCCGCGGCTGCACGATCCCGCCGCCGGCCGCATCACGATCGACGGCCACGACCTGCGCGGCCTGACGCTCGCCTCGCTGCGCCGCCAGGTGGCGCTGGTGCAGCAGGAGGCCTTCCTGTTTGACGGCTCGGTGCACGACAACATCGTCTACGCCGACCCGCAGGCCTGCAGCGGCCGCGCCCGCGGCGCCGCGGCCACGGCCCAGGTGCACGATCAGATCGAGCAGTTGCCGGGCGGCTACGGCAGCCGCGTCGGCGAGCGGGGCGCGGCGCTGTCCGGCGGGCAGCGCCAGCGGGTGACGATCGCCCGCGCGCTCGCCGCGAAGCCGAAGATCCTGGTGCTCGACGACGCCAGCTCGGCCATCGACACCTTGACCGAGCTGCGCCTGCGCGAATCGCTGCGTGAGTCGCTGCGCGACTGCGGCGTGGTCGTCATCGCTCACCGGCTGGCGGCGCTGGCCCATGCCGACGAGATCCTGGTGCTGGAGCGCGGCCGCATCGCCGAGCGCGGCAGCCATGCCGGGCTGCTAGCCAGAGGCGGCGCCTACGCGGCGCTGTGGGCGATGCAGCAGAGCGGCGATGCGAAGACCGTCGACGGGGTGGCGGCATGAGCGCCGGTACTGCTTCCGCGATTGAGCGCGACCCCGAGCGCGATCAGGTCTTCGCCAGCTTCGATGGCAACACCGCATCCCGGCTGCTGGGCCTGCTCGCCCGCCACCGCAGCGCGGCCTGGTGGGCGCTGCTGTGCATCGGCTTCTACACCGCCGCGCAGGTGGCCATACCCGCTGCGGTCCGCTCGGCCGTGGACAGCGCGCTCGGCGCGCCGGCGCGGCTGCCGCGGGTGATGGCCGTCTTCCTGCTGCTGCTCGGCGCCAATGCGGTGTTCGGCTTCCTGCAGGAATTGACGGCGGCGCGGCTGGCGCAGCGCGTGATCTTCGAGCTGCGCCGCGCGATGTACGCGCACCTGCAGGACGTGCCGCTGGCGCGGCTGGAGGACTCGCAGGTCGGCAAGCTGATGGCGCGGCTGCAGGGCGACGTCGGCGCGCTGCAGGACTTCCTCGAGAACTCGGTGTCGGCCATCGGCGACCTGTTCCTGCTGCTGGGCATCGTCGTCGTGCTGCTGTGCATGGATTGGCAGTTGGGCCTGATGACCCTGGCGGTGCTGCCGGCGCTGGTGCTGATCCGCGCCCGCTGGATGCCCTGGGCCCGCCGCGTGTTCGCGCGGGCGCGCGAAGCCTCGTCCACGGTCAACGCCGCGCTGGCCGAGAACATCAACGGCATCCGCACGGTGCAGGAGACGCGGCGCGAGTCCGTCAACCTGGCGCGTTATGGCGGGCTGGCGGAGGAGCATCTGCAGGCGCAGCTGGCCTCGTCGCGCGCCTCGCAGCTCATGGTGCCGGCGGTGGACGTGCTGACCGGCCTGGCGCTGGCCCTGGTCGTCGTGCTGGGCGGCGCGCACGTGCTCCAGGGCAGCCTGGGCGTCGGCGTGATGGTGGCCTTCATCTTCTACGTGCAGCGCTTCTTCGAGCCGATCCGCACGCTGTCGATGCAGTACACGGTGATGCAACGGGCGATGGCCGCCGGGCAGCGGATCTTCGAGGTGCTGGACATGCCCGGCGGGCTGGCGCACGGCAGCGGCACGCTCGATCCGCAGGCGCTGGTGCCGTCGATCGAGTTGCGCGGCGTGCGCTTCGGCTATCGCGAGGGCCACGAGGTGCTGCGCGATCTCGACCTGCGCATCGAAGCGGGCCAGACGGTGGCGCTGGTCGGCCCCACCGGCTCCGGCAAGACCAGCATCACCTCGCTGATCCGCCGCTTCCACGACGTGCAGGCGGGTCAGGTCTTGCTGGGCGGCCACGACGTGCGCACGCTGTCGTCGGCCGCGCTCGGCCGCGCGATCGGCATGGTGCAGCAGGAGCCCTTCCTGTTCAGCGGCAGCGTGGCCGACAACATCGGCTACGGCCTGCCCGGTGCCACGCGCGAGCAGATCGAGCAGGTGGCGCGGCAGGTGAGGGCGCATGACTTCATCAGCCGGTTGCCGCAGGGCTACGACACGCAGCTCGGCCAGCGCGGCCGCAACCTGTCGATCGGCCAGCGCCAGCTGCTCAGCTTCGCCCGCACGCTGCTCGCCGACCCCGCCGTGCTGATCCTCGACGAGGCGACGGCCAATATCGACAGCTTCACCGAGCAAGACATCCAGCACGCGCTGCGCGTGCTCAGCGCCGGGCGCACGACGATCATCGTGGCGCACCGCCTGTCGACGGTGCGCGAGGCCGACCGGATCTTTGTGCTGGGCGAGGGGCGGGTGCTGGAATCCGGCCGCCATGCCGAGCTGATGGCGCGGGGCGGGCAGTACGCCCGCATGGTCGCCGGATCCTAGAAGACTCGGCCTTCATCAAAGTCCGCCCGCGCCCCATTCAGCACATAGTCCCCGATCACCCGCCCGCGCAGCTTGATCGGGTTGTGGTTCAGGATCGTGCGGATGTTGCGCCAGTGGCGGTCGAAGTCGTACTTGCGGGCGGTGGCCGAGCCGCCGCCGGTGTCGAACATCTGCTCGGCCGCCTGGATGGCCATGCGGCCGACGATGATTTGCGTCTTCGACTGGGCGAGTGCGCTGCGCATCACGAGCGCATCGAGCGCCGCGTGGTCGAGCGTGCCGGCGGTGATGGCGGCGGCGGACACGTCCAGGGTGCGGGCCGCATCGGCGATCAGCGTGTCGATCGCATGCGAGACGGCGGCGATGTCGCCCACGACCTGCTGCACGAAGTGGTCGCCGGCCGCGGTTTCCGATGCGCTGTGCTTGGCCGAGCGGGCGCTCTTCTGCACGTAGGCCGTCGCGTCGGCCAGCACGTTGCGGACGATGCCGCCGATCACCGCCACCAGGTGCAATTGCGCGCGCGCGGCGCCGTGGCGGCGCATGAACGGGTTGGTGCTGCGGCGCACGCTGACCTCGTGCGGCCAGACCTCGACGTTGTCCAGCTCCACGCCGCCGCTGGCGGTGAGCCGCTGGCCCATGCCGTCCCAGTCGTCGTTGATGCGCACGCCGGCGCGGTCGGCCGGCACCAGGCAGCCGGTCATCTGGCCGTCTTCGTCGAGCGCGCTGAAGCTGGTGTAGTCGGCATAGATCGCGCCGGTGGCGTACCACTTGCGGCCGTTCAGGCGATAGCGGTCGCCGTCCTTCAACAAGGTCGTGCGCAACATGTTCGGGCGCGGCGTGCCGATCTCCATATTGGCGCCGCCGAACAGCTTGCCCGCCAGCACCTCGTCGACCCATTTGCGGCTGGCCGGCGCCTGCGGATCGAGGGCGATCGACTCGATGAAGCCGAAGTGCCCGCGCAGCGCATGGGCCACGTTGGAATCCGCCGCGGCCAGTGTGCAGGTGATCTCGACCTGGTCGGCCAGCGTGCCGCCGGGGCCGCCCAGCGAGCGGGGCACGCGCAGCCAGGTCAGGCCGGTCTCGCGCAGGCGGCGGAACACCTCGAAGGGCAGTTCGCGGTTCAGCTCGCGCTGCACCGCGCCGGCGGCGATCTCGGCGGCCACCGCGGGCAGGCCGGCCAGGATCTCCTCGCGGCTGCGGCGCGGCGGTGGTGCGGCGGCATCGTTGGCGGCTGGAAACGATTCGGCGAATTGGACGGACATCTTGGGTTCCCGGATTCAGTCAGGTGTTCGAAAGGGCAGCAGTTGCCGGTGCTGCCGTGGCGGGCTCCAGCTCCCACAGCGACCAGCGGCGGTCGGTCAGCATCAGCAGCGGCAACAGCATCGCGGCGATGCCTGCCAGCGAGACCGCCGACGTCGCGCCGATGCGATCCGCCAGCGCGCTCACGGCCATCACCGCGAACGGCTGCAGACCCATGCCGACGACGTTGAAGAGGCCCATCAGCCGCCCGCGCATGCCGGCCGGCACGACGAACTGCATCGTGCCGGTGCTGCCCACCATCGCCAGCGACGTGGCCAGGCCCGCCATGAACATCGCCAGCATGCGCACCGGCAGCGCGCCGCTCTGCGCCATGGCCAGCAGCCAGCCGCCCATCCACACGAGCGACAGCGACAGCAGCGGCGCGATCCGCGAGAGCCGCGTGACGAAGGGCGACAGCAGGAAGGCATAGCACAGCGAACCGGCGCCGGCCGAGGCGAGGATCAGGCCGGTCGCGCGCGCATCGCCGCCGGTCAGTGCCGGCACCAGCTGCAGCATCGCCAGCCCGAACATCTGCAGGATCGCCACCGTCAGGAACAGGTTGCGCAGCCGCACGTCGCCGGCCACGCGGCGCAGCGCCTGGGCCGCGCCGAGGGTCTCCGGGCCCGCCTCATGGGCCGCCGAGCGCAGGCTCGACAGTGCCAGCAGCGAGCCCATCACCGCGAGGAAGGACAGGCCGTTCTGCAAGAAGGCCATCGCCACGCCCCAGCGCGCGATCATCCAGGCGGCCAGCGCCGGCCCGCTGGTGCGCGCGATGTTCAGCACCATCGAATTGATCGCGATCAGCTTGCGGATCTCGCCGCGGCCGGCCAGGTCGAACAGCAGCGCCTGCTGCGCCGGGAAGTACACCGACTGCGTGCAGCCCAGCAGCAGCGCCAGGCCGTAGATCTGCCACAGTGCCAGCGCGCCGCTATGGCTCAGCAGCGCCAGCGCGAGCGCCACGCTCATCTGCACCGCATGGCAGCCCAGCAGCAGGCGGCGGCGCGCGAAGCGGTCCGCCAGCACGCCGCTGAACGGGCTCAGCAGCAGCACCGGCAGCGCCAGGCAGATCGACAGCAGGCCCAGCGACGAGGCCACGCCGCCGGAGAGGCGATAGACCGTCAGGCCCAGCGCCGTCGACTGCAGGAAGGTGCCCACCATCGACACGGCCTGGCCGGACAGGTAGATGCGGATCGGGCGCTCGCGCAGCGGCGTGAAATTGGCGCGCCAGATCGCCAGCAGGCCGCGGCTCATGACTGCAGCGCCGCGGGCAGCCGCCAGGTCGCGCGCGGCACCGGCTCCGTCACCGATCCCAGGCTGCGCTCCAGCGCCTGCAGCGAGAGCCGCACCGCGGCATAACCATACTCGCGCATTTCCCGCTCGTAGTCGGCCAACGCCTGCAGCAGCGGCTTGTCGCCGCGCTGCGCCAGCGCCAGCTCGCGCGCCAGCACGCCGGCATCCTGGATCGCCGTGTTGCCGCCCAGCGCGCGGGAATAGGTCATCGCGTGGATCGCATCGCCGAGCAAGGTGACCGGCCCGGTGGCCCAGGGATCGGGCGGCTCCGACGAACGCACTTTCAGCAGCGCCACCGTCGATGGGTGGCTGTGCCGCAGCAAGCTCAGCAGGTCGGGGTGCCAACCGCGCAGATGGTCCTCCAGCAGTTCCAGCAGCCGGTGCGGCGATGCGCGTTCCAGCACCTCGTCCGGTGCCAGCTCGTCCTTGCGGAAGGCGGTGTTCCACCACAGGTAGCTGGTCGTGTTGTTGAAGTGGAGGCCGCCGATGCCGGCGTGGCTCGCGTCGTCGGCGCCGATCAGGCCATGCGCGCGCTGCGCCGCGGCGTCCACGCGGTGCGCGCTGATCGACAGGCCGTGACCGCGCCCGTGGCGCGGGCGGATGCCGATCTGCTTCTCGAAGAACAGCGGCGGCAGCCCCAGCGCATCGGCCTGCTGCAGGCTGATCTTGCCGGCCAGCCGGCGCCCGCCGGTGTCGAACAGGCGGGCCTGCGGCAGCAGCTGCTGGCGCACGCGGGAGCTCGCACCGTCGGCGCCGACCAGCACGTCGGCTTCGGCCGTGGCGCCGTCGGCGAACAGCAGCCGCACGCTGCCGTCGGGCTGGTGCGCGTACGAAGTGAATTCGGCGCCGATGCGCAGCTGCGCTTCGTCGAGCCCGCTGAGCAGCACCTGGCGCAGCGTGATGCGGCTGACGGACTTGCCGGCGTGGGCATCGTCGACATCGCCGGGCAGCGGCGGCGGGGATGCCGTGTGCTCGAGCGGGCGCAGCTGCTCGTCGAGCTGTACCGAGGCCATCGGCGAGCTGCCGACGGTCGCCTCGAAGGCGTCGTACAGCGGCGCCGGCAGGCACTGGCGCAGGGCCTGGATGCCGCGCTCGCGGATGCGCAGGCGAAAGCCCTGCACATAGTCGTCGCGCACGGCGGACTTCTCGTAGACGGTGACGTCCAGGCCCTGCCGCAGCAGGCCTTGCGCGAGCGTCAACCCGCCCGGGCCGCCGCCGACGATGGCGATGCGCAGGGGTCTCGTCTTGCTCATGCCGGCTGGATCGTTGCGTCGGCGAAATTGCCGTACAGCCCTTCGGCCGAGTTGATGAAGTTGCGCAGCCGCCGGTTGCTGACGACGACGCGCGTGGTCGCGATCAGCGGGATGCGCGGCAGGTCCGTCTGCGCCAGGCGCTGGAACTGCAGGTAGAGCTGGCGGCGGCGGGCCGGGTCGAGCTCCGTCTGCGCGCCTTCGAGCGCGCGATCCATCTCGGCGCTGGCGTAGTGCGTGCCGTTGGAGAAGGCCACGCCCGGCTGGTAGTTGCGCGACCAGTACCAGCGCTGCGTGCCGATGGCCGGGTCCGGCCCCGAGTTGCCGCCGATCACGGCCGTGTCGAAATCGCGCCGCGTGTAGATGCGGTTGACGAACTCGGCGAAGTCCTGGTTGCGCACCTCGAGCTTGACGCCCACCCGCGCCAGCGCGCTGCGGATGTACTGCGCCACCTGCACGCTCTCGGCCGCCGGCGTCGGATCGAGCTTCAAGGTCAGTCGCGTGCCCAGGGCGTTGCGGGGCAGGCCCGCGGCGTCGAGCAGCGCATCGGCGCGCGCCGGGTCGAAGGCGTAGAGCGGCACATCGCGGCTGTAGAACTCGCGCAGCGCCGGCGGGATCGGCGAGTCCGCCACCGCGCCGTGCCCGTGGTAGATGTTCTTCAGGATGAAGCCGCGATCGATCGCATGGGCAAAAGCCTGGCGCACGCGCGGGTCGCGGAAGACGGGCCGGTCGAGGTTGAACTCCAGCGCGTTGACGGAGCAGGTGTAGGGCTCGTCGATCTCGGTCACCTGCAGCGCCGGGTTGGCCTTCAGGCGCGCCACGTCGGCCAGCGAGACGGCGCCCAGTTGCACCTCGCCGGTCTCCAGCGCCGCCGCCACGCTCGCCGCGTCGGGCACCGTGCGGAACACCAGCCGCGAGATCAGCGGCCGTCCGGCGTCCCAGTAGTCCGGATTGCGCTCCAGCACGATCTGGCTGCCGCGCTGCCGGCTGACGAAGCGGAATGGCCCGTTGCCGATGGGTGCGGCATTGCGCGGGTTCAGCAGCGGATTGCTGCCCTCGTACAGGTGGCGGGGCAGCACCTGCGATTCGATCGAGCTGAGCGCGCTGAGCAGGTAGGGTGCGGGCCGCGAGAGCCGCAGCACGGCCGTCAGCGGATCGGGCACCTCGACGCGCTCGACGGTGGCGAAGGTCGTGCGGCCACGCGCGTTGTACTTCTTCCAGACTTCCTCGACGGACCAGGCCACGTCGGCCGCGCCGAAGGGCTTGCCGTCGTGCCAGCGCACGCCCGGCCGCAGCTTCAGCGTCAGGCGCAGGCCGTCGGCGCTCTGCTCCCAGTGGGTCGCCAGCCGCGGCTGCGGCTTGCCGTCCGCGCCGAAGCTCAGCAGCCCGTCGAACAGCTTGCTGGAGATCGCGTAGATATTGCCCTCGGTCGACAGCGCATTGGTCAGCGACTGCGGCTCCGAGGCCTGGGCCATCACCAGCGTGCCGGCGCCGCTGGCGGCGGCTCCGTGCGCGGACCAGGCGGGCAGGGCGGCGAGTGCGGCGGTGAATTGCCTTCGGTTCATCGAGCTCATGCGGCTTCGACTTGCAGCCATCGTGCCAAGGCGGCGGCTGCTGCGCGGCCAGCAGCGGCGCGCGGCGGGTGCCCGCTTTCGAGCACTCGCGCCGCGGCTTCGCTGGTGTTGCAGCAGCAGGGCTGGAAGGCGCCGGTCAGCGCGCTGCTGCGATTGCAGCAGCCTGCCTCTAGCCCAACAGCTTCAGGAGACCCGCCCGCACCAGGCCGGCGAGCAGCAGTGGCCCGCTGTCGGCGCGCAGGCCGGGCACCTCGCGCTGCAGGGCCGCCAGGTCGAAGGCCGCCTCGCGCGACGCGAGCCAGCGCAACGCCGGCGCCAGCGCGGCGCCCACCGGCCGCTGCAGCGTCGTGCGCTCGATCCAGTCCGCATCGCGTGCGCGCACGGTCAAGGTCAATGCCCCCGGCGCTGCAGGTTCCAGGCCGAGGCTGGCGCCGGGGATGCGCTGAAAGCGCGTGCGCGCGTCGATCTGCTGCAGGCGCTGCTCGTCGTCGGTCCGCAGCAGCGCCGTGGCCGAGAGCTGCGCCGCCAGCGTCGGCAGCCGGTCCAGCAGCGCGCCGGCCTGCTTCAGCAGGTCGCTGCCCTGCGCGCTGTCCAGCGCGGCCGCGCCATGCAGCGGGCGGCGCCAGGACGGGTCCGCCAGCAGCAGCGGCCGCAGCTCGCGCAGCAAGGCATCGGCCAGCGTCGGCGGGCGCAGCACGAGGCTCAGCGACAGGCTGTCCTCCAGTGCCAAGGTCTGGTGCCAGATGCCGCGCGGCAGGAAGAGGATCGAGCCCGGCCGCATCGTGATCACTTCGGCATCGGCCGGGATGTCGCCGGGGAAGCCCTCGGGGCATTGCGGATACAGCTCGTCCGCCGGCAGCATGCCGGGCCCGAACTGCGGGCCCAGCGGCGCGGGCAGGCCGGCCACCGGCGCCACGCGGAAGCGCTTCCTGCCCTGCAGCTGGATCGATATGACGTCCTCGCCGTCGAAGTGGGCCGGCAGACCGTCACCCTGCGGCGAAGCAAAGGCGGTGATGCGCGCGTTGCCGCTTGGCAGCAGCAACTGCTGCTCCATTTGCAACAGCAATGCGGGCAGCTCGGCGAACCATGGGGTCAGGTCGTGCAGATAGACGGTGAGACCCATCGCGAACAGATGGGCCGGATGCGCCGCACTGTCCAGCGACTGCACGCTGCGCGCGCCGCGGCCGAACGAGAGGCGGCCGCGATAGCGGTCGAACAGCTCCAGGATCGGCTGCGCGGCGAAGCCTTGCAGCAGCGCCGGCAGGCGCGGCAGCGCGTCTTCCACAAGGAAGTGGTGCTGCGGCCAGCCGCGGGCCCACAGCGCATCGGCATCGAGGCCGGCGAGCAGGGTGGCGGGCGAGGGAGCGGCGATCGTCATGCCGAGGCGGTAGCGACGATCGTGCCAATCGGTGTGTGGCGAGCCGGCTCGCCTGCTGGCTTGAGCGGAGCACGGCTGCTGCAAACGAAGCAGCCGTGCTGGCCGGCAGCGCGCATGCATGCAGCGCAGCGGCGGCACGCAGCAGCACGCCCTCATGCGCCCAGCGCGCATCGATATTCGCTGGCCACCGCAAGCGGCATCGGCGCACCTCGATTCACGCGCTGCAGTGCTGCGTGCGCAGCGCCGGTGGTTGATTCGCAAACCTGCTGCTGCAGCAGCAGCGGAGTGCGGCACAGGCGGCATGAAGACCGTTCCGGGGGTGGCACGGCTGCTGCTATTTCGATGGCAGGAAAGCATGCCGACAAGCCCATCACCATGACCACCCTCACCAGCCCTCCGATCGCGCCAGCCTGGTTCCACCCGGCCTCCGCCCGGCCGCGCAGTCTCTTGCGCAGCCCCGGCAGCCTGGCCTCCATCGGCGTGCACGTGCTGCTGGTCCTCGGCCTGGTCGCGCTGGCCCACCAGGTGCGGCCGGTGCTGGAGAAGGCGCGGACGATCGAGCTGACGATCGAGCGCCCGCCCGAGCCCAAGCCGGTCGAGCCACCACCGCCGCCGCCCATCAAGCGCCTGGTCGATACACCGGTGCCGCCCAAGCCCGCACCGGCACCACCGCAGCCCAAGACGGTGGACGCACCCGCCGCGCAGGCCGAGGCCTACACGCCCCCGCCCGCGCCGCCCGCCACGCCGGTGCTGCCGCCGCCCGCCCCGCCGCCAGTGGCCCAGGCTCCAGCCTCGCCGGCGCCGCCGAAGGTGATCGAGTCCGCGCAGATCCCGGCCGAGTACCTGAACCAGGTCTTCGCGCAGATCAACCGCAGCACCGCCTATCCCGAGGCGGCCAGGCGCCGCCGCCAGGAAGGCCGCGTCGGCTACCTGCTGACCCTGAGCCAGAACGGCCTGCTGGTCCGCTTCGAGATCGTCCCCTCCGGCACGCCGGCGCTGGACGACGCGGCGCGCGAGGCCATCAAGGCGGCCGCGCCGTTCCCCCGATTGCCCGAGCTGGGCGGCAGCCTCTACCTGCTGTCCGGCGCCATCGTCTTCCGCATCACTTGATCGACCGATCGATCTTCAGGAGAAACCACCGATGACAACCGTACCGAACGTCGCCGCCTCGCTGGCCCCGTGGGAGCTGTTCCTGCATGCTGACCCGATCGTCAAGACGATCATCGTCGGCCTGGTGCTGGCCTCGCTGGCGAGCTGGGCCGTCACCGCCGACAAGCTCTTGCAGTTCCGCCGCCTGCACAAGCTGGCCGGGCAATGGCTGGCCGCCGCCGGCAGCCGCAAGTCGCTCGAAGGCTTTGCGCAACAGGCCCAGCGCGACAAGGATCCGATCGCCCGCGTCCACGACGCCGTGCTGGGCGAATGGAAGACCTCGCACGAGCAGCGCCTGCACCAGAGCGAGTCCGGCCGCAACGGCATCAAGGAGCGGCTCTCGCGCATCGCACAGATCGCCAGCGGCGTCGAGGTGGAACACCTGCAGCGCGGCCTGCTGGTGCTGGCGACGATCGGCTCGGTGGCGCCGTTCATCGGCCTGTTCGGCACCGTGTGGGGGATCATGAATTCCTTCCAGGGCATTGCCGCGTCCAACGACACGAGCCTCACCGTCGTGGCGCCCGGCATCGCG
>Ga0247779_1001541_pt1 | contig 10998 bp, 7 predicted proteins | sample UWRJL221509R5_FD_179925 | JGI IMG/M metagenome (GOLD analysis project Ga0247779, IMG submission 179925) | Plant litter microbial communities from Arlington Agricultural Research Station in Wisconsin, United States - UWRJ-L221-509R-5 | ecosystem: Environmental > Terrestrial > Plant litter >...
ACGCACAGAATTGAGAGTCCTCCCGAGGTCCCTATCCCTATTCGTCCTTCAGCCCACCTTACGAAGAAAAAATGCACAGACCCAGATGGCAAAGTGAGATCGGAGCACCAGTACATTCCGTTTCTAGGATCAGAAGAAGAAGAGGAGTTGAGAGACAGTGTATCACCAAAGTACGACCAGTTAAAGATCAGTAAATGGTGGTGGTTCGTCGAACTACTGCCTCTGCATTTACGATACCAAAGGGGGGATAGCCAATGGATTACATACTTCGGGTGCGTTGTACTTCTTGTTGGTACCATATTTTATCTCATGAAAACCATCGTTAGCTCCAACCTTGCTCGGCCTCGTTTCATACCCAATCAGAAGGCTGGGCTTAAAATTCACCGAAGCGTCAAACTGAGGATGGAAGCTGAATTTGAGGACGAGAAGAAACGAAAGAAAGGGAAAAGGTATATTCCGAAACCCGCCATTCTTGTTGAACCCACTTGGGTTGATTGAGCAAGTCAACATTATACTGTACTACATCTGCATTCACGTTGTGTCACGATATTTATGCCTCCATTACACTACACTTTCATACTGTATTCACTATTTGTATTCTCCAGATAATTGCAGGCTTCTTGAATTCTATGCGATGTTTTTACGACCTTAATTGGAGTAACATGAATTAGTATCGTAAATACTAAAGGTTGGTCCAGAGACTTACATTTTTGGCTTCGAAGGCCTGGAAATGATGGCCTGGAATGTCCAGGATGTTTATGGGGGCATCCAATATGCTTTGCCAGCCCTCGACAATAAACGAGATATCGCTGCGGTCAGACAGCCACCGCGGAACTTCAATATCTTCGTGACTGTCAGGAAGTTCGTACGGCTCGTTAGACTTTAAAAAGGATACATGCAAGTTGTGGTGACCACGGGAAGGTTTGTATTCACTGAGTAGTGTGGCATTCCGTGAAAATTGGATTTTGCAAAAGTTGCGGAATTTGGGCTCTATGTTTCCAGCGGCATCCAAGACACGATCAATGAGGCAGGACGAAAGAGGGACGTGATTGTAGGGACTAGGCGAATCCAACAATATGACACCTTTGACGGGAAAAGTCCTGGTTAAGAGCTGCGTCGCTACTTCAAAAGCGACTACACCTCCGAATGACCACCCTGTGTAGCGCATAAAGTTAAGATCTGAATTTACGCAGATGCAGGAGAATAAAATCGAACACCAACCTCCCAAAATTACAGGCCCTTCCATTTCATTATTGATTAAATTTGTGTATGATTCCGCCATCTGTTCTAGGGAGGTCCACTGCTCCTCCGAAGCAAACTTTGGATTTGTGATGGCCCAAACCCGACGATCTAATGGTGAAATGCGTTCGTAAGAAATAGTCAGGCCGCTACCATCGTGGATCAGGACCAGCGGTGTTCGACTTGATGTCGCATTCTGGAGCAACGTCAATGATTTATAACGGATTGCCAGTGAGCTTTCATGGAAAGCATTTGACGAAGATCTTCCTCTTCCAGCCTGCTTCTCAAAGGCATCCTTCAGAAGAGAGGGTTCGAGATTAGATACCTGAGCTTCCAGGTCTCGTATCGTATCACTCCCGCTGAGTAAGGTTCCGGGAATTTTGAGTTGCAATTCTTGGCCAAGGGCATGCACAGTTTCTATGGATGACAATGAGTCCAGGCCTAGGTAAGAAAGTGGGATATCGTCTTTGATTGAATTTTCTTCAACGTCCAGAATACGCGCGACTATTTGTCTCATTGAAGATGGAGATTGGACCATGGTCCTGGGTGTGGAAAAAATACTTGAAGGTGTAGTAGGTATACCCATAGAAGACCGGCCTTCAGCACCATACATCGAGCTTTCGTGTGATAGAATAGCGTTCACTATATCATTGATGTTTCTGCATGCTGCAATTTCCTTGGGCCTACAACCGAATCCTGGAAATGCTTTCGAAATGTCGTAGGAAACTTCAATACGCATCAAAGAATCCACACCCAGAATTTCAAGCTCGTGGTCAAGCGCCAAATCCACGGAATTAAGTTTACAAGAATCCGCCACAATCTTCATTACGATTTCGGCGACATCGGACGGGAGAGGACGACACTTGTTCATGGCGCCTAAACCCAGTTTTGTGTTGTACTCAAGTCCTGATAGGAAACTACCAAGGCGAACACGTCGAAATTGAATGTCGTGTATATGTGCAACAATGAACTTCGAATCTTCACGATCCTCAAGGATTGCATATGATTCACCCACCATGCAAGCCTGGTCTTCCATTGGCATGATTTTGCAATATATTTTATAGGAGGTATCCGCTTTGATAGCTGGCGGGAACATGTGAATAGACCCTACTTCGTTGCAAATATAGGCGTCATTTTGACTGGCATGGATGTTAGAGATGAAGCCCGCTATATGGATCAAAGTGTCGACAAAAAGTGGATGCACACTAAAATTGTCACTGTTAGAACCGTCCGGTTCCGAGAAGGCCATTGTAGCTGTGGCTTCTAATCCGTTCGAGTGCATATAGAGAGCTTGAATGGTTTGAAATTCGGTAGAGTAGTCAACGATACGGGAAAAAATGACTTGGTACATGGTCCTCGCCGAAAATGTTTCGAGTTGTTGTGGAGCTTCCGGACGGAGGACAGAGTCAATTCGATGAATTACAGACGGTAAAATTCGATTGAACGAGCGCTCAGTTTGTACTTTGGAGCGCAAGCTATATCCTCCTGTTGCATTGACGAATTCTTGGTCGAGTAGAGATGACTTGAGTACGAACGTACAATCCACTATATCGACTTGGACGGTTAATATCAAATCGTCGACAGTTTCTGGGTTTAAGGTCAAAGGCCTAGGAAATTTAACCCCTTGAAGTGTGATATCGCAGTCCGCAATTTCAATCTGCTTTAGTTCAATCCCAAACTTTATGGCGGAATAAGCAAGCTCTAGATAAATGGAAGCAGGACAGAGAGGGGTATTCCCAACGCGATGCCCTTCGATGTATCGCCTGATGTCACTGACTGAAGTATGGAAAATTACAAGTTTGTCTTCTCTGTCATCAGGGTTGTCAACACAATGCTGTATAGACAATCCTTTGGCTCCTAGGTGATCACAAGAAACTTCCTCAGCAAATGGCGTCCAGAACCGTTGCGTGGAGAAATGATAAGAGGGCAGGCTTATGCATACATGCCTTCCGAAAGCTTTGAATACATTTCGCCAGTCAATTCTATAGTTGTCTCGATACATCGAGGCCAAAGATTTGGACATAGAGCTCCATGGTTCTTCAGAGATGCGAAGACATCCTAAAATAACTGAAGCGGATAAGGCCGGGAAACATCTAAGCATGGGTATTATAGTCGGATGTGGGCTAATCTCCAACCATGTCATCGTCGTCCCTGAAGGAAAGGCAGTGAGGTAAGAATTAATTCCTTCAGAAAATCTGACAGGTTCGACACATTGGCGAGCTAGGTAGTCTTGGGAGGGAAACGTCATATCGCCTGGTAATATTACCCGGCCTAAAACGGTAGAAATAAACGGTATTTGCGGCGGACAGGTTTTTGTCTTCAAACCAAGGTCTCTGAGATCTTGCACCAAAGGCAACATCGTAGCACTGTGGTACCCAAAAGGAACTCGAAGTCGCGTGACTTTAGCGATGGATTTTGTTTCAATATATTTTGTCAACAGTTCCAATCCTTTGAGAGGGCCAGATACCACGCAGTCTCCTTCAGAGTTGTAACACGATATTGAAATGTTGGAAAAGCTCCTGTTTGAATGCAATATAGACTCAAGTTTGACAGGTCCTAGCGAGACCGCGGCCATTCCAGTCGTCATGCGTGGGCAGCGTTCAAACATGAGACGCGCCCTCCTAGCAACGAATAACAGTCCATCTTTGAGAGTCATCACGCCAGCCATTACGAGAGCGGCGTATTCTCCCAAACTAATTTGAGCCAATTCAGTCTGTGATGCGTTTGTGAGGAACTGAGAACACAACACATACCTGTGGCCTACGACAACTTGAGGACGAATGCCCCAAGATATCCAAAGTTTGGCCAGGGCATACTGCAAACAGAATGTAGCGGTCTGCAACTGTTCTTCGTCACCATCGAAAGACGATATGGAGCGGTCTGAGTTGCCTATAATGTCAATAACTCCTGGAAATCCGTGAGACTTCAGTATGAAATCGCATTCGTCTATATGATGCTTGAAAAGCACAGAAGATAAATAAAGTTTGTGACCCATTCCGTAGTATTGCCCCCCTTGACCAGAGAAAACAAAAATGACGTCCTTTTCCGCCTCAGCCGCCATAGAGATTGGAGCGGTCTGGAGCTGCTGAATCAATTGGTAAACGGTGCTTGCAGAGACAGCCAGGCGACATGAGTACAATTGCCTGCGAGCAGTTGCGGTATATGCCACATTTAAAAGACAGTTTAGATGAACGGTGCTCTTCTGCAGCCAAGATACGTATTTTGATCGCAATACTTCCAATGAAGGCATATCTTTCGCTGATAATCCGAAGACGAGTGAAATCCCATTTGCGTGGTGATCACAGTCGCCAGTATCCTCTGGCGAGTACTCTTCAACTAACATAGCAGAATTCGACCCAGCAGCCCCAAAATTGTTGATAAGGGCAATTCTTGATCTGTTGCCATTAGGCGCTGACCATGGAATATTCTCGGTACTGATGACTGTATTGTCTAGAGTCAGATCCTGTATTCGAGGATTTATTGTTTTCAGAAAAATCTGCTGGGGTATGACCCGTCGTTGAAACATCAAGAGAATTTTGGCCAGACTAGCACATCCAGACGCTGCTTCAAGATGACCGATATTTGCCTTGATCGAAGTGACATAGAGTGGATTGTCATCCGTGCGATCAGTGGCCAAGACACCTCGGATGCTTTGCAACTCAATGGTGTCTCCTGCCTGAGTGCCAGTTCCATGAGCCTCTACGACGTTAACAGCATTGGGGTCAACGTCCGAGTTCATGAGAAGCCGCTTGAAGAGGTTCATCTGCGTCTCCGCATGCGGATGTGTAATTGATACTGCATTGGCACTTTGGTTGACTTCAATTCCTCTGATGATTCCAAGGATTTGATCCTTTTCAGAAAGGGCGTCTTCAAGACGTTTCAGGATGAAAATCCCACAACCCTCCCCGCGAGAATACCCATCTGCCGACGCATCGAACGGTCTGCATCTACCTGATGGGCTCAGGAAATGCCCGCGATCAAGACCTATGAACATCTAGAGGTACGTCATTCAAAAAGTATCAGATGGTGTTCATAGGACCCACGTCAGGACTGGATATAACATTAACACCGCCAGCAAGTGCAGCATTACAATCGCGGTTCATTAAAGAACGACAAGCCTGGTGTATTGCCACCACGGATGACGAGCAGGCAGTATCTAGCACAATTGACGGACCACTTAGTCCTAGACAGTAAGAAAGGCGCCCACTGAGGAACGCTCGAAGATTCCCTAATATTCTTCAGTTAAGCAGTCTAATATATGTTATCTTTGCGTACCTGTGTTATAATATACATCAATATTGCTTCTCAGATTTTGAATATAATCCCCCGTCGCAGCGCCAATGTAACAGCCAAAAGTAGCAGGATCGGAGGTCGGGCTCCCGTACGGTACATAACCTGCATTTTCTAGCGCTTCGTAACCTGTTTGTAAAAGTATCCGCTGTTGAGGGTCCATACTCTTCGCCTCGCGGGGACTAACATTAAAAAACCTGCATAGATTATTATTTTATTATCATTGATCTGTATTGATACACCTTACTTGTGATCAAATTGATCCATGGTTTCTACAAAATTTGCTGCGCGAACTTTCAACCGACGACCAGGAGTACTATCGCCTACATAATCTGCGGCACGAAATCTGTCTTCCGGTATCTTTAAATAAGATTAGCATGTCTACAGAAAAGGCACCGACAAATTATGGCTCCTTACCTCTCTGAGAGTATCTTGGCCCTTTTCCAACAACTCCCACAGCGCATCGACATTGGGGGCACCTGGCATATTGGCGGCCATTCCAATAATGGCGATTGGGTCTTGCTTGACCACGTGTAGTAATTGGGTCCTGCAATGACCCAAATCCGACACTTTGAAGTTCTGAGGTGTATGAATGGAATTTTTGAATTCTCTGATTAATGATGTCCCGATACCTATGTTCAACAAGTTAACTATCATTGCAGGAAGAACCTTCGCCGTAGTCTTCCGGACTAACAGATCCCAATTAACAGGCTGGATCAACACCATATCAATGACGAGGTCGACTAATGATTCCGGAGGAACTGAAGCCGAAATCAAATCACCGGTAAATGTCGAGCGTATGGGGACTATGATGTCTGATTTCTCTGGGAACTTAATTTTCCTACGAACGACATCAAGTAGGACGTTGTCGCGCACCACACGAAGCTGCGAAGGACAATGATAAAGGGCGTTGAGTCTTGTTTCTTGAACAGAGACATCCACAGGCAGAACTGGGACGAATGATGCAAGATCCTCTGGGTGTCCAGAAACAGTCATGTGCTTGTCGCTCATCACCGCGGTAATAGTGACAAGATCTTTGCCAGCGAGCTTTGAAATGATTCATTATAAAATTATACATATAATCATATTCTGGGGGAAATACCTCGTTGAACTCGTGAACCATTTGCTGCAGAAGGTTCTTGTTGATACCAATCAATACCAGGCCCCATGGACGAGAATCATGGCGTCCAGGCTGAAGGATCTGAGCACGGCAAATTTGCGATTGAATCCCTATCCGTAAGGCCAAACGATAAGCTTCAACCGCATGGCATACGAACACGTAGGGTGAAGGAGATGTAGCAACCACACATGCAGACATGATGCCCGAGGAAAATCCAACAACGCCGACACCATAGTCGGCATTAGTTTGCAGGAAGTCTGTGAAAGAAGGTGAAAGAGCATCTGGAACAGCAACGTTGTCTTCAACATAGGATAGGTAAAGTAGAGTCTGTTTCAGCAAAAGAGCAGGCATCGAAAAAGCTGGATTGGTGATATATGTGTCGTATGGAGGATGTAAGATAGAATGAGGTTCCTTGAAATGCGAGGCGCATATATCCACCATCGCAGTGAGATGAGACTCCAGTGATGCAAGTTCAGCACAAAAGGCAGAAAAGCAGGAATCCAACAGAAATTTTCCAGATGCAGTCCTCGTTAAAACGGATAAGACCTCGCTCGAATCGAAAGTCATCGTTCCCTGCCCACCAAAGACAGGAATAAATAAAACGGGAGCCATTCTCGAAGACATGTAAGCTTGTAGCTGGGATAAATGCTCGCATGAGAGAACCGAAACCACTTTCTTAATAAAACCATTAGACACGGTTAGGAGCGGAGGATGAGACTTCTAGAAGTTTTAAGGCATTGCCTCGAACAATTCAAAAAGTATAAAGGGAACATTAGATTCTTTCCAAGAAATCCGTTTACGATTCGAGGGTAATAATGATGTTCTTTTCGTAGCAGTTTCGACAGAAACTTCTCAAGAAGTTGCATACCTAATCATGGATCCCAGTGGCCACAATAGGGGGTCGCAGGAGAAAGAAATGGGAACTTTAAAAATATTTGCAGCTTTAGTATGAAGCTGGAGAAAGCTATAAAGGTATTATACGCACTTTATAGGAATGTGATGAACGCTTAACTCAACGAGATGAGAGCTTACAAGCACGTAGAACATCCGTGTTTAATGCAAGGTTCTCGACAATCCGTTGATATATAGAGCCCTATCAGCCAAGTGAATGAGGGTTTTGAATGATTCGGTCAGCTCTCTCGGTTTGGAGCCTCGTTTAGAAGTAAGGAACATAAAATTGTTGGGGATTGACTTCGGAATAAGGAACAAGAGGGAATGATCACCTTATTTACATAATAATCAATGATTTATTCCCAGGCTCTGGCAATCTTAACGAATTAAAAGAAATAAGAACCATCTCCGCGACAGTCACAGTGTGTCCTTTGCAAACTTGTTTTTCCAAATCTTTTTATGCTCGACGCGAAGAAATTTCCTAGTGAGGATTTAACGTAAACTGCTTTGGTTGTCCAGTCTCTGGCAATAAAGAATTTCATACGAGATCGCAGGGCAGGACACAGCACTTCTGCCACTGCTCCGACGGAACCAACTATGTTAAGTGCACAGCCGGTCTATCAGCGGGGAACATCAACTGTAATATGTCGTGCGAGCGTTGCGCTTCACCCAACCTGACTCACGGGTGCATATTGTCCGCGCAATTCTCCGGTAAGTTGAACAGTCTCTGGTATATCTACATTTCATTCTCATCCAGGACACAGGCGCAGGTTGACTGCTATCATTTACGGTGTCGTATAATTTTTTCTTTATTCCCAAGGATACATTGAGGTCATCAGGTATTCGTACATACATACATATAACACTCCATTATTGACTAGGTCGACTCGGAGGCCGCATCAAAGGACATCTATCAACGGATGATCACGACGTGTGTAAATTCGGGCCTCTAAAAATACGCGCAGCCCGCGTACCTTCTTTTCTCTTACTGGGTATAAACAATAAATCTTTACAGTAACTTTCTGTTTTAGGGTTGCCGGTAGTTCGGACAAGTCCTCACACGAAATTGCAAAATGTCTTTCGGTCCAATTTTCCACGGTGTGTGCCTACGTCAGGTTATCCCAAGCAGGCAGAGCTGACAGGTTTCAGGCTTCGAGTGTACTGTAAGACCTAAAGGATGTGCAAATCGACAAGGGATTGACATGTGAACAACTGTGCCTCTATCATGAACGGCGGCACGACTTTTACGGAATCTCCCAAATTTGTTCTGTGAATTATTAATAACTCCCATATTATGTCCCGATTGTCCATGGATTGAAACAACTCAACCGGGGATATAATCTCAGGAAGCAAAGATCTTGAACAGATGTTACAAAATCCACGGGTGACGACAGTCTCGCCTAACAAAAAACTAGACAATGATGGTTGCTCCTGAAAAGGATGGTGGACTTCAGGAATCCTAACACCGACATATAACTTGAGGGCTTATATAGCGAGGACGCTCCTCTTTCAAGTCCTCCCATCCATCATGCCACACCTTTCCTCTTCCGAGACCGCCACTAATAATGTAGATCTAAAAGCAAATGGTGAAGTTAGCCGAATGAGGAATCATAAAGGTCAGTCGGCGTCTGACTTCTATTTATCCTCGACGTAACTGAATTTGTATTCAAGGAAATATGCCCTCTTTACCCCAGACAAAATATTGCGCGTTGTGTCCAGCTAAATTCACGAGAACCACTCATCTCAATAGACATCTTCGCTCGCGTAGGTTCAGGGCATTGAGCTCATCCGACTGCACACTACTAACATTCGCATATGATTCAGATACGAACGAACGTGCTCATCGTTGTACAGTACGTCGTGTCGTAATGTATGCTTCGCCTCATATCTGACAGTCTTTAGATATGCAGCGCTGAGTTTACCAGAAGCGACCTCCTTACACGACACAAGCGTACATGTGGTGACTCGTAAGTACTTAGTTAGATATTATCGCTGCAAAAATAGGAAACTGACACGCTTGGCCCTCAAGTAGCAATGTCAATCGATCTAGGAGAAAATCCTGTCAGGTGAAGACCCTTTTTGCCATGTGTCCGACGAACGTATTGATGGCAAATATCAACTAACAGGCTTGCGCGGAATCCAAGGTTAAATGTAATCTGCAACAACCTTGTTCCAAATGTTCGACGCGAGGCAAAGAGTGCGTCTTTATCAACGATCCCGAAGCTTCTCGCAACAAAAAGATTGGGAAGAAACCTTCGCCACGGTCTTCCGTGTCTGCAACACCTAGCGAGACAGATTTATCGGAGTCGACTACAAGCTTAGACTCTCTAGGACCCTCTAGCCCATCCTCTACCTTTTCCTTTGGCTCCCAAGGCCCCGATACCCTTTCATACCTTGTTACACCTTCCCAACAAGCAGTTACTCATGGATCTTCATTTGCGTCAAGCGTTTCCAACGTATCTGATTGTTCGTCATCCGCATGCTCGTCGAGGTCATCTCCGCGGTTGGAGTTATATGACCCTAGCAAGTTTTCAAATAACTCGTTCCATTTGAATTTCGACACTCTGGAAATCGACCCTGATCTTGCTAACTTCTTCTCAAACCCTGTCGACCCGTACGTGGAGGACAATTACTCACCGTGCCTTCAACGCGTTCAAACCGAGGCGGATCTCTCAGGTTGGTTCGAAACAAACCGGGCTTGTACCGTATACGGCAATATCGAACCGCCCCCCTACCCACAGGCGCACAGCTCGGCGGCAAATCAAGATTTTGTCACTGGGCCTGCGAACCTGAATAATTCCTGTTCCGGTAAACTGCCCTTTTCTAGACAGCCATTCGCCACGATTCCCCCAGCTAGTCAAATCGTCACCGCATCTTGTTATCCTCCCTCGCTAAGAGTAAGCCCGACAACCGAGGAGTTGAACCACTACTGTATGTCCAGCCTGCTTTAATTCATTTGTCTCCATACCTGAATAATATTCCTGTGATAGTGTACCTCTTTTTCTCGGAATTCAGTACTCAGATTCCATTACTCCACCGTCCGACATGGAGAATGGATGGAACGCATCCCATCCTCCTCAACGCTATGCAGACTTGTGGTGCCTTATTTGCCAAAACCCCCAACTCGATAGACTTTATCAACAAGTCAATGGCACTATCCCGCGATGCGATAATCACTGAATTTGTATGTTATTTGATCTCATCAAATGGATTTCGTCATCGACGGCGTCTCTTCTCACTGTTGTCCTTTTTTATTTATTTTTACTTTCTCAGTCAAAACCGACCTCAACCCTGAAGGATCATACGTGTCTATTGGTTGCAGTTGTGTTACTTCAGTCTATCGGATTATTACAACCTCGCCCAGATCAACGGGCGCTGTCAAGACAATATCACGAAGTCCTTGTCATGGTAAGTTTATGTTTATCTGATTCACACACTGCTCACCCACACATGTATAC
>Ga0247779_1001542_pt1 | contig 10986 bp, 17 predicted proteins | sample UWRJL221509R5_FD_179925 | JGI IMG/M metagenome (GOLD analysis project Ga0247779, IMG submission 179925) | Plant litter microbial communities from Arlington Agricultural Research Station in Wisconsin, United States - UWRJ-L221-509R-5 | ecosystem: Environmental > Terrestrial > Plant litter >...
GATACAATGATAATCTGTCTCTTAGGCGAAAACAGCGTATGAAGATCGGAAAATCTCGTCTTCTGCCAAATTGAAGCCCAAACTATCACCCTCAAAGAAGACAGCAGTGGTAGTAAATGTACGCAAACCTATAGTGTCTGATCGATTCTCTTTGTGATTAACAATTCGTATAGAAATCGGCAGGAGTCAACTCAAAAATTAGTTCATTCTTTAAGAAAGCTTGACCGTACACGGCGATGGAGTCTGGAGGGAAATATCATCATTACTATGATACTATCTTGATATGTTTTCTTGTAGTGTATGCGATATGTGTAACTTCTGTGTATAGTCGAGATATGCAAGAAAATGAGGCTATTCTTAACTTGCGCTCGAAGTAATTAGTGGGTGATACCCGTACTTATATGGATTCTTCAATTCTTTCGTTTTCTGTTGGTTTTCTGTCAAGTTTCTCAGAGGTGGTGGTTCTGATTGCCAAGATAGGGTAGTGGCAAGATATGTGAATCTAACAATAGCAAACAAGGTGCCGCAAATGGGCACCTCGGCCGTCGCGTTCACGAGTTTGGCATGAAGTTCACGATCTCTCAAACGTTCATCTTGAATCTACCATGGTGTGTCTCCCATATACTTAATATGCACCGCGAATTCTGACTAAACATATATCTAGAGTGATAACGCAGGTCAGCTGTCTGTTTCTATCCAGATGCAAGTGACCAACTTGAATTCATCTTGTTTATAACAGAATATAAGGAGGCATTTGCCCTCTTTGATAAACGAGGGACTGGAGCTGTTCCAAGAGAGACTCTCGGAGACCTTCTTCGTGCCCTGGGTCAGAATCCAACTCAAGCTGAAGTAGCTGAGATCGTTGCCGCAGCCCCTCGCGATGGTAAGTAGCCATGCTCGTCAACTCCCCATAGAATATTCACTAAAACCTATCATTCGTTCATGCAGTTGATTACAAAACCTTCTTATCCATCTTGAATAGGCCTGATGGCTTCAAGCCTGCTGGAACCCCCGGTAATAAGTTACTTTCGAGCCATCTCGATTAATTTGATTCTTACACCCTCTCCTTTCATCTAGAGGAATTCATTCGCGGTTTCCAGGTCTTCGACAAAGAAGGAAACGGTTTCATTGGTGCAGGGGAGCTAAGATATGTTCTTACACAGCTGGGAGAAAAGATGACGGATGAGGAGGTGGATGAGCTCCTGAAAGGCGTCCAGATCGGCGCGTGAGTGGCTTCTTCTTCCTTCGCGAACTCTTTCACTAATAACAATATAGCGATGGCAATGTTAACTACGAATCTTTCGTGCGCACTATTCTCAGCCAGTAGAGTGCATGCTGTATATTTCTCCGGCCAAATCTTGTAAGGATATCGAATTAGAAACAATGCTTGACACAACTGGATTGTAGATACGGACATCTAAAGACAAAACGCGGCCATGTTTGCTGGGTCATTGATTCTAAATCATCGCCTTCGTAGTTTTGGTCGGTTTTATAGATTTTTGTTGAAAGCGGCCGGCTGCTTACATGGATTTGTTCTGGAATGGAAGTGGGGGTTGAATATGTCCCCTCGGGTTCATTTTCCAATCTGCCTGTCGCTATTGTGAATCATCAAGTTTGTCTATGGAAATGGGTGGGCTTGCAATAAAAGCAACAATCTGTTGGACCAAAATGACAGAGATTAACATGGCAAAAGATTACACCAGCTCTTACTAGTAGCACAAAGGTTATAAGATGTTTTACACTTTTCGCTTTGTACTGGATGAATGTTTGATACAGATGTAATGATAATAGAAGGTATGTATGTATGTATGTTGCCTGTTGTACACTACTGTTGCGCATCGCAGAAGGTAGATGAGCCAAAAACATGAATCAGCTTATAAGCCAAAGCGAAAGGAAAGGAAAGATGGGTCGTAAGTAGATCATAGATGGACAGGCATCGTCGATTAGGTATTTAGGCAAAGAGTCGTTTGGTGTACCTGAAGCATGAAGTCATTAGCATTGAAGTCAATACAATGATAAAAGGACATTAAACATACGAATTCAATCCGTGAACACCACCCTCGACCTGGGCGCTGGCAGTTCGGAGCTCAAAGCGGACGACACCATCTTGGACACCCTTCTGGAAGGCGGCAATGCTGCGGACACCGACATCCTGGAGCGAGTGCTGGACACCAACGTATAGATAAGGCAGGAATGCCTTAACGCTACCCTTATCTTGCACATCACCGGAGACACCTTGTGCAACCTTGACAGCGCTACTCTCAGAGAAATAGCGGGAAGTAGCGGCGTTCTCGACAGTGGCAGCTTTCTTGGGTGCTGGGTACTTGCTGTTCTTTTGGTTACCGGACTTGGCAGCTTGACCTTGCTCCATGGCTTCGAGGCTACCCATTCCACGGTAGGCCTTGACGCGCTTGCCTTCGTGGTAGAAGTACTCTCCTGGTGCCTCTTCGGTTCCAGCGAGGAGTCCACCCATCATGACAGCTCCAGCACCGAGAGCAATAGCTTTGACGATGTGACCGACGTTGCCGATCCCACCATCGGCGATGACAGGGACGCCGAACTTATTGGAGAATTCAGCAACGGCGTAGACAGCAGTGGCTTGAGGGCGGCCAACAGCCATGACTTCCTGTGTGATGCAGATAGATCCGGAACCCATACCAACACGAAGTCCATCAGCACCTGCAGCAATGAGCGAAGCAGCCTGTTCACGTGTAACGACGTTGCCGGCGATGACTTCGAGCTTAGGGTATGTAGTCTTGATCCATTGAATCATTTCGATTTGGTAGATAGAGTTTCCTTGAGAAGAGTCGAGGACGACGATGTCAAGGCCGGCCTCAACGAGGAGGGCAAGACGTTCACGGTCAGAGGGACGCGTACCAACAGCAGCAGCAGCATAGAGTTGCTTGCTTTGAGGGTTCTTGGAAGCCAAAGGATAGGACTGGTTCTTCAAAAGATCGGAGCGAGCGAGGAGGGAAATGAACTGTCCAGCCGAGTTAACGATGGGCAGCTTGCCCTTTTTCGAGTCACGAAGAATGTCATTAGCTTCAGAAAGGGTGATTCCTTGCTGGGCGGTGACAAGATCCGTGGTCATGACCTCGGATAATGGGCTGGACGGGTCGCGGAACTGGATATCCCTGGCGGTGACAATACCAACGAGCTTACCGCCAACGACACCATTATCTATATTTAAAAAATGGAAGTTAGATCGTGAAAATGGAGGAAGCGAAAAATGAAGTCAGAAATGTAACATAAAAGTATCCCCTAATCACGCAAAGTTATTCGCGTTATCTCGGTAGAACGAAGGTTGTACACTATTCATCATATATGATGCAGTAATTGGGAAATGGTCTACTAACCAGTGATAGGGATGCCGCAGAAACCAAGTCTAGCCTTAATGTCAAGAACATCTTCTACGAGGTGGGTGGGAGAGAGAACGACAGGGTCGGAAATGAAACCGTTCTCGTGACGCTTTACCCTTCGGACCATAGCCGCCTGGGATTCGGCAGACTGATTGTGGTGGATAACACCAATGCCTCCTAAGAGCTGAACGAGAGAATAAGAAAGAAAAACGCGGCAGCAAAAAAAAGATACTCACCGCCATTGAGATAGCCATCTCGCTTTCAGTGACAGTGTCCATGGGACTACTAATAAAAGGAGTCTTAAGAACGACATTGCGAGTAATGCGACTCTCTGTGACAACCTCTGAAGCAGGGAAGTCGATTTTTCCAGGTAAAAGGAGGAAATCGTTGTAAGTCAGACCACCCTGGACCTGGGAGTCCATAAGCTCTGAGACGGCAAGGCCATCCTGACGAGAATAAGTTTTGAGATGGTCGAGGGCAGATTTTGGGTCGAGATAAGTCTGAGGCATGCTTGGGCTTAAAGCCAGAAGATTGAGATTTTTTTTTTGATCTCTATATACCCATATCTTTGTTTGTTTTGTACAAATAATGACCAATGATTGCTCAACCGCGATTCGGTGATGCCCACGCATCAAACGCGTCTTGGAAATCTGCAAATGTCCCTGTGTCTGTTATCGCAAATATGATACGGTCGAAAGATGACCTGAATCGCGCGTTGCGTTGGATTAACAAATGTGCCCAGATACGTGCCACCGTCGCAACGTTGTTGCGGAACACCCCTGTTCCGAACGTTCCGAGCACCAGATTCCTGATCCCATATTGCTCGAAAACATACAGAATCCGTCCCATCCTTTCTTCCATCTGCTGCTCTATCTTTACCTCAAGTCCCGTGGTTATCGGTCCATCTCGGTTTTTCCTTAGCTCTCCTGCGTTTACTGCCGCGCAGCTCAGCACATTAATGTTGAACGGGTATGTCCACCCCCCATCATCGTCTCGGAATACTGTGACTTTCGGGGAATATATCATCGCGTGAGAATAATGCATTGCATCTCTCTGTGCGCTTTCACTTTTATGCAAGTCATAGAACTTGCTAGCTTCTGCGGTGATCAAGCTGCAGTACAGTGTCGAGCATCGGGCGATCGATTCCTCCTGAGCTTCGGCTCCGTTTCTGAATCCCCCCCCTGGTTTCGTTGCAGATGCAAAGTTCAGCACTCCCGTTATGCTTCCGGATTCTCTTGGATGATTCTTATACGCGTTGTGTAAAAGTCTTGCCGCATCAACAGTTGACACCTGCAATACGGATATGTGTGCAGGGCTAGGAGATGTATCGGGTTTTGTGGATCCCCAAAAAGACGTCTCAGAATCTGGTCCAAAGAACTTGGTTTTCTTTGAAGATTCCTCGATACCAAGAGGGTAATCGACTCCTCTGAACGAGTAATAGCCTGCATGGTGTGCATCCACTGTTTCTTGTGCTATTTGTTTCAACTTAGACCGTCGAGCTTCGTCATATCTCTCTGATGATGCCATCGTTGTCGCCTATGTAAGTAAACAGTCCGATTTTGATTAAGCGCCTATCAGGAATAGTTGCCACTGCAATGGGTAGTGGCAAATCTCCTACAATTTAGATAATAGATTACTATGTATTAGCACACGAAACAAATTTTCCCAGCGTGAAACTGACCGATGGATACAGCCAATGTGTATGAGCAAAAAGATTTAAGTAAAAGCTTAATAGGCCTAACAATGCCACGCTGGTATCATGATAGTTGTACTTTGTTTGCACCGTGACACGAGGACCTATTGATAATCGATAACCAGTGATGCAGAAGAAGATTCTTATGAGCGGCCCTGCAGCCCGAAAGGATGGCAGTGGAAGAAGTTTGGTGAAGCCCCTTCACAGCAGCATTGTTTGATAATCGTAGCCTAGTCATGATATAATTTTAATGTTATAAATAAATAAAATTTAGTTGATGTGATGGAACAAAATTCGCCGTACAGCATCTCACAATAAGCAATTGGTGAGGCTGTATGTACTATAGCATGATATAGAGGAGGTATTTAGAAGAATTCAAGGATTCGAGGTCAAGCGTTGGTGAATCCCATTCCCACGGTCTTCTTTACCCCGAAAGTCTATTTTCAATTTATTATTTTTCATCAATTCACGACTTTCTGCAGACTCTTTTTGACTAAATCATGGACTCGCTCATAGCAAAGGCAGATGCTATACAACCTCTACACAAGAAGCGAAAATCTTTGCATTCAAAGTCCAATCGTAGCGCAGGCAAAGCCAAGGCAGCCTCAAATTCCGACTTCACCTTAAATACAGTGGTGAAGCATACATCAATACCCAAATCTTTGCAAGATTCGAGTCCATTACCAGAAAATGTCGCATCATACAAACACATAGCTAACAAGAAGTTACGCACCCAACTAAATCGACAGTCTGCGCAATCAGCAAGGTCTCAAGCGTTAGTAGAGGATGCAGACATGTTGTTACTGGATGAGGCAGGAGGATTGCAGGTGGAAAATGAGATGGATAGAACATGGAGGGTTGGGCAAAAAGATATCTTGGAGTCTGCTGGACAGGAGGCAGCAAGAGGTCGTAGAGAGTACAACTTGGACGGTGGTCCATATCGCTCAAGATATACGAGAAACGGAAGGTGAGTGGTCTTAAATCCACTCAAGTGTACGGTCCTTATAGTTTTTTTTTTTTCGTTAGACACCTTGCAATTGCTGGACGTACCGGCCATGTCTCTACCTTTGATTGGCAGACGGGTACTGTTCACGCTGAGCTACAGTTACAAGAAACATGTAGAGACATCACGTACGGCCTAATTTACTCATTTGAAATATGTCCCTCATATCTTTTATAAAGGTTTTTGCAGGATCATTCCTTGTTTGCCGTCGCTCAGAAGAAGTACGTCTTCATATACGATCGGGATGGTGTCGAGCTACATTGCTTGAAGGGCCACATTGAAGCCTCTCGCTTGGAATTCTTGCCATACCACTGGTTGTTAGCATCTGTCGTAAGTATATACTTCGTTTCATGTTTTATGTGTGCCTTATGAACCTTTTGTGTGCGTGGTGGAAGGGTAATCCAGGTTATCTGAAGTACCAAGACACATCCACCGGTCAAGTCATTGCGGAGCATCGAACGAAAATGGGCGCATGTTCATCAATGACTCAAAATTTACACAATGCCGTCATCCACCTCGGCCACCAGAACGGTTGTGTAACGCTATGGACTCCCAATCTTCCCCACCCTGCCGTGCAATTACTCGCACATGTGGGTCCCGTGGTTAGTGTGGCGGTTGACCCAAGTGAAGGTGGTAGATACATGGCGACTGCAGGGAGAGATGGAACGGTCAAGGTCTGGGACTGCAGGAATTGGAAAGGCGCAGTGAGAGATTGGACGATAAGAGGTGGTGGTGATCCAGAGTTAGAATGGAGCGCGAGAGGATACCTTGCAGTCGCCAGCAGTGGAACTGTTAATGTATGTTATTTTTCGTTTTTATGCTGGTCTGACGGCTAAGTTATACCCAATCAGGTCTATAATCCTCCTTCAATACATACACCATTCCATGTTAAGGCCGCCCCTCCGCTATATATGACACATCCCATCCCCCACCGACCACTCACTTCAGTTAGATTCGCACCTTTCCAAGATATTCTGACCGTCGGACATTCAAAAGGCTTGTCAAGTATCCTCGTCCCTGGTTCAGGGGAACCCAACTTTGACAGTCGCGAAGCGGATCCGTTCGAGAACAAAAAAGCCAGAAGTGAGAGGGAAGTCAAGGCATTATTGGATAAGGTTAATTACCTCGTTACTTGCAGTAATAATCTATACCTGACGTACACCTTTCTTTAGATTCAACCTGACCTTATCACCCTCAACCCCGAGATGGTTGGCAACCTTGCACCTGTGTCGAAGTTGACAACAGAGGTGACGATGATCAACGGTAAACCGCGGACGGACATTCCTTACGCGCGCTTGCCTCGTATTGACCGGCTTCGTGTATCGGGTAAAATTGACGAGACTGAAGAGCAGGAGGAAGATGATGAGGCAAATGGCATGGACGAAGAATCCAAGAAGAAAAACAGAGAGGAGAGAGAAAAGAGAAAGATGAGGGGCAAAGGGAAGAGTATGAAGAGATATCTCAGGAAGCAAAGAAAGAACGTCATTGATCCTGCTGCCGTACGTTTTTTCTTCACATACTTCCGGCGATGGCCTCTCATTCTTTACTAGATTGCTGTTCGCGCCAAGTTAGAAAAGCAGAAAGAGGAAAAAAGGAGAGCAGCGGCGTCTGCTGCAGGAAACACCGGAGAAGAGAAGAAGGCATCTGCTTTGGACCGTTTCAAAAAATCGAAGTAGTATCTTTTGTGCTATTTCGATACCATTATTCCAAGAGGTTTGGTTATATTGAAGCACATAAAACGGTCTCTCGGAAACGATTTCTCGACCAATCTCATTTCATAACTTCGATTATGGTAATATAGTCTTTTATGATGTGTACTAAGATGCCAGCGGCTAGGAATTAGACTCAGTTCAGACTCATGAGGTACAAAGGTTTCACAGCTGCCCCTTCAAAAACGACATATTCTTGATGATCAACTTTGCCACCAAGCTTGCTGTATTCGATTCGGTGCACCTGGGTTCTTTTAGCGGAGATTTGAGAACGTTAGAAAAATTAGGAAACGCACCGAGTTGTAACCTTTAGTAAGTGGTGAACAGATGACGTCGTCTTTTTCCTCCACCTTACCCAAAACAACATCTGCCAACAGAACCAATTTGGAACCCATCGTAGACCTGAATGCTTGATCGACCGCCCTATATTGAGTAAAAGGTTTGTTTTTATTTTGTCTCGACGAACGCGACCTTGAAACGTCTGTGAGGGATATAATTACCTGGGTAAGGACAACGTGCTTGTTATCCCTTTGTGGAAGATTTCTTTATTGAAATCAGATCTGACGAGGCTGCAAAGAAAACATTGCTTGGAATGACATGGTTCTGTGTTACCAGGTTCTCCGAAGCCACAACTTAAAGTACGGATAATGCCAATCCAACCACGCATCCTATCTGAACTTTTCTTGAATAGAGAGCTTGAAACCACGGTTGAGCTAGCCATGTCGGTGAGTTATCTTATCAAGCGATTGTGAAAGGTTCACTACAAACCGATACTTTTCGTACTCAAGGGATCTCGATGGATCTATCTGTATCATGTATATTTTCTTGATGCGAGGACCATTCCCTGGAGCCTTTGATTGTTTCCAAGCCTCTCCATACACATCTTCCACTATTGCCCGTTAAGTCAGAAAATAATGGAAACATGTGCCTGAAAGCATGAATTAATGACCTTTCTTGAATGCTTTGTGACCTCTGGGTAATTCGATCAACAAAGGCGCCTGATTTTCTACAGCCAACTTGCATTCTTCAGAGCAAAAATCAGAATTACTTCCTTCAGCAGGGACCCCCATCCAGCAGATCAAGCAAGTGGAACAACTCGCAGAATTTGCAGCGGCGGCTGTAGTTTTTCATGGGATCAGCTCACCGACCTAAAAGAATCCTTTCAACGAAACCAACCTGCGATAAGTGCCTTGTCGCGGCACGTTCTTCCGCAGTGAGGGTAAGTTCTGCCGCTGATACACAATTTGGGTCTTTTTCTGCATTGCTGTATCCGTTCATTTCTCAATACAAAATTCATAGATACGAGAAAGGAGCTCATACGTCACACATATCGATAGATCCCTTTTCCGACGACTGCAATTTGGCAGCACATGTTAATCCACAAGTCGGATAGGTCTTTCCTCCTCTTTGACATTTCGGTCGAAGATTACAGACCTGAAATTTCCTGTCAGCCTGTCAGGCTCTTACGCATGTGCATGTTAAGAGAGACGCACCTCACACATAGCAATAGCAATTTCTCCCTTGCTCTGCTTGTCGTGACTTTGTCGTTCAAGCTTGTTTGGCTTTAATGTAGGATTAATGTCGTCCCACGGCCCAAATCGCATTGTATGCGGGTTTGTCATTCGACCTCGCATCAGAGCGGAGGATGGAATTATAGCAACAGCCTGCAAAGACTGTTGGCATCTCTTTCCACATGTTATGGCTTGATGGTCATTATCGTTGATAGGGATAAATTCTTTGATATCTTGTTTGCAGACCTAAAAACTCGTAATTAAGGTTAAAATTTCTGGAATTGTGGCCTTACAAACTTACAACGCATCGTACTTTGTCGGCCCTTTTGGGGTGATTTTTTGACTGTAGATCTCGCTGTTTTCCTTCCTGAGCATCCTCTTTTTGAATCAGGGACGTCGACTGTGGTGGGTGCTCCTGTGTAGGACGCGAGGCTGAAACTTCGGGATATGCGCCAGGAAATATGCTGTATGGGGGAGGCATGGTCTCAAAGAGTTCCATGGACGACCAATCTTCAGATTCAGTGGCCAGTCTATTTCCCCGTGAATTAGAATTGTCGTTTGCATCATTATTTAGATAGATATCCGAGTTCAGTGCTGTAGTACTATTACTACGGAGATCATCATATTTCTCTGAAGGGGCGGACATGGCAGACCAGTGCAGTATGTCAAAGGTGGGCAAAGGCAGCAAGACGAGAGTTCAAAGCATGATGCGAGAGAAGATAAGGAATAGTGCGAGGGTGCATCGATGAAAGAAGCGTGTCAAGTGACCCAAAATAGGCGCCCAGTTCCCTTTATGGAATTATCGGCCGGCGACCAGGGTCTTTATCGCAGACCATCTTGCTTCTTTCACAGGCCCAGGCAGTCTCATGGGTTGGTAATGGGAGCACGCCGCAATCCCTTCGCTGAAGTGCAATCGTCAGGACACCCTCTCTCTAAGTCCCAAAACAACGGGAGCACCGTTTCTGTTTCCTCTTTCTTCGTCGACTCGCCAGGATCCCTCAACTTAGTGTTTCGACCTCTTCCTTAACATGAGTGCAATCCGCGTAATCTCGTCTTGGGAGGCAGCCTACGACGAACTTGACTCTGATGATGAGTTCATGGCCGATGAGAACGATGATCAACCGGATGGTATTTCCACTAATGCACCCACGCATTCTGAGATCAAGATGTGCATAGTAAGTGTTGTCGTAGATCTACAGTATCAACTCAGACAGATTACTGCTGTGTGTAGGTATGCGAGGACAGGCCTGTATACTCGAAAGTAGGAAAAAGTTATCCCACCTGCGGCTTAAAATGTGCCGCCGTTCTCGACGCAGCACGCAATATTGTCTCTTCAACCACCAAGGTCACGCCAATAAGCGCCGCCTATCGTGGTCCAGGTGCCATTTCTACGTCCACCACCATACCAACACACAAGCCATCCAATGTCGCGGCTCTGAAGTCACAGCGTGCCAAACTTCTTCTACGACAACGTTCTTTGGCCGGGAATCCAGTACCAGAAAAATTAGCTTCAAGTTCCACTAAAACCAACATTGCTATTCCGCCGAGCTCAAGTCAAAATGATGTAGTAAACGTTTTGGAGATGTGTGTGGTGAGCATGTCGTACGCAAATAGCTCATGGTCGCTCAGAAGTTCAATCATATTTTCGAATGTCTCTAGGTCTGTCTTTTGAAGCCATGTCCAGACGGCAGATACGTTACATGTGGCATTG
>Ga0247779_1001543_pt1 | contig 10984 bp, 8 predicted proteins | sample UWRJL221509R5_FD_179925 | JGI IMG/M metagenome (GOLD analysis project Ga0247779, IMG submission 179925) | Plant litter microbial communities from Arlington Agricultural Research Station in Wisconsin, United States - UWRJ-L221-509R-5 | ecosystem: Environmental > Terrestrial > Plant litter >...
GCACCTGCAGGCGACCGCGTTCGAGAGCGCCGTCGCAAGTGGGGCAACCACTGTCACCGAGATGCCGATCGACCAGACCGTCGACATCATGGCGATGCTCGACGAGGTGCGGTCGCAGATCGGCCTGCGCTATCCGTCCGACTGAGAGGATCTACACGATGGACTTCCGCATCTTCACCGAACCGCACCAGGGCGCCAGCTACGACGACCTGCTTGCCGTCGCCCAGGCGACCGAGACGCTCGGATTCGACGCGTTCTTCCGCTCGGACCACTACATGAAGATGGGAACATACTTCGACGGCCTGCCCGGTCCGACCGACGCGTGGACGACGCTGGCCGGGCTCGCACGCGAGACGAAGACGATCCGGCTCGGCACCCTCGTTTCGTCGGTGACATACCGGTACCCGGGCATCCTGGCCGTGCAGGTGGCCCAGGTCGACGCGATGTCGCACGGCAGGGTGGAACTCGGCCTCGGCAGCGGCTGGTACGAGGCGGAGCATCGCGCATACGGCATCCCGTTTCCCGCGCGCCGCTTCGACCTGCTCGAGGAGCAGCTCGCCATCATCTCCGGACTCTGGGAGACGCCATCCGGCGAGACCTTCTCATTCGCGGGCGAGCACTACACGCTCGAGGATTCTCCCGCGCTGCCGAAGCCGTACCAGGCCGGCATCCCGATCATCGTCGGCGGCCAGGGACCGACGCGTACGCCGGCCCTGGCGGCCAGGTATGCGAGCGAATACAACGCGGGATTCCCCGCCGTCGATGACATCCCCGGACTCTTCGGTCGCGTGCGCGAGGCCTGCGAACGAATCGAACGCGACCCGGACGACCTCGTCTATTCGATCGGGTACACCACGGCCGCAGGCGCCAATGAGGCCGAGGTGGCGAGGCGGGCCATCGCCGCGGGCGAGGATGCGGCCGGCTTACGGATCAAGGGGCTCTGCGGCACCCCGGATGAGATCGTCGACAAGCTCGGGCGGGTGCAGGAGCTCGGCGTCTCGCGGATCTACCTCGAGATCATGGACCTCCACGATCTCGATCACCTCGACTTCATCGCCAGAGAGATCGTCCCCCAGCTGAACGCCGGTTAAGCCGGCAGAGGCAACTTTTGTTGGTTGAGCCTGTCGAAACCCCTGATCTGTTACTGGTTTCGACGAGCTCAACCAACAACAATGAGCGCGGAGCGCTCGGTCGCGCTGCCGGCCCATACCCGTTGGTCGAGTAGTCGCGGCGAGGAACGAGCCCGGCGTTGTCGAGACCACACGTCGTTACCCGAACGTTCGTGCGCATAACTCAGGCCAGCGGCGATGGGCCCGCGTGCAAATGCCCGGAATTCCGCGGATGTCGCATCCGTTGGCGCGCGTGCAGCCTGAGTTATGAACGGGGTGGTCTCGATAGCGCCGGACTCCGTCGCGGCTACTCGACCAGCGGGGAGGTAATCGTTGTTGGTTGAGCCCGTCGAAACCCGGGATGACATGGGGGTTTCGACAGGCTCAACCGACAACAGGGAGCAGAGTGAGCCCTACCCGAGGAGGTCGGCGGCCGCCTCGAGCCACGCATCCGCGATGAGCCGGTGGCCGAGCTCCGTCGGATGAACGCCATCCTGCGCGATCGCGGCCGCGCCGTGCTCCTCGGCCGCGGCGGACAGCAGCCACTGCAACGGCACGAAGGCGGCCTCGTACTCCGCGGCAAGGCGGCCGACGACGGCACGCTTCTCGTCGAGGTCCTCGTGCCAGGTCTGCTGCTCCGCGGTCACCGGCACGACGAACGGTTCGACGAGCACCAGCTTCGAAGGAGTCGACTCGGCCGCGGCGGCCAGGATCGCCCGATAGTCCTCCTCGAACGCCGCAGCACTCGTCGGATCGTTCGAGTCGTACCGGCGCCAGGTGTCGTTGATGCCGACATACACGCTGAGGATTTCGGGCTTCGGCTCCAGCGCGTCGATCTCCCACCGGTCGCGCAGGTCGACGACGCGATTGCCGGAGATCCCGCGATTCAGGATGACTCGACCGGGCAGGCGCTCGGCGATGCGGCGGACATATCCGTCGCCGAGGAAGTCCGGGGCGTCATCCCTGCGTCCGCAGTCCGTGACGCTGTCGCCGATGAAGAGAATGGGTCGCGGAGTGGCCATCGCACAATCCTATTTGCGGGCAGGATTGAGGCATGACAAACCCGCACATCATCGTTCTTCCCGGCGGCGGGTACCAGGTGCACGCGCCCCACGAGGCCGAGCCGGTCGCGGACTGGCTTCGCGAGGTCGGCGTCGACGCGAGCGTGTTCCGGTACCCGGTGCAGGTGCGCCATCCCGCCCCGCTTCTCGCGATCCAGGATGAGATCGGGCGCGTTCGTGCCGCCGGCGCCGACCGGGTCGGGCTGCTTGGCTTCTCGGCGGGCGGTCACGCCGCAGGTCTTGCAGCCCTGCAGTCGACCTCGGACGACTCGCGCGTGGATGCCGCGATCCTCTGCTACCCCGTCGTGTCGATGCAGCTCGAGACGCATGCCGGGTCGCGGGAGACGCTGATCGGACTTGACGCGTCGCCCGAGTTGCGGGAGGCGACCTCGCTCGATCGGCTGGTCACGACATCCGCACCGCCGTTCTTCATCTGGCACACGGGCGAGGACTCCGCGGTGCCGGTCGAACACAGCTACCTGCTCGGGCAGGCGCTCGCCGCCCACGACATCCCGCACTCGCTCCACGTGTTCCCGCACGGCGGGCACGGACTCGGATTCGCGGAGGGCGCGGGCACCGCATCGGTATGGCGTACGCTCGCCGCCGACTGGTTGCGCGAGCTCGGGTGGGCCTGAATTCTGGTTTGTTGAGCCTGCCCACCCCGCTGGCTGGGATGATGGACTTCTATGCGGAATGAACGCCTCATACCGAGGCGCACCCCAGAGTCGAGGGCGGTCGCCGAGCGCACACAGGTCGTGATGGACCTGACCTCACAACTCAATGTGCTGCGCCACAGCGATGTCGACGGGCGTACTGCGATTCTTCGCGAGATCCTCGGACGCCCCGTGCCAGAGACCCTCACGCTCTTTCCGCCGTTCTTTTGCGACTACGGCCTCAATCTGCACTTCGGGGAACACGTCTTCGTGAACCAAAACTGCTCGTTCTACGACATGGGAGGCATCTCCATCGGAGACAGGACCCTGATCGGTCCGGGCGTGACCCTCGCCACAGCGGGCCATCCGGTCGACCCTGCGAAGCGATTCGACGGGATCACCGTCGCTCCGATCGTCATCGAAGCGAATGTGTGGATCGGAGCCAATGCAACCGTGGCACCAGGAGTGACCATCGGAACCGGCGCTGTCGTTGCCGCCGGAGCGGTCGTCGCGAAAGACGTTCCCGCCAACTGTGTCGTCAGCGGCCACGGCTACATAACACGTCGAGACTTCACCCCGACTTCGTAGGCGGTAGCCGGGACCCGTGCTGGAGCGGACCAGACCCAGGTTGGAAACAGCCCTACTCGAGCGGCCCCAGGAGGTTGGCCGCGACCGTCGAGTGCACCGACTCCGTGTCGCTCGGGTGGAAGATGCCCGCGAGCACGTCGCGCTGCAGCCGCGCGAGCTCTGCGGCATTGCGGTATCCCCCGCCGCCCGCAACGCGCGCGGACTGGTCGACGATGTATCGGGCGGCCTCGGTCGAGCGGTGCTTGACGCCGGTCAGCTTGCGGAACCAGTCCGCTCCGTGGTTCACGAGGCCGTCGACATCCGCGGCCAGCGTCTCGATCTGCGGGGCGAGAGCGTCACGTGCCAGCGCGGCATCCGCGAGCCGCCACCGGATGTCCGGGTCCTGTGAGTAGGCCTTGCCGTCGTTCTTGAGCGAGGTGCGTCGGCCAGCCGCTTCGACTCCAAGCTCCAGCGCGCGGTCGGCGATCCCGGCGTACACGGACGAGATCAGCAGCAGGAAGTTCGCGAAGATTCCGAAGATGAACGGGTCCGGGCTCGGTCCGACCGGCAGGATGCGCGCGATCCTCTCTGCCGGCACGACGACGCCATCGAGCACCGTCGTGTGGCTCTGCGTGGCGCGCATGCCGAGGGTGTCCCAGTCGTCGAGCGACGTCCAGCCGGGAGTCTCGCGGGTGATGAAACCGTGCACGAGCTTCGGGTCATCCGGGTCGGTATTGTCCCGCCCGAAGATGCCGAGCCTGGTCCAGGCCGGTGCGAGGGACGTGAAGATCTTGGTTCCCGTGAACGAGTAGCCGCCATCCGCGACCGGCGTTGCGGTCGTGAGCGAATCGAACAGCACGAGATCGTTGCCTGGCTCGCTGTTTCCGAAGGCGAAGAGTTCGCCGGCCGCGGCATCCTCGAGCACCCAGTCGAGGGTGTGGTCGCCACGCTCGGACAGCACGCGGGCCACCCCCGTCCAGACCAGGTGCATGTTGATGCCAAGCGCTGTCGCGGGCGCAAAGGCGGCGAGGATGCGCTGGTCGCGGGCGGTCTCTAGCAGTGAGCGCGGCGCAAGGTATCCGGCGTCCCGCAGCTCGGCCAGGTCTTCGACGAAGAAGGAGTTGTCGCGGTCGTAGCCCGCCGCGCGCGACCGGATGCGTTCGAGCAGCTCTGGCGTGAGAACGGTCATGCCTTCACGCTAGCGCGCGGCCCGCGGAATGCGCACCGCGCTACTCGGGCAGCGGAACCGGGGCGCCGCGCGCTCCTTCGTCGCGAGCTGCTCCCCGCGCCGCACTCATTGTTACCTCGCTGGTCGAGTAGCCGCGCGAAGCCGGCGTTGTCGAGACCAAGCCCACGTCGCAACGATGGTCTCGATAACGCGGGCTCCTTCGTCGCGCCGCTACTCGACCAGCGGAACCGGGGCGCCGCGCGCTCGTGCCTCGCGAGCTGCTCCCCGCGCCGCACTCATTGTTGTTGGTTGAGCTTGTCGAAACCCCTCCCTCATCACGGTTTCGACAGGCTCAACCAACAACGATTACCTCCGCTGGTCGAGTAGTCGCGGCGAGGTACGAGCCCGGCGTTATCGAGACCTGCCCCACGACGTACGTGTGGTCTCGATAACGCGGGGTCGTTCCTCGCGCCGCTACTCGACCAGCGGAACCGGGGGCGCCGCACTCATTGTTGTCGGTTGAGCCTGTCGAAACCCCCACGTCATCCGGGTTTCGACAAGCTCAACCAACAACGATTACCTCCGCTGGTCGAGTAGCCGCGGCGAGGCACGAGCCCGGCGTTATCGAGACCAGGCCCACGACGTACGTGTGGTCTCGATAACGCGGGGTCGCAAGCTCCCGCCGCTACTCGACCAGCGGACGAAGGGCGAGCGGCACAACAGAGCCAGCGAGGCCGCGCCTGTCGAAACCGCCACGTCATCCGGGTTTCGACAAGCTCAACCAACAACAACCACGACAAACCAACAAGCTCACGCAACAACAACTACCGCGGGACCGACGACCGCTAGCTGACGTCCTCGAGCTCCTCCGCGATCGCGCGGACACCGAGCTCGACCTCGGCGAACGAGGTCGACAGCGGTGACAGGCCGAGCCTGATGCCGTTCGGCCGACGGAAGTCGGGGATAACGCCCCGCTCCCAGAGCCGCGGCATGATGTCGGAGAAGGCGTCGTGGTCGAGCGTGATGTGCGCTCCGCGCAGCAGCGGGTCGCGCGGGGTCGCGAGCACGGCAGACGGCAAAAGCGCGTCGGCGAGCTGGATCGCGAACTCGGTCAGATCGATCGACTTGGCGCGGATCGCATCGATGCCGACGTCGGCGATCGCGGCGATCGTGTCCTGCACGGCAAGCATGCCGATGACCGGCGGCGTGCCGCTCAGGAACCCGCGGATGCCGTCGCCCGGCTCGTAACCCTGCCCCATCTCGAACGGCGTCGCGCTTCCGATCCAGCCCTGGATCGGCTGGCGGAGGGAGCCGAGATGCCTCTCCGCCACGTAGGCGAAGGCCGGGGAGCCCGGACCGCCATTCAGGTACTTGTACGTGCAGCCGACCGCGAGGTCGACATCCCACGCATCGAGCTCGACGGGTGCGACGCCCGCCGAATGGCAGAGATCCCACAGCACGAGTGCGCCGACCTCGTGCACCCTCTCGGTGATTGCTCGCACATCGGCCAGGTAGCCCGAGCGGTACGCGATGTGGCTGAGCACGACGAGCGCGGTCCGAGGACCGATCGGCAGCGAGTCGACCGCGGCGCCCTCGAGCGTGTCGATCCAGCGAACGGTCAGTCCCCGCTCAGCCGCGACGCCCTCGACGATGTACCTGTCCGTCGGAAAGTTCTCCCGATCGATAACGATCTCGGTGCGGTCCGATCGCGCGTCGACCGCCGCCCGGATGAGCTTGTACAGCAACACCGTCGTCGAGTCGCCGATGGTGGTCTGGCCGGGCGCGGCGCCGAGCACCACCCGGCCCAGCTCGTCGCCGATCTCGAGCGGAAGCGACATCCAGCTCTCGTCCCAGCCGCGGATCAGCCTGCCTGCCCACTGCTCCTCGATGAACCGCGAAACACGCGAGGCGGATGACGCGAGCGGTCGCCCAAGGGAGTTGCCGTCGAGGTAGGCAACGAGACCATCCGCGCGCACGAACCGGTCACGCCACGTGGCGAGCGGGTCCGCCGTGTCCCGACCTGCGGCGGATGTCGATGCGTCCGTCACTGCTGTGCCCGTCTCACTGTTGTACCTGTCTCACTGCTGTACCTGTTTCACTGCTGTGCCGGCTTCCGTTCGCCCGAATCGCCCGAGGCCTGCCCTTCGCGCGCCAGCCTTCTCTGTTTGATCAGCATCACCGTGGCCACCGAGAGTATCGCGACGACGACGATGAGCACGAAGGTCGCGGGAAGGCCGAGCGCGGGCGCGGCGAGCGGCAGCAGCAGGATCGCGATCGAATACGGCAGCACCGCCTCGATGCCGACGATGCGCTCTGGCACGACGGGCACGTGCACCAGCCACAGCGAGAACAGGTACACGGCCACCGGAATCGCGATCGCGTATGCGGCCGCCAGCACCGGCAGCTCCAGTTCGCCTCCTGCGCCCGCGATCACGACATCCAGTCCGGATGCGAGTCCCGCGAGGGACAGGAACACGAAGTAGTGGCCGTAACCCCAGAGATACGAGGAGTTGCGTCTCTCGTCGAGGCCCTCTCCCGCCGGCTGGAGAAAGTAGATCCACCACATCGTGAAGACGAGCACGAGACTCGCGACGCCCACGACGATCAGGCCGGCCGTCGGTCGGTTGGAGCCGAGAATCAGGCCGACGCCGGTCGCCAGCGAGGCGACAGCCTCCCCGAGCAGGATGATCGTGAACAGCCCGTAGCGTTCGGCGATGTGCCCGGCGTGCCAGGAGGTCTTCCCCTTCCGCTCGGCCCAGGCGGGCACGCTCATCTCGAACACCAGCAGGATGAAGAAGGCGAGGTAGACCGTGTACGGCACGAGGTCCGGAGTCGTGGGAAGAAGCAGGCGCACCAGCCAGCCCAGCTGCACGATGGTGATGCCGGCGGCGTAGCGCAGGGCGGTCGCCCGACCATCCGGATTCTCGATGCCCGCCCTCGTCCACTGCGCGACGAGCCCGACCCGCATGATGAAGTAGCCGATCGTGATGCCGAGGAAGTTGGACGAGTTGAGGGCCGAGGGGACGCCAGCTGCGAGCACGAGCACGCCGGCCATCTGCACGAGGGTGAGCAGCCGGTATGCGATGTCGTCGGCGTCGTAGGCCGACGCGAACCAGGTGAAGTTGATCCAGGCCCACCAGATCGCGAAGAACACCATGATCAGCGGCAGGATCTTGGCGACCCCGTCGCCGTGCTCGACCTGCAGCGCAAACTGCGTGGAGAGCTGGGCGACGGCGACGACGAAGGTCAGGTCGAACAGCAGCTCGAGCGGACTCGAGACGCGATCCTCTTCGTTGACGTCGCGCGCCACCATGCGCGTGCGCAGTCGAAAGCGGGGCACCTGTGGCATGCCGACAGCCTATGGGCGATGCGACACGTGACGCCTTTCATGAGCTCCACTACTGGCCGCGGTGCTCCCGCCTTGCGTGAGCTCCACCACTGGCCGCGATGCTCCCGCCTTGCGTGAGCGCTTCCACCGGCCGCGATGCTCCCACCTTCCGCCGCCTCGCCCCGACTGGGATGAGCGTTCCAACAGGGCGAACTCCCCCGGTGAGCGCTCCAACAGGAGTAAATAGCCACGTTGAGTCATCCCTCCCTGTCGGAACGCTCACCCGGACAATGGAAGAGCGGATCGTGCCGACGCCACGGTACGTCAGCGGACGAAACGCAGCACGCGCACTTCCCACGGACGCAGCGGCGACGCGACCGACGCCGCCTCCGGGTAGTTGGCGAGCACGCGCTCCGCTTCTGCCCACGGCGCGAGGTCGAGCAGGTCGGCGACATCCAGTTCGACCTCGTCGAAGTTCGCCGTCACGAGCATCCGCTCGTCGCCGAGGGTCCGGACGAACGTGACAAGCGACGGATGCTCCGGCAGGAGCATCCGGAAGTCGCCGTATGCGACCACCGGGTCGTCATGGCGCAGGCGCACGAGGGAGCGATAGAACTCGAAGACCGAGGACTCGACGCCGACCTGGCTGGCCGCGTTGATCTCCGCCGCATTCGGGTTCACCGCGATCCACGGTGCGCCCGTGGTGAAGCCCGCGCCAGGATCGGCCGTCCACTGCATCGGGGTTCTCGCGTTGTCGCGCGTGGTGTGCCTGATCCCGCGCAGCACCTCGTCCGCGACGGCGCCCGGCTCCTCCATCGCATGCGCGAAGTAGTTGAGCGACTCGATGTCACGCAGCGCGTCGAGGGTGTCGAACGGAGCGTTCGTCATGCCGAGCTCTTCGCCCTGGTAGATGTACGGCGTTCCGCGCTGCAGGTGCAACACCGCGCCGAGTGCTCGTGCGGATTGCGTCCTCAGGCGCCCATCGTTGCCGAACCGGCTCACCGCTCGCGGCTGGTCGTGATTGTTCCAGTACAGGCTGTTCCAGCCGGTCTCGGCGAGCCCGTCCTGCCAGCGCTGGAGTGAGTGCTTCAGCTCGAGCACCTGGATGGCGCGGGGGTCGAACTTGCCGTTCGGCCCGTAGTCGAGGCCAACGTGCTCGAACTGGAAGACCATGTCGAGCTCGTGCCTCGCCGGATCGGTGAAGAGGCGCGCCTGGTCGACCGTGACTCCCGGCATCTCGCCGACCGTGACGAAGTCGCCCGCACGACCCGCGAACACCGCGTCGTGCATCTCCCGCAGGAACTCGTGGATGCGAGGGCCGTAGCCGTAGTGCGCAAACCCGTCGCCCCAGGTCTTGCCGGGTGCGACCGCGCCGTCCGGCAGCGCCGGGTCCTTCGAGATCAGGTTGATGACATCCATCCTGAAACCGTCGACGCCCCGGTCGAGCCACCAGTTCATCATGTCGTAGACGGCCTGGCGCACCTCCGGGTTCTCCCAGTTGAGGTCCGGCTGCTTCTTCGAGAACAGGTGCAGGTAGTACTCGCCGGATGCCGCATCCAGCTGCCACGCGGAGCCGGAGAAGAACGACTCCCAGTTGGTCGGCTCCGCGCCCGGCTCGCCCGCGGCGTGGCCGGAGCGCGGCGGACGCCACCAGTACCAGTCCCGCTTCGGGGAGTCCGGGGATGACGCGGACTCGACGAACCACTCGTGCTCGTCCGACGTATGGTTCACCACGAGGTCCATCACCAGCTTGATGCCGCGCGCGTGCGTCTCGGCCACCAGGGCGTCGAAGTCCCCCTGCGTGCCGAACATCGGGTCGATCGCCCGATAGTCGCTGATGTCATAGCCGTTGTCGTCACCGGGAGAGGCGTAGATCGGGGACAACCAGATCGCATCCACTCCGAGTTCCTGCAGGTAGTCGAGACGACTGGTGATGCCGGGAAGGTCGCCGACGCCGTCCCCATTGGAGTCGGCGAAGCTGCGCGGATACACCTGGTAGATCACCGCGCTCTTCCACCATTCGGCTCCCTGCCTGGCGTCTGCGCCGGCCATCAGCGTGACGGTGTCTGTCATGATTGCTCCCCAATGACGACCAGCTGCCACACCCCGAACTCGGGGAGCAGCGCCGTCGCGTGTGTTCCGTGGAGTGTGACCTCCAGGTCGATCAGTCGTCCGTCGGCATCCGGGTCGGCGACCCGCACACGCGGCATCCCCTCGCCGGTGCGACGGAAGCGCAGCGTTCCGGACTGGCGCACCGGCTCCGAGCGGGCGCAGTCCCAGAGGGAGTCTTCCTGCCCGACGAGGTTGATGAGATGCACGACGAGGTTGTCGCCTGCCCTTACCACCCGGCGCCAGACCGCGCCGGCGTCCGCTGCACCGCTCGTGCGGATGCCGTCAAAGGTGACGTCGCAGTCGTCGTTGTACTCGCCCGCGTACGAGCCGGTCACGTCGACGATGTCCGGAGGCATCAGCAGCTCGTCGTATTCGACGAGGAAGTCGTACCAGCGCTTAAGCAGGGCGGCCGTCGATGCCTCGACCACGTGATTGCGCACGTAGTACGGGTCGACCAGGATGCGGTCGGCCTCCCCCGCCAGCAGCTGGGTCGCGCCGTGCGAGAACAGCGTCGCCATCGTGAATGCGGTCGCCAGGTCGCTCGCTGCTACCGACGCGGAGTCGTACACGTGCTGGTACGCCGCGATGACGACGGGCTTGCCGTCGCCGACCGCGCTGGCCCTCGACACGATGCCGCCGAGCGACGCGAGCGTCGTATTCGGCTCCCATGGCTCGATGTACATCGCGTCCTGCGGGGTGGATCCTGTAGCCCAGGTCGGGAAGTCGTTGACGTTGTTGAACACGAGTTGCGCGCCGGGAAGGGCATTGCGCACGGCACCGATCATGCCGACGAACGACTCCGCGACATCGACGACCACGCCATCCGCGCGCTCCGCACGTTTGGGATACCCGTACTGGTCGAGGTGGAACCCGTCGAAGCCGACCCGGTCGACGGACTCCGCCAGCTGCGTCGTGAAACTCGCCAGCCAGTCCGGGGATGCCGGGTCGAGCACGAACAGGAAGTCTCCGAGCGCGTACGGCTCGCC
>Ga0247779_1001544_pt1 | contig 10981 bp, 12 predicted proteins | sample UWRJL221509R5_FD_179925 | JGI IMG/M metagenome (GOLD analysis project Ga0247779, IMG submission 179925) | Plant litter microbial communities from Arlington Agricultural Research Station in Wisconsin, United States - UWRJ-L221-509R-5 | ecosystem: Environmental > Terrestrial > Plant litter >...
TTTCCTTTTTCGTAGATATTATAATACCTCCCACTGCAGATAGGTGATTGCTGTGGAGAATTTTCGCCGTAAACAGAATCCTGTCGGTAGTTTCTCTGCTTTGATCTTAGGGGCGAGTGATTTTTTTTAAAAGTAACAAAACATATGGGGGCACCGCGGATCGAACGCGGGACCTTTAGAATACAACCTCGAAGGACTGCTTCAGTCTACTGCTCTCCCAACTGAGCTATGCCCCCACGATGGAGGTTCACCCGGTGGCCTCGGCGAGCCAGTAATGCCAAACTCAAACATAATGTCTCGAAGAATATTGAAAGAATTACATGGCATTGACTTGAAATCAAACCAGAATCTCAAAAAGAGATCAGAAGAAGAAAAGACAAAATGTAATGGGGGCACCGCGGATCGAACGCGGGACCTTTAGAATACGGCCTCGATGGGCTGCTTCAGTCTACTGCTCTCCCAACTGAGCTATGCCCCCATATGGAAAGGTCTCACAGACTTCCTATACATCGCGAGGAAGATATGTTGCTAGGCTTGTGAGAAAGTAGAGTCGATGTCCTCATCAACAACAAGTTCTTCAAGTTACACATATCTCTCTCAATACTCGCGGTGTCGGGTATTTTGCGAGAACGGCCAAGTAAAATAAAACAAACTCTTACATAATTTCAGACTTGCCGGCCATATTCTACTATGTCGGGTATCAAACCTCCGCAAGTCGCCGCCATCAAGTCGAACTCTGCATGTATTGTCTCATTCGCAAGCGCCTAATAATCGTGTACTCGGTCAAATTTACGCACAGGGCGCAGATGTTAACTACGGGTTCAGTGGCAAATCGATGTTTATTTGTCCTCTTGATCATTGCTCCTGGCTGGTTGCCACAAATTAGGACCATACTTACCGTCTCGATGGGGACATGACTGCGTGTCTCTTTCTAGTCGCGCGACAAAATTGTCATGGTAGCAGTCCGATAGACCGAGATCTGGTGAGTCATCATTTCATAGCGTCGAAAAAGGGTATCATCTTTGTCTTACCTAGCATATCCTTCAATAGATGAACCTTATGGGGACCTATTATTCGGTCATGCCACCGCTTCACGCTATGTATCCTGGGTGCTTTGACGACAATTTCCTTGTCCTGCCATTATTTTGTCAATGCACACATTCGACCCGTGCGACGGTATCGCTTTCCAACTCAAGGCCATCTGTATAAAAAGCATTCTAGGTACAGCTATTTTGAACTTGTAAACAATTCTCCTCGCCTTTTCTCTACGCTCGAAGCGACAACAACCTTTTCTCTCCTGCAATGCATACATTTACCCAGTACGAGCCAATTTTCGAACTCGCCGAAGTGGCACCTTCATCGGCATTCAACGATAAAACCCTCGTCGAGAATGGGGCTGGCCCATTCCTTTTTGCAGTACGCCACTTTACTCCTATATCAATCAAACTGATGAACTCATTTCTTATTCTTATTGTGTTGGTAGTTTGATCCATCGCGTGACTTACTTAGAACATATAAAGGACTCGCAGTCTTCTTCCGAAGTTCTGTGAGGGCTGTTATGTTAATTAAAATACTGGTCCGTCGTTTATTGTATCTTAATCTCCCAACGGCATATCGACTATTCCATTTTTCCTTCTAGTTGAGAATGACTTATGACCAGATCGATCCGAATACCTGCCAGACACTACTCGAATATGCACATCAGCCTGTTCCAGCACCTATGCTGTGCAACAATCAAGTCAACACGCAAGTTCAGATTGGGGATACTTTTGTATTCCATTCGTTGCTAAGCTTCTATCACGGCGACATGTCGCTAATGCGTGGTGAATGGTGTAAAGTTGGCTCGGTCGACTTTCTCGTTCGCATGCTCAAACGCGAACGAATCGATACCTCCAACGAAATCTATCGCAAGTTTGAGGCCGAGCACGTAAGTGATATTCACTGTGCTTTGACTCGAGGGACAACATCACTCACAATCTCTCTTCTTTTCATAGGCAATGTATTTTCCATACCTGTTATCAAGGGAGCTCGAGGAGCTGTCAATGATAACAGGCGCAGAAAGTGAGAAAGAATCTGCTAAAGCAGCCAGAAAACCAATAAATGTATACGAGTATCAACTTAAACGCAATGCTGTTAAAAATCGGCGCTATAATGGACCGTATAAGATTTTTACCAGGAAATCACCACTGAACGCAGTTGTGTCCTCGTCGGACGGAGTCCAATTCGATGGGCCTAATCATCGTTCGACGAACTTTCTCGGCTACCATCAACCAGAGACGGTGCTGCCACAACTACCTGCGTACAGTAATAATGATACTGGCTCGCTTCCTCTCAGTATGATGCAGCCCCCAGAATATCAGGACGCGATTCAGAGCTCTTTGACGGCATTCAACCATTCTGGGCCAACATTCCACTGGGAGGAATTTATAAAACCAGAGAAATCTGATTTCGTTTCAACGTCTTTTTACTTGCCCTCTCTAGGCGTAATTCCAGAGCTTACAGCAGCTCTAGCCTAGATATTCCGAGCCATCAAACGAAACAAGTTGGGCATCCGAAATAAGCGCCCATCCCGTAACATACTGTCAATGATTGCATCACTTCATAAGAATATTTATAGTTAATGGCTGTCGCACTTCATGCTTTGTTTATTTGAATCTCAATGTTGAAATTTCCTTCTTCATGTCTACTATTTTAATGTCCCCTAAACGACTACCTATATATCTGGACTCTGTATTATCCTGTAAAGGTCAGTTCGCCTCCCCTTTTGCCGCGTGCTATAATTCAGACCTCTTTCCGTCTCCCACTTCACTGTGTCGTGTCCAACAATTGTCGACCGGCTCTGGAAAATCTATTACATGCTCTTGTCCTCAGGTTAGGAAAAAAGAAAGAGTGCTTTTTGGCGATGAAATTTCCCCTTTAGCGACTGCCGCCAAGACAATTCATCATGGTACGAAGTTGAATTACGCATCCTATGGTATCCTATGCGATATTTGCGTTGAATGATTTCGCGTAGACGCGAACTTCTGTCTCAATAAGACCTACATTTCTTCCAGATATTCTGCTGAGTCCACCAAATTATTTCCACAGCGAATTTCCTGTTCTTATCCCGGAAATGACGCTCTCCATATTTAACCGCGCTATGGTAGAGCACTAGTAGAAGCAACACTGGTTCAGGAAAATGGTAGTGCTCTAAGCGTGAAGAACTGTTGTCATGTACTCGCGGTAAAGATTTACGTTGAGCGACTACGCAGGCATAACCTCCTGCTCGTTTGGCATATAAAACCCGAATGTATATATTGCATTCGAAGCTGAATTCCATGGACAATGAAAGAGAGTTGCCGAATCTTTTCATTTCCCACTTCCTGCAAATAAAATTTTCCCTTGTCGTTTGAATATTTCCTACCTTTTAAATTCCCATGTGACGCTTCCTTCATCGATAGTAGCATTTGTGCGCTTCCCATAATCAACCAGGTTTTATAAGTACAAGAATAAAAGAAAGCGTTTTAATCCAAGAAGTAGTAAAAAAAAATGAACGAACGGAAGTAGAAGTGGGCGTCCTGGAAGTCGTTGCAATTGGTATTCACCTTGAGGTATCACCACTGCGTTGTAGGAAAGTCTTTAGAAAGTTGAGAAAATAAAAGTAGGAGTTAAATGTAATGTAGATCATGGACAAAAGGAACGGAGTTAGTCATGAGCATGTAGAAATTTGAGAAAGTACGAGAAACGTCCCGCTAAAAAGCGCCAAAGGAAGGAACGAGAAGATACAGAACAAATGGTATAAATAAAAGAAAAAGACCATATAGAAACGCAGAATGTAGTAAATCCCAAAAAAAAGAAAAAGATCAAAAAGAGCGTACACGCGTGAATGTCGTTACCGCAGACCGCTATCACCCAGGCCTGGAGCACCATTGGCACCGCCTGTCAAATCAATAAACCTCGTAACTCGCTTCTTCGCCCTCCTATCTCTCCTCTGACTATCATCCTCGCTTCCACTACCCCTCCCACTGCCACTGCCACCATAGCCGTAGCGAGAAGCGGCATTAGCGTGACGTTCACAAAGCATCCTGCCATCCACCTCCCAGTATTCTTCGAGTCTCACGCCGCAATCTCTGTCCAGGTCGCCAGCGTAAAATTCGCATGTCATGTGTTCTGGATGATACCGATCTCCGGTGTGTGACACTGCACAAGGCCCCTCTATAGGCTGGCCACAGAGAGCAGCCGCACATAGAGAGTCATTGGCTTCGTGGTAGTGGTAAGCACAGAGAGGTTTGCCGTCGTAAACGTAGAAAGATTTATCTGGAAAGGGTTTCTGCAAAGGAGAAAGAAAAGCGTCAGATTTTGTTCAATACACAAATTAGGTCTAGATCAACATGAGGACAACGTACATTGCATACATGGCAATTGAAGCACTCCTTGTGATATTTGCCCTTGAGTTGGCCGTCGGAGGAAGAAACTGCCTGTTTCTCGATGGGGAGATTACATCTTCGGCACTGTTCAATATTCGGGAGGGAACATTCATCAGTAAACATTCATAGGTTGATACATCAAGAAGAGATGAAGATATGGCCGAGGAGAGTAGAAAAGGAAAAGTAGTCAGGGTTATCAACCGCAATCCATAGTTATCACGATCAAGATAGTCTCTTCCACATTGGACAGAACCTTAAGTCAAGGAAAATTTTCGTTTTAACACCTACCTTTGGCAAATACATCCCTTTCCAACATTTCTCGCACAACACCCCACCAGTCTTGGACTCAGAACCAACACTAACCCATCTCCCATCGTCCACCACTTTCTTGCAGCGCATACATGTTTTTGGTGTTGGCCGTTTCTTCTTCGGCACCAAACCGCCACCACTTGCAGAGCCTGAAGCCCCAGTTGAGCTGGAAGGAAACAGAGCTTTGTCCCTCTCCATCGTCGGACTCGTCATGGAGCGAGTCGGTAGTTTGATCGGTCGGCTGGTTTCAGGGGACTGCACGGTTTTGCTTCGTGATAAGGTGTCTTCACCATTGGCATAGTCTTTTTCCTTGTCTCCCCTGCGAATAGCGCTCTTCATCGTGGCACTACCTATGCCGTTAACCACGTTCATCGCACGTCCTCGGGCCTCAGGCTCAGCGTCCACTTGAATGGTCAAATTCCTTTCTCTCCCCTTTCCTGGCGCACGTTCTCTATCCGCCCCTCGCTCCAGACTCAAGCCAACACTCCCATCTCTCCTTCCGTCCGTTCTGCTCCTCGAACTATCCGCTCTCTTCGGTACACCTGGCCCCCCAAGCTTGGAATAATCACCGCCATTAATCGACTGTAATGAGTTAGAGCGCGACAAACCCAACGCAGCAGCAATCGCAGCAGCCGAGTCGGCTCTCGTGCGTACGCCATGCTTTGACGGCGATCCGCCCTCACCACCATTGGCCGAAGTTGAAGAATAAGTCGAGGATATAGAACCTTCTCTCGAGTGGCTCAAGCCCATCCTCAGAGCAGAGGCCGAGACAGCGCTTGATTGAGATAGTGAATGAGCATGCGAGGTCGCTGAAGAGTTTATCCTCCCGTTTACATAGCTTCCATCGCGGTCAGTGCTCACGCTCCTCGCTCGAGTAGAAACTGAGCCGAATTGAGCATGTCCTTTCTTATATGTCCCTCCATCTGTGTTCGTAGCTGTCTTAGAAGTAGCAGCAGCATCCCTCGAAGATGACGCTCCCGAAATAGATCTCATCATGGTACCAGCAGAAGCTCTACTGTCGTTCAAAGGCAACCCAGGCAGAACCGCGGCGCCCGCCATCCCCGTTCTGGTTCTACTCCCACTCATGCTCCGCGCGCCAATCACCACTCCACTCCCTCTTGGTCGTCTCTCTCGGCTTTCATCTCTCCGACTACTGCCTGTGCTGCTCGCAGTCCCATTCCTTCCCAACATCGTAGCCCCAATTCCCATCCCAGCTCCACTCTGGCTCTGACCGGGGTTATGGCCCTTGCTCTTCCCCTTCTCACTCAATCCCCTTCTCCTCCTCCTCTCGGCCCTTGCCAGACCCGCATCCAGATCTTCATCATTATCGAAACCAAAGTCGTCATCCCCATCATCGTATTTGCTCCTACTATCGTTATCCTCGTAGTCCGTCGAGTCCGCATATGCCAGACCACCATATTCCGATTCGGAGTCGATAGGTGATGGAGGTGGTGGAACTTCCTTGTCTATCGCGACATTATTCCTCTCGGATGGTATTGGTGTTTGATCGCGCTGGTACATCAAGGAAGAGGCAGAACTGGCACTTTGTGACCGCTCGATACCTGTCCCACCTACTGAGTTCTTCAGTTTGTCAAAGAATGGAAGTCGACCACCAGCAGTGGGGGATATGGCTGAATGTGGGGTATTGATATTTGGATTCGAGTTGTTGCTGTTATTGAGAGTAACAGGTGGTATTTGTAGGGTAGGTTTAACACCAACTGGCGCAGTTTGGGCGAATTCCGAATGTGCAAGTGGAGAAGTGGGTCCGCCCGGCGAATGTGATGAATATCCAGAGCCCGCTGAGAGTGGCGGTGTTGGAGTTGCTATAGGATTGAAGATAAAAGCAAAGGTGGGTCAGAAATCAGCAACGTCGTTATGATTATGTTTTAAAGATATATTTAATTTTAAAGATGGTGTCGGGGAGAGAGGTAGATAAATACGAGTGAATTCGTACGAGTTGATGATAAAACCGGAAGCAGTTCGTCGGAAACATAGTTCAAAACAACGTAAGATGACAAAAGAAGATAGAAGCACGGAAACATATAGCATCGATCTCATTGAACTATTAACCGGGAATGAAAATAGAGAAGTGTACTCACATCGAGAAGCTGCATCAATATCCAAATACTGAGGTACGTTCGGACGTCCCACCATCCCATTACCATATCCACCAACTGACATACTCATAGCACCGTACCCTTGCTGAGGATATCCTGGTCCAGCACTACCACTTGCACTCTGAACAAACATCGCAGCACGAGCAGCAGCTGCGAAGCCTCTCCTCCCAACACCCGCCATTCCTGCTTCTCCACCTGTCTTGGTATCAATACCGCGCTCAGCAGGAGGAACGAAGGATTCATTAACTACGTGTGTCGGGCGCCTTGTAAGCTGTGATTGTTGCGCTAGATTTGGATTTGGCATCTTTGAAGATGGGGGCGGCGGTGTGTTCCTGGGATTTGCCATCATTCTCGGGTCGCGATTGTTAGGAACGGGACCTGGGCTGGGACCCGTTCGAGGGGGAAAGTTGATGGAATTGGGAGGTCCTGGGGGTGGGGGAGTGGGACCCATTCGGCTGGAGATGGGCCCACCGCCCAGAGGCACGGGTTGGCCGCTTCTTGGTTGTAGAGGAGCACCTGGTCCTGGTGGAAAGACGGGTCGGGCAGTCAAAACTGGGGTAACCTCCCTATCCGTATTACTGAAAGAACCCAACGGACGAGCGGTGGACGGTGTGCTTTGATTGGAGTTGGATCCATTCGCGTTTGAAGGAGTGCGAATGCGGAGGTTGCTGTTGTTGCTGATACTGCTGCTGATACTGCTATTGTTATTGTTGTGACGATTGCTTCTAAAGGGATCATTCGGAGGCGGTCGTGTACGCAGAGGCGACATCCTATCCCCAAGTCTCTCTCTGCTGCTACTCCTGCTTCTACTCCTCATACTGAGAGACTCTTCCATTTGAGAATCCTTCCGAGCGAGGGGACTCGATTTAGGCTGAAATGTTGGAGAAGTTCCTTTAGGCTTAGTGCTTATTCGAAGCCTGTCACTTGAGCTTGAGCCTGACGAGGAAGAACTGGCGGTAGACAATGAAGGCTTTGACTGGTGCGATGGTGATTGAGACGGTGATTGAGACCGCAGGACATTAGCACTAGAAGGACCATTGCCATTATTAGCATTGACAACGCGGCTTTGCAGCCTGCCGGGTAACAGCGCTGTAGCAGCCTCTTGTGTCAACGCCGGCTTTGGCAAATCTGGGACGGACGTCTTGGGCGGTGCAGAAACTGGGGAGGGCATCGGTGGAGGTGCAGAGCATGTGTGCTCTCCGAGCTCGTCGAGTGGCACTGGCTGATGGCATGTCGAGCACTTTACTGTCGGAAGTAGCTGAGATATCCTGGGCTTAGCGGTGTCTTTGTTGGCTGAGGTAGAAGTTGGGGACAATAGAGATGCGAGCATTAGTGGGGGAGAACGACCAGCGTAAGGACATGGGAGTATGGAACAAAGAAGTGAATTGGGGCCCACCTGCTCTGCTGGTCGGGTGCTCGCTTGTTGCTTGGCGCAAATTATTTATTTTAGCATATCGCTGATCAAAATATAGTAATCACGTAAATCTCTGCATACAACTCTATTCACCAATCACCCTGTCCCAAACACAGTACACGGCACCGAAAATCCATTCCATGTCTCCAGTCTTCATCCAAAATCCAATTCTTTCTTCAATTTACCTTGACGATGGTCCCAAAATCCGTCGCCACACATGTCCATCACCGTGTCCAATAATGTCGCATGCCAGAAGCCTCGCGATTGGCTGCCATCATCGTGTCTCTTGTCGATAACATCACACCCGAGTCGTCGAAGCGCTTCCATCGTGTTGCATGGGCTGAAGCATGTAGAGCTTCTCCATTCCAGAAACAAGGTCTTCTCAACGCTTGTCTCGACATGTGGCAGAATTGCTGGGAACCAACGCACCGAGCAACGCTATAACCGCGTCCATGTGTACGCATATATATTTCTTTTCTTCTTGTTTTCCTGGGCGATAGTTACTACTTACATCCCAGAGACAAAGGTCGTCTCGAACACGCTCCTGCGTGCATGTACCATTCTTTATGTAAATTCCAATCTAAACGATCAAATCAATCATAGAAAATGCACTAAGACTCAAGAACATCGGTAAAACAGTCACATATGCAGTCTAAAACATGACTCGTTTCAAATTCCAAACCCCCTTTGTACAGGGCCAGAAGAATTCTCAAAAGCGATGTCATCGACTGGACTTGCCCAAGTTCAAGAGTCGAGAGAAAACCCAATCAATGACACAACTATGACGATGAACAGATGGCCGGTACTCGGTATCCCACCCTTTCCTCAACTCCGAATAGCCCAAACACCCACGAGTGTGAGAATCCAAAAATATCTTCAACTGAAAATACCCACCAATTCAATGTTGCGGCGATCGCCCATTTAGGAAGAATCTTCCGTTTTTGGAAAATGGTCATCATCGCGGGTGATTTGAAAGATGCCAAGATTCGATAAATGCCTAGCAATAGTTGATGAAACGTTGCTGATAAAGGTTTTCAGCATGTTTTATTTTATTTCATATACAACAGAGTTAGTAGTAGTATGTACATTGACAGCCCATGAAGCTATTAGTGGCTACAGATTAAGTTAAGTGGTACATAGTACATACAGGGTATAAATGAGTGATGAAATCGTGGTTTGTCGTAATACGGGGATTAACGGTCGTAATGATGTGAGATCACTGGTTAAAGAAAGATTAATAAGAAAGAAACAAAAATACTACAGACCAATGAGACGAAATAAATGTGCAAAAATATCGTAAAAAATCATCTGACTTCAACCTATCAGCGGTTTTGTCATGAAGACAATGAGTCGTCCGAGCTCGAGAAATCAGAGTCGTAAAGATGATCGTAGTCCTCAACGAACTGGGAGGGGAGGAAAGGTGCCTCATCGCTTGCTCTCCCACCGAGATCTACAGCTGTGGAAGCGGAGGTTGCATCAGACTCATTGCGCTTGGATGTGGTAGGGGAACGGGGAGGATATAAGCACTCGGCATCAATCTTTTGCTCTGGTTCAATCTCGGGTTTGTGTACAGGTCCCACAGGAGAAGAAGGATGTGCCATCGCCTCTGCCAGCCAATCAACGTCGGCTTCGGCCTCGACATCATGTTCTTCAGTCGATTTCATCGCCCCTTCGCCGTATTTGTTCGAAGTGACCTGCGCGCCCTCGACGACAACGCCTTCATCCTCCTTATCCGCCACCTTGACTTCATTGTTCTCTTCCTTCTGCAAGTCACGCAAGAGCCAGTCATCCGAGCTTGGATGATCAACGGCCTCGTTCATCATATCATGTAGTAGCCAATCATCAAATTTCGGACTATCAGCACGAACAACCTCAGCTAAAAAGTTTGCACGCGCGGTATCCTCTGCGCCGTCGCCATCCTCGATGACGATAGCAGTTGCCGCAGAACGGCCAGTTTGCGGACCAGCATTAATGACTTCAGCGGGTGGGACTTGAACAGACTCGGAAAGAGATTCAGAGGTCACTTCTCGTGCCAGCACAACCTCGGAAACTTCCGTCTCTTCTGCCTCCTCATCGTCATCCTGGCCCAAATCTCCGAAGAGCTCTCTGTCCAGATCCGTAGGTTCAGCTTCATCGAAAGACTCGATGTACGTCAGGGAGCCAACGGGCTCTGGCTCAACCTTATTGTCAACTTGCACCGTTGCAGCTGGTTCCTGAGCTCGCTGGACATGCACTTCCTTTTCTTCTTCATGGGCTGTTTTCACTGGCTCCTCCTGCTTCTCCACTAATGGCTCCAGCTCTGGTACCGGTAGAGTCAAGGTTCTGTCGACTGCAACAGCATTGATATCAGAAATATCAAATGGAGGAGTCGACTCGACGTATTGTGGATTGAAATTGTCCAGGTTTACTATATCTGACACAGGCATCTCCAACCCTCCATGTAGTTGCCGATGGTCCTCGACTAATGGCTGGCTTGTGCTTGGGTGGACTGTGCCAGTATATTCATGCCGGAGAGACCCACGATGGTAATGATTGGTAGCCTGGTTCCCAAATTCCTGCCTGTGCTCCTCTACCAACGGGTGAAGATGAGTGATGGGCGCTTGAATGACAGCAGGTGGAAGCATATGCGCTGGCTCTTGTTGTGAAAATGACTCATAAGCAGGCAATTGATGGTGATCACTGGGATGATACTGGGTCTCTACAAGACCTGTTTCTGGCTGCATAACGGGTGTATG
>Ga0247779_1001545_pt1 | contig 10980 bp, 9 predicted proteins | sample UWRJL221509R5_FD_179925 | JGI IMG/M metagenome (GOLD analysis project Ga0247779, IMG submission 179925) | Plant litter microbial communities from Arlington Agricultural Research Station in Wisconsin, United States - UWRJ-L221-509R-5 | ecosystem: Environmental > Terrestrial > Plant litter >...
GAGGTCCGCCACCCCGAGCACGACCAGTTCAGCGTGGCCGAGATGCTCGAGCACGAGCGGCCGCACCTGATGCCCATGCCCGAGCCGTTCGACGGCTACGTGGAGAGCCCGGCGCGCGTGACCAGCATAGGCGCAGGCCGAGCGCTCACTCTGTCCGGCGGCGAGATTGAGCTGATCGTTGGTAGTGACGGTGCAGCCCCTCTCGTACTGCGCAAGCAGATTGGCGAGGAAATCGACGCCCTCTAAAGGCGAGCAACTGGAAGCGTTCGCGGGCGAGGACGTCCAAGCGCCGGCTTCTCTCAAGCGTCGCCGGCCCATAGGATTGGGTTGCGTCAGTCGCGAGCACCCATAGGTGGCTCGGATATTCCAACAATTCCCGGAAGCCTCCAATTTCTCTCTACGCGTCGTTCTCGACTCTGCGATGCTGCCGGCCCCGCGTGCGGCCACACGTTTCAGCAGCGTCCCGCAATCCCCGCATTGGAAAAAGGAGAAGACTTGTTAGATCCCCAAGTTGCGCAGTCCATGGAAGACTTTGTCTCCTGGCCCATCTTCATCTCGTCCGGCGTCGCTGGCTTAGTACTCACCACGTTCCTTCTGCTAGGTGCTGCTGGCAATGTACGAAGAAGGCTCTCGGCCGGCATCGACTTCGTTTGGACGATGGCATCGTTGGCCAGCATCGTCGCAGCCATGCTGACCTTCAGTGACCTGGTATGGCAAGGCTATCAGCGTCAATTTGACGCGGCGTTTCAGCGCTCGTTCGAGCAACTGTCCCATGTGGAAGGATCCGCGCTCGTCGCCGCCAACTGCCCTGGCGGCAAAGCACTGCCGGATGCGGACCTGGAGCTCGGCACGGCGCTCACGATGGCTGATTCCGCATGCCTCGCCGCCAGCCGAATCGCTTATTTGCGCAAGCAGATCGACGCGCGTAGTGCAGACCTAGGTCGCTTGTGTCCCGTCGCGGATCGTTCGTTCGTGACACGGGATTACTCGACCTCTAAGGCGGGCGGCCTGGCGCGAAGCTGCTCGTCGACCGACCTATTCAGACCCTGTATGCAGGCCCGATGCGATCATGAGCACGCCGTTGCCAACGTCCTTTTTGACGTCGTGCCTATGGGAGAAAAACTACGTGCAGACGCCGCGCTGGCCCAATACAGGCATGCTCTGGCAGAGATCAACAAGATCTCGATGCATGAGATCGAAAAGGCCAAGCATCCATTTGACTCGGGCCCCTTCTATGCCTGTCTTCCGCTGTGGTTCATGCTCGGCGGCGCTCGGCTGGCACGGGGTGTGGCGGATTTCCTCGACCCCAATTCCGACGGCAAGGGCCTGAGGAAGTCCTGTCGCAGGACATGTCGGGAATGGATGACATGGGGCAAGTTCATGTTTAGAAAGCGGAGGCGGGAGCTGTGGGACAAATATGCGCGTGCCCGACTTGCCTTCAACCGGATGGGTCAACGAAAGGTCCAGAAGGAAGAGGCGTCTGCGGGCAACTGAGCAGAGCGGTCATTTCATACGGATGCGCTGCTCGGCCGGGCACGCCTCCGCATTCATCAAGGGCGCGGAGCGTATCTACCTCAAAGGTTGGATTGAGTTCCCTGACAAATCCGAGGCCCACATTGAGGCTTTTGTAGAGATTGACCCGACGGAATGGGGCGACTGAGCAATTCCGTCGGAAGGCCAGGGCCGACCTGGGCAAGCTGTGTCACTGGGCCGCCCTCGCCCGCAAGGGCCAGATCAGAGGCGGGGCGCTTCCAATGAGGGGCGTGCCGACCATTTCCTATTTGATGACGCGGATATGAAGAAGATGCCGGCTTCATCAAGTTAAATGAGGTCATTGACTGATTCAGTAGTTGCGTCATTGCGCCCTCGTTGGGAGTCAGGAAGACTTCTCCGAGCAAAATCAGACGCACTCGAGCATGTCGGTAACGTGCCGGCTCTTGATCGACGTCTTCAGGGAAGGACGCTATGCCGGTCAAGACCGTTCTGCTGGTCAACTGCGACGACGCATTGCTATTTTGGAGCATCGCTAAGCCCATACAGGGCTGCCTTGGTTTTGCCATTGATCGCGAGCGCAAGATGCCCGACGGCACGGTCAAGGCCGATGTCCTTCAGAACCGCGTCGGCTTCAAGGTTGACAAGCCCAAGTCCGGCGACCATCGACCGTCTACGCAGTGGCCCTTCCAGCGTCTTTGGTGGACCGATCACGAGGTCAATCTGGGCGACACCGTGCGATACCGGGTCTACCCGATAGTGATGCAGAGCGGCCAGCTGCAGGCGCTCACGGCTGAACGCAGCGCCTGGACGGCATGGCAGACGCTCTCAGGCGGCAGCCGTGACGGCTACGCGGCCTACTTCAATAGAGGACTGGTCATTTCGCAGTTCATGTCCCGCTACCTTGAAAGCCTTCGGATCGAGAACGGTCTGGCGACGCGCAAGGACGCGCTCAAGGCGTTCAAGGACAGCCTCGACGAGCACGAACTGCCGATCCGCAAGTTTTTGTCGGGCGCACTCCGTACCGAGATGCTGGCCTTGCTCGAAGACGCCAAGAAAAACGGCAAGGATGTCTACGGCGCCCTGTACGAACTGGCGGACGACGAACTCGTGGACGGCTTGTGCGCGCTGGGCGCGAAGGCGCATGTGGTGCTAGCCAACGGCTCCATCACCAAGAAGAAAGACGAGACGACCGAGCAGGCCAGGCGCCGAGATGAGAACAAGCCAGCCCGAAAGGCGCTGAAGGCCGCCGGCGTCGAGGTGTTCGACCGCTTCGTCTCCCCAGGCGCCCTGGGCCACAACAAGTTCCTGGTGATCTGCAACAAGGCGGGCAAGCCGGAATCTGCCTGGACGGGCAGCACGAACTGGACCAGCACCGGGCTCTGCACCCAGACGAACAACGGCCTGTTGGTCACCAACGGAGCCTTCGCGAAGGAGTACTTCGATCAATGGAGGCGCCTGCGCGATGCTGGCAGCGAGTATCCGAAACCCTTGGTGGATAGCAACAGCGAGGTCAAACCGGTGAAGACCGGCAAGTCGTCAGCCGACATCTGGTTCACCCGCACCCGGAAGAAGGTGGACCTGGCAGCGATCGATGCGGAGATCAACGCGGCCAAAGACGGCGTGCTCTTCCTGATGTTCCAGCCTGGCAACTCAGGCGCACTGAAGACGGTGAGGGATCTGGCCAAGGCGAAGCCGGCGCTCTACGTGCGCGGCGTGGTGAGTACTCTGCCAGGTGATTCCGCCGACGATGAAAGCAGCGTCAACGTCGACGTGCACACCGATGCGTCCAAGACCGGCCTAAAGCTGGACGTCGTCCAGCCACGTGGTGTGAACGCTTTCGCCAGTTGGGCGGCCACGGTCGCGCGCAAGGAGTTCCTGACGATGCAGGGCGGTGTGATCGGCTTCGCGATCGTCCACTCAAAGGTCATCGTGATCGACCCGTTCACCAACCCAGTCGTCATCACCGGCAGCCACAACTTCTCGGGCAACGCCAGCACCGCCAACGACGAGAATTTCACCATCGTGCGCGGCAATCCGGAACTGGCTAGCAGCTACGCCGCGCACATCATGGGCGTCTATGACCACTATCGCTGGTTGAACTTGCTCGGCGATATGCAGGACAAGAAGGCGACCAACTCCCTAACTGGATATCTGCAGGAGACGGATACCTGGCTTCCCCGCAAGCTCAAGTCAGCCGCTCGCGAGATGAAGTTCTGGGTCGGATAGCGCATCTCGATGTCCTCGAAGGGACGGTAGCAGCAGCACGAACGATTGCATGGCGCTGCTCATCTGAATGTTTTTTCCGGAGAGGCACCATGCCGCCGAGCTATTCAAGCGATACCAAGCCCAAATCCCTCCGGATCCTCGATGAGATCTCTCTCGCTGAGGTCCGCCAGTACTACGGCAAGACGCCCGGCTACGACGCGAAGTCCCAGCTGTTCAGGGATCTGGGCATTCCTCCCGACTACTTTGCCTTGGCCGTGGATGACATCAATGCAGATCTGGCGACATACGCCGGCTCCAAAAGTGTGACGGCCAAGGGGGTCAGGAATTGCGCCACGATCGGCGACTTCATCTCGCTGTACAGCAAGGCTGCGGGCGCCACCATTCCGCCGGGAGAACCGAAGTGAGGGCGCTGGTCTTTGCTGCAGCGGTGGGATCGTTCGTCTGCGGGCCGGCATGGGGTCAGGAGTGCAACACCATCGAAAGCGATGCTGAGCGACTTCGCTGCTTCGACAAGCAGTTCCCGCGCGCAAGCACCGCTGCGGTGGCGGGGCCCGAAAGTGCCGCGTCGTCACCCATGGACGGCACTCCCCCGCCTGAGGTTGGGAAACCTTGGACCTTGCCACGCTTCCTGCAGAATTTTCGACTGGCCAATGAGACGGCTCCTTCTGGAGCTCTGCGGGCCGAACCGGCTGCGTTCAGCTACGCGAAGCTGAACGGTACCGAGTATTCAACGTCGCAGGCAGCTCTTATCTGGGAGCCGAGCGAGTCCTGGTTTCCTCAGGACACCTATTTGGCACGCAACGGGTGGGGACCTGTCGCCTCCTACTCGATCAATCGAAATAGCTTGCCGGCCAAGAAGTCCGACGTTCGGCAAGGGGCCGTCGGGCTGTACGGCGTCCTGTTCCGCATTGCGGCGGACAAGGAGCCGGGCGAAATCACTCGCAAGACGTTGTTTGGAGTGCTGACCAAAATCGATGCCGCCTATCGACGCAATAGGGTCGATGACACGAAGTCCATGGTCTACACGATCGACAACATTGCTGAATCGCGCTGGCTCTTCGATGGCATCCCGTACGGGGATAAGTTCGCGTGGTATCTGACGCCTCGCTTTGGACTTCAGGCGGAAGACCGCCAGCACGTCAAGTCAGGCAACCCGAAAGGCGAAACCCACTCCCTGTTCGGTCAGCTCAAGGCCGACTTATATCCGGGCATGATCAGCGATCGCATGAAGGTCAGCTTGCTCATTCAGCGCTATGTCGACCTCTCTGCGGCCACCGGGATCGACGAACGTCACGATACGTTCTCGAAGGCCGGCGTGGAGTTCCTGCTTTATCCCCCGCGCGCCGCGGCTGCAGCGTTGCAGCCAAGCATTGCGCTGGAGCGCTCGTACGGTGCCGACCTGCTGAATGGGCTGCCGAGGCAGGGGCTCACGCAGTTGACCTTCAAGTTGAAAGTCAACTGAATACGCGAGGCCTGATCGCATGCGTTGATTGCCCGTGTCTTGCGGTTAGCGGATGCGACCGCAGCACTTCGAGCGCCCGACCATTTGCGCTTGCTTCGACTAGCATCAATGCATGGAACTTGACTCGATCCTTGCATTCATCTCGAAGGTCGTGGCGTCACTGGGCGTTGTCGGCGTGGTTTCGTACCAGCTCTTCAAGCACATGGGGGCCAAGTGGCTGGATGAGCGCTTCGCGAAGAAGTCCGCGGCGCTCAAGGCAGCACAGGAGCTGAGCCTGGCGGGCATCAAGGCAGAGCACGAGCGGAGCTTGGCGGAGCTGAAGGCGGAGCAGGACCGCTCGCTTCGGGTCATGCAGTCATACATCGACCGCGAGATCCACCGCGCACGAAAACTCTACGATCGCGAGTTTGACGTCCTGTCTGAAGCTTGGCGATTGCTTGTGCGCAGCTTCAACTCCGGAATCGCAACGGCCACCGACATCTGTCCCAACTTGACCAAGTACACGGAACCGGAGTTGCTCCGCCTGGTTGAGCAAGTGAAGATGCCGCACTGGCAGATTGATGAACTCCGCGCCTGCGAAGGCGCTGCTCGGACTGCGTACTACCGGCGTTGGGCGGGCTCCAAGCTGCTCGATACCTACCTGACGGAGGATCGCGAATTGCAGGAGTTCCTGCTGTCCAGCGGCATTTTCATGCCCCAGGGGATGAAGGATCTGTTCACTGGCTTGCAAGACATGATAGGGAACTGCTTCGCTGAGTTCGAGGTGCGACTGCGAGACAGCAACGCCCGAGAGTTCGGCGCCGTGAGGCAGCTCACTCACCAGGGCAGGGGGCGGCTGAACGAACTGGAGCAGTTGGTGCGCGGACGACTGTGGTCAGCTTCGGAGATCAGCGAGCCGACTTCGCAAACTGCGGCAAGTTAGCTTGCGGAAGGGGCGCTCAATCGCCGTGCCAGCAATTCGACCACCAGCTGCCCACTGGGCGGCAAATCCAGTGGGCCGACCCGATGCAATTCGAGCATTGGGCGCCGTAAGGGGAAGCCTTCGGATCAGCTGGGGCCTAGCCATTCTCGGCCTTCCCATCTCTGCCGGATAGCAGCCTTGCCGCGGCACTTCTCTGCGTGTCTGCGGCCCGGAAATAGCCCACCAGGGTCGCCGGCGACGTGTGCCCCGTCATGGCCATGGTCTCGCCGAGGGAGATGTTCTGCCGCGCGGCCTCCGTGACGAAGCCAGAACGCAGTGAGTGGGCTGCGTAGTCGTCCGGTAAGCCGGCCAGTGCCGCTCGCTCCCGCACGATATCCCGTACTGCCGCCGGCGCCAGAGGCTCGCCCACCTTATCCCCTCGACGGATCCGCCGAAAGATTGGCCCGCTGACGATGCCCGAGCGACGCAGCCAGGCGAAGAGGGCGTCTGCGGCCTCGTCCAGTACAGGCTTCTCGCTGTCAGGCCGCGCAACGCCGGTCTGGTTCGTCTTGGAATGCAGCAGCGTGAAGCTGTAGGCGCGGGGTCCCACCTTGCGGGTGTTCTCGACGGTGGCCGCCGTGACTTCTGAGCGCCGCCGGCCGCCGCTGGCCCAGCCGAAGAGGAGAAGGGCGCGATCGCGGGTCCCGCGCAACGAGTCGTCGCAGGTCGCCAGCATCGCCTGCAGGGGCTCCAGCGTCAGAGCCGCCTTCTTGTCCGGTTGGACCCCGCGCTTGGCGTAGGCGCGCCGGCTCTTGGTGAGCAACTCCCGCACCTTAGCGTCGTGGACCGGGCTGCCCAGGTTCTTGAGCTGGTGCGCCTTGGACAGCACGCTCAGGCGGTGTCGGACCGTCGGTAGAGACAGCGGGCCGAGCTTGGACTTGATGCCGCTCTGGACCAGCGACTGATCGACGGCTGCCGGCAAGGACGATTCAAGTCCGGATGCCGTACGTCGCTCAAGGTGATCCACGATGAACTGCATGACGGCCGTGGTCGGCACCGGCAGATTGATCGCTTGGCCATAACGCAACCAGAACCACGCGGCCCAGTAGCGCAGCGCCGCCTGGTAGCTGCGCACAGTATTTTCTGATTCGCCCTCTGCGAGCAGCGCGTTCACGGCCTCCGCCGTCATCGGCGCGAGAGCGTCCGGGTCGAGCGCCGCAACGACGTGCGCGTCCGGGATGCCGACTTTGATGGCACGCTTGCTCATGGTCGTTTCTTTCTTCAATATGTATGATATATAACAGATAAGTGTGTTAATTAACGGTAATCTCTAATTATCGTGACTAATATAGGCCCAGGGCAGGGCGCAAATCAAGGAGAGTGAACCATGGCACGCGGAATCACCGAAGACGAGGTCTGGAAGGCCTGCGACGCGCTGCTGCTCGAGGGCGCCCGGCCGACGATCGAGCGCGTGCGCCAGAAGCTTGGCCGCGGCTCTCCGAACACGGTGAGTCCCATGCTGGAGACCTGGTTCAAGCATCTGGGCGCGCGGATCAAGGACCCGGGCGCCTTCACTGCGCCGCTGTCCTTACCTGATCCGGTTCAGCAAGCCGCGCAACATCTGTGGGAAGCCGCTCAGGCCGAAGCCCGGCGCGATCTGGATCAGCGACTCGAGGATGGCCTCGCTGTGGCCACAGCAAACGTCGAAGCGGAGAAGGAACGAGCAGCGATCGCTGACGCGGCAGCATTCGCTGCTTCATCGAAGGTGGTTCACCTTCAGACTGAGTTGGACCAGTTGCGCCAGGCCTTCGATGGCGAGAGATCCGCTCGCGTGGCCGCCGCCGCCCGGCTGGAAGAGGCCCATCAGCGCCAGGCTGACCTGCAGGCCGATCTGACGGCAGCCCGCGAAGCCCTGGAACAGGAGCGCGCTCGCGCCGCGCGATCGATCTCGGCTGCAGAAGAGCGTTCCGCCGGCGCCGAGCGTCGGGCTGCCATGGAGATCGAGCACGAGCGCACGCTGCGCGCCAAGACGGAAAAGTCGATCGAGTCCATCGCCAAACGCCTTGAAGACGTCGTCAAGGCACAGGCCAGCACCGACGAACAGCTGAACGGCGCCCAACTGCGCCTCACCCAGCTTCGCACCCAGTCGGAGCAGCGCGAGCGAGATCTGCAGACCGGTGCGAACCGGCGCGACGCACGAATCCGGGAACTCGAGGCTGCGTTGTCGACGGCCAATCTGGCTCTGTCCCGTTCGAGCGCGCAGGATGCCTTGGTCCAGCAACTCGTGGCGGAGCTGGGCGCGGCCGGGAAGACGTCGGGTCGACGCGGCACTGCAGCCAAGACGCAAGCCTCGAAGAAGGGGAAGATCACGGCATGAACTCGCCCACCGTAGAAGATGTGGATCAGGAAGATCAGGCCCTTGAAGGCGCTGCGGCCGCGTCCGATGCGGCGCCGGCGGCGATCACGGTTATCGCCAAGGCCATCGGAGATCTGGATCTGCTGGTGCGCGCACTGCGGTGCGGCCTGTCGCTGGCCAAGACCTGGCAGCGCACCTTGTCCGAGCAGTTAAGCCAGGTCGACCTGGACATCGAGCTGCTGCGTATGACCATCGCCATGGAACGCAGCGACGCCGAGGTGCGCGAGGCCGCGACGCGTCTGCACGAGACGTTGGTCAGGACCGACCTGCACACTACCAAAGCCCGTTGCGACCTGGCCACGAAGACGGCCGTTCGCCTGGCGCTCAGTCTGAGTCGGCAGATCCGGGACGGATGCTCCACGCCCCTGAATTCGCCCGATGAGGCCACACTCTGATCGCGCACGCGTTCGCCGCAACCGATTTTCCTGAGTCATGCAGCAGCGCATCCTGCAGGCCAGCAGCTACTTTCATCCATGCCTCCAGGCACCGATCGCCGGCTGCAGCTGTACTACGACGACAGCAATACTTTCCTTGAGTAGTAGCAAGGTATCCTTATGGACCAACGATTTATATGGAGCATCTAAAGCAAAACTTGAATCAAAGAATACCGAAGAGTAGGTTCTGGTGGCGTGGCGCGCTGTACACAAACACAGGCCGCGTTACAATTGCTTAACCGTATGACAGCTTCGTCTTACCCAGATTTCACTGGCTATACGGACCCCCTTGGTCTTTCATCATTCAAGGATTCGTAGATGCCAGCCGTCCAGACCCAGTTCAACGCCTTCCACGCAGCTATCAAGCTCGACATGGACGACGAGAAGGCAACGCTTCAAGCCAAGCGCGACACATTGCTGCGCGCGCTTGACGCAAACCTCCCCGACGACGCCCCGGCGTATACCAGCTTCCACCAGGGGAGCTATTCGATGCACACCGGTGCAGTGCCGCTGAACGGCAACTACGACATCGATGTCGGGATCATTTTTGACATTGAGCGCAGCGCGTATCCGGACCCGGTCGTCCTCAAGAAGATCGTCAGGGACGCGCTCGACACCCACGGGCGAAGCGTCAACATCCGTCGGCCGTGCGTCACCGTCAACTACATGTCCGGTGATGTCATCAATTACCACGTCGATCTGGCCATCTACGCCAAGCGCTCCGACGGACTGCTCGACCTCGCCAAGGGCAAGGAGCACTCGAGCGAAGAGCATCGCGTCTGGGAGACGTCGGACCCGCAGCTGCTGACGACGCTGATTCGTGGCCGCTTCAGCGATGCTGGAGAATTGGCCCAGTACCGGCGCTGCATACGCTACTTGAAGCGCTGGCGCGACTTCCAGTTCTTGAAGGGCGGCCCGCTGAGCATCGCCATCACGGTGGCCGCGTACAAGTGGTTCCAGCCCAAGAAGTCCACCACCGGCACCTTCCTGGATCTGGAGGCGCTGTTGGCGTTCGTCGAGGCCATGCTGGCCGAGGTGAGCTGGCAGATTACCGACGAGGGATTGCACAAGCGTCTGAGCGTTCCGCTCCTGGTCACGTCGTACGGTGACTTGACCGCCAAGATGTCGAAGCTTCGGATGGAGAGCTTCCTTGGCGCTCTTGGAAAGTTGCAAACGGCGCTGGCCAATGCGCTCGACGACGCAGTGCCTGAAGACGCCTGCAAACTGCTCGCCAAGCAATTCGGCAGCGCCTTCCCCATCCCGGAGAAGGCAGACACCGCAAAGGTCGCTCGTAGCCCGGTTGTTCATACAGGCAATTCGGCCTGATGAGCGGAGCGGCCGCGCAAGCCGCCGAACTCGACGCTTGCTTTCAGAGCGTTGAGCGGCTTTGCGGCGGCCGTGGCCTGCCCGTTGTCCGCGACATGCCGGCACCAGAGGGGTGCCTTCGGTTCAGCGTGGCATTGAGCGGTTGCATGTGGATGCTTGAGGTCGATTGCTCCTGGCCTCGCTACAGCGAGTTGCCGTCGATTCGACTTCTAACGCCGCTGCCGATGCTCGCGCACGTCAGCACCAGCGGTGCCGTCTGCATCAGCGATTCACAAGGTCTTTCCGTCGACATCGACCGCCAAGCAGACGTGGTGGCCTATTCGGTAGGACTCGCCATAGACCTCCTCGAACACTCGCTGGAGGATGCCGCAGGAAACCGCTCGGAGTTCTACAACGAGTTCGAGGGGTACTGGCAGGGCTTGCCTGGCGCGTTCGTGGCGCGCGCCGCCGTCGAGGTCAATGAGGAGAGCCGCCAGGTCAGTTGCCATAGCGAAAAGCGCGAGAACCAGCATCACTGGTATTTCACCGAGAAAGACGTCGCGCCACCTGACGAGTTTTTCATCAAGAACGCGGTCAAGGTCCGGGCGCTCTACGTCGCTATGTCGGAGCCTGAGGCGCCTCCGCAGCCTGATCAACGACTGGAGGCTGACTATATTGACCGACTCGTCGCCAAGTTCACACTCGAGCAGAAGCAGTTGTGGGAGGCCATGCTTGGGCCGAC
>Ga0247779_1001546_pt1 | contig 10976 bp, 7 predicted proteins | sample UWRJL221509R5_FD_179925 | JGI IMG/M metagenome (GOLD analysis project Ga0247779, IMG submission 179925) | Plant litter microbial communities from Arlington Agricultural Research Station in Wisconsin, United States - UWRJ-L221-509R-5 | ecosystem: Environmental > Terrestrial > Plant litter >...
CGACACCAAGATCGCCGAGGCCGAGGATGCGCTCGCCATCGGTGACGACGATGACCCGCACATCCTTGATCGGCCAGTTGCTGATCAGATCCTTGATCCGGCCGCGCGCCGTGATCGGCAGATAGAGACCACGAGCGGCACGGAAGATGTGATTGAACTTCTGGCAGGCCTCACCCACTGTGGGCGTATAGACGATCGGCATGAAGGTTTCCGGATCGGACATCAGCACCGCGTAGAACAAAGTCTCGTTGCGTGCCTGTAGGTCGGAGAGAAGCAGGTATTTCTGCAGGTCGTTATCGAGATTGGCGAGTTCCGCATGGGTGCGGGCGACCTGGAGCTCGATCGTGCTGGCGCCCGGCGGCAACAGGCCCTCCAATCCCCGCGCGCGTCGCTCCGCTTCGGTGAAGGCAGTTCCCTTGTTGAGACGCGGATCGCGGAGCAGCTCATAACCGCTGATGGGTGGTTGCTCTGTCATGATGGTCTCTCCTTGATCGGCATCGGCCAACAAGATCCCCGGACGCATCGGCCGAGGCAAGTGCTGCGCCTGGATTGACGGGCTGGCAGGATCATCCTGCAAACAGCCCGGGAACGGAATCAAATTCTAATCGGGTGAGGGTTGCGGTTACCGGACGGCGGCCTCGACTGACCTACCTCGCCATCTTGATCAAATGCGCCGAGCGCCGGCCAAAAAGATCAAACCCAGGCCAGCGCTTTCTGAACTCATCTGACATGGCTCGCGGGTGAGCATTGGATTCGAGCGTTAAACAAGTGTGCAACAGGGATTATCTTGGAGGATGTCATGGGGCGTGTTGATCAGAAAGTGGCGCTGGTAACGGGTGCGGCGATGGGCCTTGGCCAGGCGACGGCAGAGCGCCTGGCGCGCGAGGGAGCGAAGGTTCTGGTGAGCGACATCAACGAAGAGCAGGGGCGGGCGGTTGTCGGCGGCATTATCGACAAGGGTGGAACCGCGGCATTTCACCGGCATGATGTTGCCGAACCGGATCAGTGGGACGCCACCATGGCCGAGGTGAAGCGGCTCTATGGGCGGCTCGATATCCTGGTGAACAATGCCGGTGTCTGTGTCGCCGCCAATATCGAGGACACGACGCTGGAAGAATGGCGCTGGACGATGAAAATCAATCTCGACGGTGTGTTCCTGGGCACCAAGGCGGGCGTCAAGATGATGAAGGAGACCGGCGGTGGCAGCATCATCAACCTCTCGTCGATCGATGGCATCATCGGTGAATCGCCGCTGGCCGCTTATTGCGCCAGCAAGGGCGGCGTTCGCCTGCTGACCAAAGCGGCCGCCCTGCATTGCGCCCAGGCAGGCTACAAGATCCGCATCAATTCGATTCACCCAGGCTATATCCACACGCCGCAGCATGAGAAATATCTCAAGGATCTCGGCGATTATGATGGTGAATCCGAGCGCAAGGCCAAGCTGCATCCGCTGGGCCACTTCGGCAAGCCGGCGGATATCGCCAACGCTGTCCTGTTCCTGGCCTCCGATGAATCCAGTTTCATGACCGGTTCGGAGATGGTGGTCGATGGCGGCTATACCGCGCAGTAGGTTGGCTGACGTGTTTTGGGTCGTTCATCACTTGCCCCCTCTCCCCACCCCTCCCCCGCGAGGGGGGAGGGAGCACAGCGGAGCCATTGCGATGCCGTCCCTTTTAAAAAGCACGTGGCGAAAAAGAAGAGAAAGGCTCAGCAACAGCGCTCCCTCCTCGTCGGCGTAGGTCGACATTCGTCGGTTGGGCGGGGGAGGGGTGGGGAGAGGGAGGGGTGGGGAGAGGGGGAGAAATTGGTGAAGAGGGCGTAGACTTCGGCACAAAATCGCGCCGCGATCGCTACAACGAGGTTTCATAGAAAAGCCCCGGCTTCCATCAGGAAACCGGGGCTTTCTCATTCATCGGGAATCGTTATTCCGCCACGGCCTTGAACTCAAGGCCCAGGGCCTTGGCGATGCCGGCGCCATAGGCTGGATCGGCCTTGGTGCAATTGGCGATGTGGCGTTCCTTGATGGCGACGGGGATATTGCCCATCGCTCGCGCCGTGTTCTCAAACAGTGCCTGCTGCTGGGCGGAGCTCATCAGACGGAACAGGTCACCGGTCTGCGAATAATAATCCCCATCGACCCGGTGATCCCAATGTGCCGCGGCACCCTCGATCGCCAGTGGTGGCTCGGCATGATCGGGATGATCGTCCCAGGCGCCCTGGCTGTTGGGATAATAAGAAAGGGTGCGGCCGAGATTGCCGTCGGTGCGCATTTTGCCGTCCCGATGATAGGAGTGGAACGGGCATTTCGGCGCATTGACCGGGATGTGATTGAAGTTGACGCCGAGGCGATAGCGTTGCGTATCGCCATAGGAGAACAACCGCGCCTGCAGCATCTTATCCGGTGAGAAGCCGATACCCGGCACCACATTGGCGGGTGAGAAGGCGGCCTGCTCGACCTCGGCGAAGAAGTTCTCCGGATTGCGGTTCAGTTCCAGCATGCCGACCTCGATCAGCGGGTAATCCTTGTGCGGCCAGACCTTGGTCAGATCGAAGGGATTGAGGTGATAGGTCGCCGCATCCTTCTCCGACATGATCTGCACATAGAATTTCCAGCGCGGGAAATCGCCTTTCTCGATGCTGTCGAACAGATCGCGCTGGTTGCTCTCGCGATCCTTGCCGACCACCGCTTCCGCCTCGCTGTCGGTCAGATTGGCGATGCCTTGCTGGGTCTTCAGGGTGAACTTCACCCAATGGCGCTCATTCTGGGCGTTGATGAAGCTGAAGGTGTGGCTGCCAAAGCCATGCATATGGCGGAAGCTTTTGGGAATGCCGCGATCGCTCATGACGATCGTCACCTGGTGCAGGGCTTCCGGCAACAATGTCCAGAAATCCCAATTGTTCTCGGCGCTGCGCAGACCGGTGCGGGGATCGCGCTTGACGACGTGATTCAAGTCAGAGAAACGCAGCGGGTCGCGAAAGAAGAAGACCGGCGTGTTGTTGCCGACGATGTCCCAATTGCCTTCATCGGTATAAAATTTCATGGCAAAGCCGCGGATATCGCGCTCGGCATCGGCGGCACCGCGCTCACCGGCGACGGTGGAGAAGCGGATGAAGAGATCGGTCTTCTTGCCGATCTTCGAAAAGATGTTCGCCTTGGTGTATTTGGTGATGTCATGGGTGACGGTGAAGGTACCGAAGGCGCCGGCACCCTTGGCATGCATGCGGCGCTCTGGAATGACCTCGCGGTCGAAATGCGCCAGCTTCTCGATCAGCCAGACATCCTGCAGCAAGGCCGGGCCGCGCGGGCCGGCGGTCTGAATATTGACGTTGTCGATGACCGGGGCGCCGGTGGCGTTGGATAACGGCGGTTTCTTGTCCATGTACTTCTCCCTTGATGAAATTGCGTCAGGTCGGTTCGGCCCCTTGAAGGGAGGGCGTTTTTTAAAATCGATATCTCCCCGTCATGCGCGCTAATCGGCATTCCTCGGCGCGTGACTCGACAATCGCCCATCTCGCCGCGTCGGGCGCAGGCCCAAGGCAGCAACGCGGATCGGCAATCGAACAACAGAACGAAAAAGGAGTCACGTGAATTGCGTGACTCCCGTTGCGTCCACCAGTTCGGCGGAAAATAGTAAGAATAGTTACTTCAATTCTTTGGCGAAAAAGGCTTGGGTCCGACCATCTGCCTGCTCCGCCAGGGCTGGCACCCGGGAATGGCCGTGATGACGGGCAAAGGCGTGATCGGCGTCGTAATCGTGAATCGTCACCAGCGGATTACCCTTGAGGGCGGCATGCACCTTGGCTTGGGCTTCGGCGGGAACGAACTTGTCCTTGGTGGCGATATGCATCAGCAGCGGCTTCTTGATATCGCCGGCTTCACCCATCAGCCCATCGAGGCCGACACCGTAATAGGAAACGGTGGCGTCGCTATCGGTGCGCGCGGCGGTCATGAAGGCCAGGCGTCCACCCATGCAGTAACCGACGGCACCGACCTTGGTGCAGCCGGCATCGCGCAGGGTCTTGATCGCGGCGGCAATGTCCTTGATGCTTTGATCCATGTCCATGCGTTGCATCAGGCCATAGCCTTCCTGGAACTCCTCCGGCTTGTCGGCATCGAGCTGGACGCCCGGCTGCACGCGCCAGAAGAGATCCGGCGCGATCGCAACATAGCCTTTGGCCGCCCAGTCATCGGTCATCGCGCGGATGCCGTCATTGATACCAAAAATTTCCTGGATGACGACGATCCCGACCTTGGCCTTCTGCGCCGGTTCGGCCAGATAGGCACCCATCTTGGCGGATTTATCGCTGACGGGGATTTCTACCATCTTACCCATTTCATTACCTCACGTGGTTTTTTTGAGACTGTTGTTGGTTGGATCGAGAGACAGCTGATCGATGTAAGGTCCAGAACTGGACCAATGAGCGGTAAGCCGGGCGCAGCCTTCCAGGACCCATCATGCACATTGCCGGCGGGCTTGGCGAGGTGGGAGATGAGGGGGCATGTGACAGTTCGGCGATGACTGCCCGTTTCTTGACGATCGTCTTATGAAATCGCAGGTCTGCCCATTCAGTATGCGGGCCGCATGCACTCATGAGACACGTCGGTAGGGCGACGGTCTTTATGGCCCGCCGCCCATCTCTTTATGGCTCGCCGCTCGCCGCGCTCCGCTTAGAATAATCTTTTAACGGGATATTTAAGGTGATATTACTAATCTCATGCGTGTGACTTGAGGGGGAAGAAATGCGCAGGTTTCCGATCATACTGGCCATCGCGGCTCTGTCGATAGGCCGGCCGGCTATGTCCGAAGAGATTGATAAGTTCTCGGTGGCAGGATGGCATGTCGGTGCCTACACCGACAATCATACCGGCCAATTTTCGGCCTGTTCGATCGACATGCCCTATAAAAGCGGTATTACGCTTTTGTTTTCAGTCGACCGCACCTTTGCCTGGTCGATGGGGATGTACAACGAGGCCTGGCAACTCAAGGAGGGCGGGGCCTATCAATTGTCCTATGCCGTTGATGGCGGGCGCGCTCTCAACGGAAGCGCCCGAGCGCTGAATTCGCATATGGTGACGGTCGATCTTCCAGATAGTCGTGGCCTCTTTCAGCAATTCCGGCAGGGTCAGCAACTTCGGATCGATGCCGCGGGGGGAAGCTTCTTCTTCAATCTTGATGGCACCAATGCCGCGCTGAACGCGGCCTTGGCCTGTACAGATAAATGGGTCGATGCCGATCGGGGATCGCAGACAACCGATCCTTTCGCCACACCAAAGCCATCTCAGAATGTCGCTTCCTCGGCGGGGACAGACCGCGCTGCCAATCCTGCCGAAGCAATATCTTTCATGTCAAACCTGCTGTCGATCTCGGGGGTAACGGGATTCACCATTGTCGATCAGGAACACGGAAAGAAATTGTTGCCCGGTTATGATGTCGTGTGGATGACGGAAAGGGCAATAGGCGGGCTGCTTATCGCGACCGATCAACAGACGCGCGACCTGGACAAAGTCTTTTCGGATCTCGCCGCCTCCGATGCGGGAGGGTGCAAGGGAAAATTCGCATCGTTACGACAACCCGTCGACGACAAATCGAGAAGCTATGTGCTGGGGCGTGTCGTGACCGCCTGCGACAATGAAACGGCCGGCGACGAAGCTTACTACACATTGTTTGCGAGATCCGCAGGCGGTGTCTACTTGATGTGTGTCATCAGCTCTAAAGATCCGGAAAATGATTCGGAAGCACAGGAAGACAACGCCAAAATTCTTGACGCGGTTTATCGCGGGAAATTCGGCGACGAGGCCAGACAATAGACGTTCTTCATTTACGCGATGAAGGGCGACGCGTGACGGGTGATGGGCATCGGCATTAACGGTGTTACCGACGTGGTTCGCTGGCGGATCAGTCCGCTTTTGTCCAGGGCCCCAGTGACAGCAGCCGCCCGATGAAAATGGTCGGGTAGAGCTGGCCGACGAGAGCTTCCAAGGTTGCAAGGCTGCGCGCGATGGGATGCACAGGCAGGATATCGCCATAGCCCACCGTGCTCAGTGTCACGAAGCTGAAATAGATAAAATGTTCCTTGGTCGGTGGCATCGGCTGGCTGAGCAGCGACAATGACCCGCGCGAAAACATGTCTACCACTTGGTAGAGGTCTGAGAAGACCAGCCCGGCGATGAGATAAGCAGCAACCGCTCCCATGATGCGATGGGCGCTGATGGAGCCGGGACCAAAGACGCGAAACAGGATAACCGCATCCCACAACATGAGGGTGATCGCACCGAGAATGGGTTCGGCCATGGCGAGTATCGACCATGGCCGGAAAATGGCGACGATCTGGACCGTGACATTGGCAAAGACAATGAGGTAGCTGAAGAAGCGTACCTGCCGGGTGACGCCCATCGTCCGGACATTCCACAACAGGATACCGGCGAAGAGCAGCGTGAAGAGCAGGATGGCAAATTGAACGTCGCGAACGATCGGCGCGACGATGAAAATGGCGATGGTCAGTAAAGCCAAGACCCAGCCGAGGCCGCGATCCTGGGCCCAGAAATCAGCGAGATGCTTAGGACGACGCGTCACGCGGTACGGCCCCTCGGCCGGTTTGTTCCGGCCGGCCCATCGCCAACAGCTTGGTTCGCTGGCTGCATCTCTCTCCCCGGTGCCAGTCTGTTCCATCGGCCAGCTTCGGCCCGGCGGCGCGATATCGGTGCACCGCGCTCTTGAGGGAACGATCTTCCGCTCATGCGGACAGCTTCATAGATGAACTGGCTCTAGCCTATAGCAGAGCGCCGAGAAAGGCTAACGCTCAGCAATGAAAGGGCCCCGCCATCTGTGGCGAGGCCCTTTCGCTAAATGGTCGCGGTTGGTGGATAATCGACGTTGGATTATGCCGGCTGGAACACCACCAGCGGCTTGCGGTCCAGCGCATGGCTCCAGATCGTCAGCAGCAGGGCGACTGCGACTAGGATGGCGCCGACCCAGGGTGTGGCACCGAGGCCCAAAGGCGAGGCGACGATCAACCCGCCGATCCAGGCACCGGCAGCGATGCCGAGATTAAAGGCGGCAATGTTGAGGGCTGAGGCGGTATCGACCCCGCTGGGCCGATGCAGCTTGGCTAGTTGCACGACATAGAGCTGCAGGCCAGGCACATTGGCAAAAGAGAGGAAGCCCAAAGCCGCCAGCGTGATCAGCGTGCCGGTCATCGAGACGGTGGTGAAGCTGAAGACCACCAGCACGATCGCCTGCAGGGCAAAGAGGCCGATCAAGGCCTTCACCGGGTTCTTGTCGGCGATGCGGCCGCCGGCGACATTGCCGACAGCAATGGCAATGCCATAGAGCACCAGGATCAGGCTGACCTGTGAGGCGGCAAAGCCGGTGATCTCTTCCAGGATCGAGGCCAGATAGGTGAAGGTGACAAAGGTGCCGCCATAACCAAGGGCGGTCATTGCAAACACCAGCAACAGCCGGCCACTGCCCAGCACCCGCACCTGATCCAGCAGGCTAGCCGGTGCTGCCTTGCTCAAATTCGACGGCAGCAAAGCGGCGATGCCGATGAAGGCGATGGCGCCAAGGCCAGTCACCGCCCAGAAGGTCATGCGCCAGCCGAAATGCTGGCCGATGAACGTGCCCATCGGCACGCCGGTGACGATGGCGACGGTCAGGCCCATGAACATCAGGGCGATGGCCGAGGCGCGGCGATCGGGTGCCACCAGATCAGCGGCGATGGTGGCACCGACCGAGAAGAAGACACCATGGGCAAAAGCGGAAATCACTCGTGCCACCAGCAGCATCTCATAGCCGGTGCTGAGGGCGGCGGCGACATGGCCGATCATGAACAGGGCCATCAGGCCCAGCAGCAATTTCTTGCGGGGGATCCGGCCGGTGAGGGCGGTGATGACGGGTGCCCCAAAGGTGACGCCCAGCGCGTAGACGCTGACGATCAATCCGGCCAGCGGCAAGGTGATGTGAAGGTCGGTCGCCACGGTCGGCAGCAGGCCGACGATGACGAATTCGGTGGTGCCGATCGCATAGGCGGCGATCGTCAAGGCAAAGAGAGCGAGCGGCATGATCTTTCCATCCCCCGCCCGGTGGAGCGGGCGCAGTTGTTGATGCGGGTTATCGAGAGCGGCGGTGACAGAAGCGCGGGGGGACCCGCGCGCTGCAATGCAGCTGTTGTCCTGGAATATGCGCAGCCCGGGCTTGCGCGATAAGCCGGCAAGATGGAAGAATGCTTATGAATCAAATTCACAGATGGAGGTTGGTCTTGGACAATAGAGCCAATGGATAACAGGGCTGGCGAAATGGAGGTTTTCGTCGCTGCCGTCGATCTCGGCAGCTTCTCGGCGGCGGGCCGCCAGCTGGGTTTGTCGCCCTCGGCGGTCAGCAAGCTGGTGACGCGGATCGAGGAACGACTGGGGACGCGCTTGCTGGTGCGCTCGACCCGGGCCTTGCAGGCGACACCGGAGGGCGAGGCCTATCTGTCACGGGCACGACGCATCCTGGCTGAAATCGATGAGACCGAGCGGGTGGTCGCCGGTGGTGCCGCGGCCCAGCCGCGCGGGCTGTTGCGGATCAGTGTCACGGTCGGCTTCGGTGTTCGCTGTGTCGTCCCGCTGGTGCCGGATTTCCTGCGGCGTTATCCGGAGGTGGAACTCGATCTGTCGATCTCCGACAGCATCATCGATCTGCTCGAGGAACGCGCCGACATCGCCATTCGCACCGGGCCGCTGCCGGATTCAAGCCTGACCGCCCGCAAGGTGATGGAGAGCCCGCGCATCATTACAGCCTCGCCGGCCTATCTGCGGCGGATGGGGGTGCCAAAGGCACCGGATGATCTCGACCGGCATAATTGCCTGACCTTCAATTTCCGCCGCAACCAGATCGACTGGCCGTTTCGCGATCCCGGGGAGGAGCGGATCTATCGCAAGCCGGTCAGCGGCAATCTCCGCGTCAATAACGGCCTCACCATGCGGCGGCTCTGCCTGCAAGGGATGGGCCTGGCGCGGCTGGCGCGTTTCGATGTGGAAGAGGATATCGCTGCCGGCGATCTGGTGCCGGTGCTGGAGGACTTCAGTGCCGGCGATACGGTGCCGTTCCATGCACTCTTCGTCGGCCATGATTATCTCGCCGCCCGCATCCGCGCCTTCATCGATTTCCTGATGGAACGGATTGGCGAGAATGAAGCGCTGGCAGGGCGGAGATGATGAGGGAAGAGTTCGGAGCGGGTTTCTTGCGGTTGTTCATCAGTCGTCCCCCTCACCCTGTCCCTCTCCCACAAGGGGAGAGGGAACGCTGTGGCGCTGTTCTTTTCACTGATGAAGCCTATGCGTCGATGCGCTCCTTTGGGAAATGATTTCAGCTAGTTCGATCTATCCCACTTCATCTGAGCGCCTGCAGCAGCGTTCCCTCTCCCCCCGTCGGCGCAGGCCGACATTCGTCGGCAGGGTGGGAGAGGGACAGGGTGAGGGGTACGCCTGAAGAATGGTACTGCTGCAATCTGAATCCGACAGCCACGAACATCACGCGGCTTCGCGTATCTCCGCTTCGCTCATCTCTGACTCAACTTCTATCGCTTCAGCACCGCCGCGCCGCAGGAACAGCAGGACGACGACAGCCGTCACCACGGTTACCACGGTCAGCAGCCACAACAAGGCATTGAAGCCATCGGTATAGCTTTGCACCAACAGATCCGGCGTCACCTCGGGCAGCAGTTTATGGGCGCCTCCCACATCACCCGTGACCAGGCGCTGCGCTGCTGCCGCACCATTTGGCAGCGTACCGAGCTGGGATTGCGCCAACTGGGACCGCGTTAATGCAGACAGGATGACGGTGACGATGGCAAGCGCCACACCTTCTCCAGCGACGCGCGTGGTGGCGAAAATGCCGGCTGCCATGCCGGCGCGCTCTTTCGGCACCACGCTGACGGCGAGGCCATCCATCAATCCCCAGGGCAGGCTGATGCCGATACCGATGGTCAGCAAGGGGCCGAGCAGTGCCGCAGGCGAGGCGTCGGTGGCGTGGCCGAGCCAGAACAGGCCGATGGCAGAGACAGCGAGCCCGACGCCGCAGATCACCGCCGGCGTGAACCAGCGTGTGAGGAATCCGGCGACGATGGGCAGGACCAGCAGCGGCCCCGACAGAGCGATCATCATGCGTCCTGCCGCCACTTCGTCCATGCCGTCGATACCGACGAAGCGGATCGGCAACAGGATCAGCAGAACCACAAAGGCATAGGCGGGTGCTGCCGCCAGCAATTGCACGCCGACGAAACGTGGATAGCGGAACAACGACAGGTCGAGCATCGGCCGGGCGACAGATCGTTCGATCACGCAGAAGACCACCATGAGTACGGCAGCACCTGCCAGCAGCCCGCCGACCAGCGGATCGGTCCAGCCGCGATCGGGCGCGCTCAGGATACCAAAGGTGAAGAGCGTCAAGGCGAGTGTGAAGGTGATGGCGCCGAGCCAGTCGAGGCCGCCGCCGGCGACATCGCGGCTCTCGCGCATGGAGGCCGCGCCGAGGCAGAGCGAGATCACCCCAAGTGCCACGACCAGTGCGAAGATCGCCGGCCAGCCGAACAGGTCGATCATCAGCCCCGAGGCAATCGGTCCGAAGGCCAGGCCGATGCCGAAGCTGGCGCCGACGAAGCTGAAGGCCCGCATGCGCGCGCCGCCATCATATTCCTGCGCGAGCAACGCCATGCCGCTGGAGAACGTCGCGGCCGCCCCGATCCCCTGACAAGCACGCAGGATATCGAAGACAAGGATGTTGGGCGCGAAGGCCAGTCCCGCGGAAACCAGGATGAAAGCGCTGAGCCCCATCAGGAAGACGCGCTTGCGGCCATAACTATCGGCCAGCGAGCCCGCCGCCAGCAGGCAACTGCCGAAGGTCAACATGAAGGCGTTGGTGACCCAGTTGAGGGCAACCGGGCTCATTGCATCGCCATTGCCGCCGAAGGTCCGGGCGATTGCCGGCAAGGCC
>Ga0247779_1001547_pt1 | contig 10970 bp, 13 predicted proteins | sample UWRJL221509R5_FD_179925 | JGI IMG/M metagenome (GOLD analysis project Ga0247779, IMG submission 179925) | Plant litter microbial communities from Arlington Agricultural Research Station in Wisconsin, United States - UWRJ-L221-509R-5 | ecosystem: Environmental > Terrestrial > Plant litter >...
GTTGAACGCATTATTGGTTGCACTGGTGTACCTGCTGATTCTCATGATATCCACTGGTACAACTTGAAGAAGGATAAGCATACTCGCTGCACAGAATGTGGCTCAGGTCCGTTATGTTTCAATTTAATCTCATCGCATAAAATTTATTTTCCTTTGGTAGTCTACGCTCTCGACTTCCAAGGCGAGGAACACCATGACGAGCACCACCACTGAAAATGCTACAGTATAGAGTTATGCATTTGTTAGCGATGGATGGATGTTGTGGTAGATGTGCACTTAAATATAAACGATACCTCCCGATGAAGACCACGTGAACGTGAACGAATTCCTTCATTTAATCATATCTCTCTGTAACTTCTCTTTCCTGTGCCTTTTAATTTCGTCGCCGAGGCACGTCATCTTTTTAAGAGTCGCTCGAGACAACATGGCCATCTTCGCTTTTGACTTTAATACTTATCTCGAGCAGACTACCGGAGTTTTTGGGTGGAGTGTTGAAGAACTTTCAGGGGGCGCTGCCAATTTCACTGTCCGAGTACGACCCCCTTGTGGTGTCGGGGATGGCACAAATTCCTCGTATAGTGGTACCTTTGGGTCAGAAAAGTCTGTTGTGATTAAGCAAGCTCCACCATATTTTGCAAAGCTCCCAAAAATATCATTTTCCCCCTACAGGCAAGTGAGTCGCTTCCTATATACTGTCGAGTTTTATGCTCCTGAACGTCATTCATTTATCCAGATAGTAGAAAAAGAGGCATTGGAGTTGTTTCATAGCTCAGGTCATAGCGCAAATAGTCTCCAGACAGTCCTAGTTACGAATCCTTTGGTGCGAATTCCCCGAATGTTGAAGCATGACAACCAATGCGGCATCCTTGTTCAAAGTGACCTTGGACCCCATCCTAACTTATATGAGGTGTTAACATCACCACATACTTTCACGACCACGGCTTCTAGCCTCGGCTCGATTCTGGGCCACTTTTTGGCAGACATGCATAATTCGCCTGTACTTTCCCCTCTCAATATCAAGACTTTCTACAACGAAGATTCTGAACGCGTGATCGTTGATGTCATATCTCGGGTGGCAAGCTATATGAAGGATGCTGGAGTTGCAGACTGGCAAATTCTGGAAGAATCAGCATCCAATCACTGGCGCAATCGTAAAAAGGTGGCGTTTAGTCAAGGAGATTTGTGGTTCGGAACGGTGCTTGTTGACGACAATTTTGGTTCTTCAAACCTTGATAAAATCGAGGCTCCTAGAAGCCCTGTTATTGGGATATGTGATTGGGAGTTTGCGGGGCCTAACGATCCTGCTGCAGACATTGCTCAACTCGGTGAGTAATTAATGTACTCATGTTCTATTTGCATGACCATTGTGGTCGCCACATACTTATTTTATGCTCGACAGGTTGCTACTTGCACTTGCTCTCCGCATCTCCTCTAACCACTGCCTCTGTAAATAGAACCATACTAGCATTCGCAGAGGCACTCTATTCCTCATATTTTGCCACTATCAAGAACCCACCTGACGGAGACTTTCTGTCGTCCTTATTGCTCATGCATGGATGGGAAATGGTCAACGCCGCCGCTTGGAACTCACGACAAGACATGTGGTGTGGATGTGTGGGCGAGGGTGTAAGATGCAAACACATCAAATCTATGGTGGAGAACGGTGCAGAACTCATGCGGTTTGCGATCCAAGGTAGCAACATCGATATGAAGGCTCTTCGAAGTACAATAGAGTGGTCGCAATTTTTCTCTTTGAAAGTTTAATGCGTAATTATTAATACATATCCAACCATTGTGAATGGCTCTTTTGCACGTGCCAGCAAACGTTGAGTATCGAGATTCGAGGACATCCGATCAACACTGGCGCGCACGTTATAGCTATCTCAAGATTATACGCTTACTGCAAGCTTACAGTATACGATGTTTTCTCTCTCTGCCAGACTCCAGTCTTCGAGCGGAAACTCTTATGACGTCAGTTACTTTCGATTTTCACGTTGAATTTTCATCTTGAAGTACAGAAGCCTAAGGTACCCGGGAGGCACGCAAAATTCTCTAAATTTATGTAATGTGTTTAGTGCTGCTTCGCGAGAAGGTATAGCCGGTTTCGACTGGTTACCGCAGGTGCCTTCGATATACCTACATACTTTGCGCGCCTCGCACACCCACATGTACGCCGCGCGTTGTTGAAAGAAATTGTACGTAGGTAGCATATGCCCAGGCTTAACCTGGGCCTTGCATATAAGACTGGGGTAGACAGAAAGCCGTTCGCCACGACTGTTAGGGTGGAATATGCTGGAAAGGTGATTTTATCCAGCGTCATTTAGCCGAGCCTGTTCACAAAAACTCGGAGGGACGCGGATTTTATCTTTGTGTAATTGCTCTGTATCTGACTATTGGTTCTGCATACATAGATATCTTTCTTCCAAGCTTTAGTTGAACTTTTTGTTCTTTTTTGTTCTACTCGTGCAATCGTACCTATTTTCATCGTTGAGGCCGAAGTTTCGCCGTTGCCTAATTGAGCATGCTGTTTTGTTTTCTCTTTGTTCCCTCCAAGTTCCCTCTTTCCGCTTACTTACCACCATCACTGATGCCCATTATTTTCCTTGTGAACGATTTTCCCTTCAAGTGAAATGTTTTCCATCTAGAAGTTCCATCCATATTTTAGAATCCCACCGTACAGAGTACTGGGTCTTGGAAACTCATTCGGAATCTGTACCGTCACATTGGCAACCACGATCTTCACCTGAGGAACGATATCACGCTTAGGATATCTTCAATCAAGGGGCGGCCGCATTTGGTCTCTGTCCGAAAGACATATAATGAACTCGATGTGAAGGAAGAAAATTCATTCCTTCCCTACCTCTTCCCTTTCTTTTCTTGGTTCCGAGAACCTAGACACTTGTGTTATTGACGGCTCGTTCATTTTGCCTCTTCAATCCACTTTCGACCAGGTGTCTTTTCCCCATTCCTTTTTAAAAGCCCCTCTCTTTTTCCCTCAAGGATCTATTAGCTCTAATTTTCTGCACATTCTTTCGCATTTTCCAATTTACAACTTTTTCCCTCAACATGCTCTTAAAGTCCAACTTCGTTGTTTTGGCTTCAGTCCTCGCTATTTCTTTGGAACAGGCTTCCGCGCGCTTTCAATGGCTTGAACGTGAAGGACGCGCTGTCTACCTTTATCCTAGAAGATTTGGTCAAGAGCAGCCCAACGTTCTGAACAAAATCCGAGCCGCATGCCCTGGGCAAGTTTGCGGAACACTGGCTGGCCAGGCAGTTACTCCTCTGCTCGCTGCTCAACCTGAGTGCTCCCAGCAAGATATGGCCGATGCCATTATTGGTATGACTATCTATTTCTCACTCTTAGCATGCACTCTAATTTTTTCAAAGATGCTAGCAAGCAATTTGATGCCGCCACCGCTGCTGCTATGGTTGCTGCTGCCATTGAATATCGACAGGTGGAGAAGAACACTCCTCCCGTACGCGATTTCTTACCTTTCGTGTGTTGCATGTATAATAACTAAGTATAGGACTTCACGACCAACCCACCAACTGCGCGAAATTCAGTTTTCTGCCAGAAGGCTCCCAAGAATCCTGAGCTGAACGGCCTTGTCCAAGCGCAAGATCCCGCCAACGACCCGAATATTTTCTTCGATCCAGCATTAGGAAAATCTGTTACGAAAGGGTCGCAAGCTAACACATTCCCTTTTGGTGGTGCTGCCACCCCGTACGTTTATATATGAATAAGAGAAGACTCCATTAACCAACTCAAAATCCCTAACAGCGATACGAGTGCACCACAAGAAAATGAGGAAGTTGACACTGAAACTCCTGCTGCGACGGCATGCGTCGTACGTAATTTTATCTTCATCTAAGATGGATCAAGTTCCTGATAATCACTTCAGACTGAGGTGACCGTCACTGTTACTGGTACTGGTACTGCAGTCACTGGTCCTGCCATTACCGTCTCAGTAGGGGATGCGACCACTACTGCTGCCCCCGCTGCCGCCACTGCCGCCACTCCTCCTGCTGCTGGGGTGGACTTCGGGAGCTGCTCAGTGCCCGAGATTGAGTTTGGTCCTGGGTTTGACAATCGTCGGGAAACTAGTTTCCAACCCAAGGATCAGAGTAAGCAAGCTCAAACTTGAAAAATTACCTGTTGTCTAATTGTTATCTGGCTTTGCAGAATCGTTCAACCACGGTTCTGCTCAGAACATTGACATCATTACTCGTGGGTACTAGGTCTGTTTACCTGTGAATATGCTAACATGCGCCCCTCAGAGTTCATTTGTGACACTTTGACAAACAGTTGCAAGGCCAATCAAGCGGCTAAGGATCTCTGCGCGAAAGCCACGACTGCTTCCAAAGGCGCTGCTGTCAAGACAGGAGCTCAGGCAGATGCATTCAATGGAGTCTTTGGCATTACTACTGTATGTTTCTTCAGGGTTTTTTTATAACCTTTTCTTACAAAAAATTGCTCGTGTTATTAGAACTTCGCCGCTCAGGCTGTGATCGATGATCAAGGCAGAACAGTTTCTTCAGGAACAGGCGCCGCTGTTGGTCCTAATACTCTCGTTGCATCCAAGACTTCTGCTGCTGTCGCTTCTGCTTCTGCTTCTGCTACCCAGGCTGCAAATAACGGAATTGGCAATTTCGGAAAATGCACCGTTCCTCAAATTGAGTTCGCCGCTGGTTTTGATAACAGGAAAGAGACAAGCTTCCAGCCAGTCGACAGGAGTATGTTACATCAAGGCTAGATTTATCTCACAAATTAACATCTACACTTTTATCAATTAGCTTCGTTCGCCCACACGTCGGCCCAGAACATCGATATTATCACTCGTACGTTATTTTTATGTTTCGATATTTCCAAACATCTGACGTATTGCCGCACAGAATTTATCTGCGATACGCTCACCAACTCATGCAACGCTGATGCCACAGCCAAAGCAACATGCCAAACAGCAAGGACTGCCGCGTCAGCTGCTGCAAAAGGTACAGGCGCTCAGGCTGATGCATTTAACAAGGTCTTCGGTCTCAACACTGTGAGTTCTGCCATCCTTAGATAAGATATGTGATGATTAATGTGGTTGTAGAACTTCGCGTCTGTGACCCCTATCGATAACCAGGGCAACCCTGTCGGTGGAGTGAGGAGGACTTTTATATCCTCTGACATGTAATAGTCGCTAAATCTTTCGATTGAACAGACTGCAGCTACTCAGAATACGAACACTGCTGCCAACAACAATACCACCACCAGCAGCAACCAGAACCAGAGCAACAATACTGGTAATACCACAGCAGTAGTGGCCGGAAATCTTCAAACCTTCACTGGTGCACTTGGAGGCGTTTCTGCGCCTGCCGTAACTGCTCTTGGCGGCGGCCAGTTCCAAGTTGCTGGTAACGCCGCGTTCAACAACCAACAGAACGCCGTCTTGCGCTCTTGGTGAGTATTCATTGCAAATGTTGCATCGTTGCATCCGGATATGACTTAACTTGCAATACATTCAGTGATGTTCAAAACAATAAGTGCTCGGATGCTGCTAACTCTTCAGGCAATAAGAATGGATTCACTGTCGCGGCCTGTGGTGCCCAACAACAACAGTGCCGGGCTGTTGCCAACTGATTAGGTCTTTTCTAATATAATTTTCTATGATAATGATTTGCTAGATGCGCCTTGTGTTCTTTTCTACTGTAGCCATAGTTATGAGCAATTTTGTTTTTGGATTATAATGCAATGTGCAGATTAGAGCTTTTCAGAATGTCTTCTGTGTGATTCAACGTCACCTTAATAACTCTATGGCTTATTTAGCTATGTACTTATGCAGAAGTTCCAACTTCAACTTCAACATCAACGTCACTATTACTCATTCCTATCACAGAGTAATATTAGATAGAGATTAAGCTGTGGGAAAAAGCTGTTACTAATATACTAGAACATTAGTGACGCCACTTAACCTCACGATGGTGCACATCATGATATCAGTAGTCAGCACTCACTGCGGTCTTTCAAGCCATGATGACAGGCAAGTACTCTCAGAAGCCAACTCTCACAAGGAACCAGAATGAATCTGCGAGGCGATAACGATGCGCAGGAAGGAGGAGTCGAAGAAGATTTCAACCAAGAGCATGCGACTGGGTCTGGCGGTAGGGATTCTGCACTACAAACACCAGGTGCCCCAGTAGAAACGGTAACTTCGATATGCCTTGTATACTTGGACTGACTAATTATTATATCCCTCCTAAGGCCGATGTCTTGGGCAGAGAAGTCTCCCTTCTCTCAGCTACAATGCTCAATGTAGGGCAAATCACTGGGTATGTTCTATGATCGCCGCACAAAAGCTCTATAATGGCTTAAGTACATATTCACCAACGACATAGGTCTGGAATATATGCTGTACCAGGCACCATTTTAAACTCAGTGGGCTCCGTAGGACTTCTGCTCGCTATGTGGGTGATCGCACCAATATTTGCATTTGGTAGGTGTCAACGGTCATCATGCAGCTGTTTGACCGGCAATCCCAGACTAAGTCGTTCGTTAGCTGGTCTGTCGATATACAGCGAATTCGCATCTTTGTTTCCTGAAAGATCAGGTGGAGAAGTCGTGTATCTCGAGAAAGCGTACCCTCGACCTCGTTTCTTTGTTTCCACGGCTTTCGCTGTTACAGTAGTTTTGACATCGTACGTTTATTCATTCTCCTTTCAAAATGGACATTTTCTGATTTGACATTTCAAATGTAGTTTCAGTGCTTCCAATGCCATAGTTTTTGCACAATACACCCTTGCAGCATTTGATATACCAATAACAGGTGCCAAACAAACTGCAGTTGGGATTTCTATGGTTCTTGTAACAGTTGGCTGTAAGCATTACAAGATATTTCAATACCCTTCTGCCTAACAAGACATCATAGGTGTAGCCATCTCAACAAAATGGTCTCTTCGGGCGGTAAATGTTCTTACCGCTCTCAAGGTCCTGTCTTTAGTCTTGTGAGTGCAGACCCCTTAGGGTTGAATGCCAGTCTGACTTAATGAACGCACAGTGTATCTGCTACTGGCATTGCTGTGATTTTAGGGCTCACGCGAATCGAGGATCCATACGCAAATTTTCATGATCCTTTTGAAGGGACCTCTTGGAATCTGAATGGTCTCGCGACTGCATTCGTAAGCGAATTTGAGCCAGTAGGCCATTGAACAGTACCTCAATTATTAGAATAGGTTAAGGCCAATCACTCATTCATTGGTTGGAGCAATGCGTTCAACGTTCTTGGAGAAGTCCGAGGGAAGGACCCTGCTCGAACTGTTCGCAAGGCTGGGAGAATATCTCTTTCCTTGATCACCATCCTTTTTCTGCTGATCAACATAGCATATATTGCAGCTGTTCCGAGGGATGATATCCGTACTTCTGGCCAACTTGTCGCTGTCTTGTTCTTCCGTCGTGTGTTTGGGTCGACAGGCACGAAAATATTTCCTCTCCTGGTGGCACTGAGTTGTTTCGGGAATATTGTGAGGCAATATGTCATTCCGTCTGATTGTAAACTCTAACCAGGCTTTCTCAGATTGCTGTGGTAATTCTATTTCTCGGTGAATTACTTATTACCCTTTCTAACAGCATATGTCCAGACGATCGGGCAAGCGCGGATTATTCGTGAAGTTGCCAGACAAGGTCTTCTGCCATTCCCCGCATTTTTCACTTCAATTCGACCATTTGGTACACCCTTTGGACCAGTTTGTTTGAAGGCTTTTTTGACTATCGCAGTGATACTTGCTGTGCCAGCGAAGGATGCGTTCAATTTTGTTCTTGATCTTGCTTCCTATCCTCATCTTGTACGTTTGTTGTCAACGTTCCTTCGCATATGACATCAAACTAACCTATCTCTGAATTTAAAGGTATTCAGTACTGCAATGGCGATTGGGGTATGGGTTATACGGCGTAGAAGAAGATTGGCCAATCTGCTACCGTCAGCTTTACAAGCTAGGAACGGACTGGTTGTGACTTACCTTGCGTCGTGCATTCTCCTCCTTGTTTTTCCTTGGTATGTTTATGAACGTTCTTTTGACGCAAACAGTTATGTATCTTCCTGTAGGGTACCCCCGAAGTCAGGTCATGCAGATGTTTCATTTTGGCATGCGACGTACGCAGAGGTTCATCTCTCTCAAGCTAACCTAGTATTCACGACCCTGTTATAGGTATTGTGTTGCGGGAATCGGTATACTCGTTGTGAGTATTCTCTCGAGTCTTGAATAATTCGCTTTTCATTGAAGGTTCCGGCCAGTGTTGTGGACTGTACTATTGGATGTGGATTATTGTCCTACCCAACCTGGGTGGCTATGAAATTATAGAAGAGATCGAAGAGCACACAAGTGGAGCACGAAACACGAAACTCGTCAGGCGATACAATCAGTCGAGGAGAGTCGAAGGAGAAGAACAACCATTACTTTCGACCTCTTGACGTCCCATATGAGAGGAGGCTAATCCATTTATTGTACTACCTACCGAAGCATGTTCTAGATGTTAAACATAACCAATAGAAAAATACGGATTAAATAATAAATTTAAGCAAGTGGTGTATAAATCAAAGCCAGGTGTTCAGTAGATTACAAGTTGGAACTATATTGTGTACAGCGTATAAGATGGTCCGAAACGTCTTTATTTGGCGGCTTTGGAGGCGGCCGACTCCCTGATTGCTTTCTGTCTTTCTGTCTCCCAGCGTACTAATTCATCTCTGAGGCATTGCACTCGCATTTCGCTGATTGGATGGGTGCTAGAGTCTCCCATAATCCGCCGCGCAACACTGTGAGGGTCTACACTAGCTTTACCCGGTTTGGCGCATTCGCCCCCGTCGCCTGATCGTTGTTCCCAAAACCTGACTGCATCTCTTGCATCAAAACCTGCATGGGCCAAAAGTCTGAAAGGAACGATGTTTATCAGAACACAGAAAATACAAACACAACAATGGCGAATGTTAATTACCTTGCAGATACTACATCGGCTTCAATTTCTTGATGGGCACTGTTGCAATATTCCGACATTTTGACAAGTTCTCCAGATCCAACTTTTCCTAGCTGCGCTACAGCATCGTTCACGAAGGGGCCGAAGAACATCGTGATGGGAAAGATGAGTACCCGGATGATGTCTGCCGCTATAGAAAGTGTGCCAGGCACTACAACTGCGACGGAAGACAGGCTTTCTAAATGATGAGATAAGAGAAGATGAGCCATCTCATGAGCGAGAAGGATGGCCAGTTGAGTTGTTTGTTCCGAAGTTGGAATTGGATGTGAAGGAGTGGACGAAGAGCCAGAAAAGAGGCTTCCAAATAATGACTGCCAGAAGGACTTCTGGACAGGCAGAGGTGGTTCTGTTTCACTACAAGGATATTTAGCAAGGATTTCATCGAGAAATCCTGTGTATACTACAATACCACTTCCTCCGTCAGGCCCGAAGCCATAAGAGAAAGCGTTAGAGTTTTCTGCTTTGTCGATGACAAGCAAAGAATATGGGACTCCAGGAGAGACTCCGGTAGGGACGAGAATTGGTGGGTCCTTTTTTGTTATTTTGTTACACATGTAGTGAAGATATTCGGACGCCCTTGGGCGAGGACGTAATGGATATTTGGCTGGTGGTGGTAAAGGTATTGAATCTTCGCCACTTTCCGCCCAGTTGGGGCACATTTCTGGTTCTTGAGATAGAACAGGAATGTTGGATTCCAAACGCCGTAGGGTGTCGTGAACCCATTGATACCTCCAGTCGCTGACTGGGATGGCTCTAGGTGAACCTTCTTGAGCGAGGATCTCGCCCACAGCATCATACCACCCTGGGCCAGCGAGCTTGGCTGCGATCTCGTCTTCTTCTTCAGGGGAGAGTAATATCATACGCCATCTATAGGCGATAGAGAAAAATATGCTCAAGATATATCCTCAGAAGCGCAAGATGAACGTGACAAACCTTCCGGTCAGTGGTGTCTTTTCTAGACTGGCGATAATTGTGGCCCAGAAGAGGGTAAAGGGGATAAACAAAAGGACCTGCAGCAAAGTCGTAAATCTCCGCACCCTCGATAATTGGGCTGCCTTCTGTTCTTCAGAAGCTGGAAAGCCGTGAAGGGCGGCATATTTAATCATCTTCTTTGTCTTCATGTTGTGGATCCAAATGAAAGGAATAAAAGTGAGGGCAATCCGACTCGCTGTTCGCGCCAATTCAAAGCCGGTTGAAGCCTAGACAGAAGCTGCTTGAGAAACACTCCAGGCGCCCAATGATTCAAAAACAGCCATACCTTCAGCATCGTAGCTAGAAGGGGAATCAACGGTCCTCCATGATTGGGCGGTGTTGTATGGAATGCCGATACAAGAGCAGGACGAGAAGAAAATGCAGAAAGCGGTGATTTTGAAGGTATACTATGCAGGTATAGGCTTCTTGGAGTACGAAGGCTGGTATTTATGGTCGATAAGAGTCTCAGAGATGAAGAATGGCGAAACGCCAAACGGCTTTCAGGCCGTAGGAGGGTGCGGGAAGCTACGAGGTTCATGCGGCGGAGCATGGTGCATGATAGGACATAAAGAGATGGAGGACGTGTACTCTCGGCTCCTTCGTTTCGTATGAGTTTCCTTTGTTACAACCCTGACTTTCTTTATTCTCTTAGCACGTGCTCCATAATGACTCAAATTTCTCTCCCGAACCGAGCGCAAACTAATCGAAAACAAGATTATTTTACATTCCAATCCATTTTTGTTAAGTAAGACTGGTGTTGTATATTATGGTAGATATGCAGATGAACAGGGAACCTATGAGATAAATGTGGCTTCGTTGTAGAGGGTACCATCTACTTCAACACCTGACGACAAGCCAGGAGCCAGAGCTTCCGGTCCTTTAATGGTTAATTTCGTAGGGTTAAGCCACTGTCGGTGAGAGAAAATATATGTGTTAGCAGGGCACATACTGCGACATATTATAACATTACCTGGTAGATATATGGTTTTGT
>Ga0247779_1001548_pt1 | contig 10968 bp, 13 predicted proteins | sample UWRJL221509R5_FD_179925 | JGI IMG/M metagenome (GOLD analysis project Ga0247779, IMG submission 179925) | Plant litter microbial communities from Arlington Agricultural Research Station in Wisconsin, United States - UWRJ-L221-509R-5 | ecosystem: Environmental > Terrestrial > Plant litter >...
GTCCCATCCATTTCCAAATCCATGAAAGTTTCTTGTTATGCTGGCCAGGTGCATTCAGATCTCCTACAGCACTGCTAGCCTCACAATCCTTGTCAGTTAGAGGTGGAAAATCAGTATCTATGTGGGCCGGAGCTGCTGTCGACAGAAATTATACATGGCACGGTGGTGCCTGAGCGTGCGCTTCAGGATTTTCACACCTTTCCACACTCTTGCTGTTTGCCTGTTGTTTTTTGCTTGACATACTTTGGTAGTAAATTCCCATGACATGTGGACCAGCACCTCCTTGATTGTGTCAATAGAATCACAAGCTTGTCCCTCCAATATTCGTGTTTCCTTGTTGCGCAACAAACAAATGTTAGGCGTATTGTTGTACCGCTTTGGAACCGAAGAGGGAAAAATTAGTTTCAGCTTCTCCGGATTGACAGAGTTGCTGTCAAAATGATATGCTGGCATTCCCAAAATGACGGGATCGATATCAGGATTTGCCGGGCCTTCCCATAAAATTTCAGTATCTATGGCTTCAACATCCAGATGGTCGTACACCAATTTGAATAAGAGTCCATGCGATTTTGTAGACATTGTCGACGTGCTATAAGATCCAACTTTTCATTTATTGTTGGGTGTAAGCTTAGTTCACGAACATGGGCCTGTAGTTTCAATCTATTGTCCAGATTAGCATCAATTTGTGGTGCTGGCAACTATTGAAACATACTGATCCTCGACTATTCTTATCCCGGAAGAAATCCATTCAGCCTGTCCAGCTTGATCAGGCTGATGGAGCTCGTCATTGGCAAGGAAAAGCTCTGTAGCTTTCTTCCCCGGTGCTACCGTCTCATGATGAAACAGAACAATTTGAATGACAATTAGCTTACGTTTTGGAATTTGATTATGCTGTCGATTTTCCTCCGCTTGTTCTATCTCAATTTTCCATTTCATAATATCCTCCGGGGCAATTTGTTGTTGCAGCTCATAAAAGTACTCCTGTGATGCTTCCTGCTCTTTGAGTGCGCGCTTGTACTTCTTAACAATCATAGGACCTATATTGTATATGCATAAATAACAAATAATTCAATATAAGGAGAATTTACCAGTATTTATAACTTTTTTCCAATTTGAATCACCTATGTGGTCATCCAGAATTTCCATTCGATGGGCAAGGGTTGCAGTACGAGTACTTTGCGGGATTTCATTTAATGTTGACCAGAGACTTTCTAAAATCTCACCATCTACTTGCCCAACTCCAGGAATAAAACTGGTGGAAAACCGATATAAACATTCCTCCTGATGGCCATGAACGTGGAATTGGCCAATTGCCTTGATGATTTTGACAGTATCCGGAAGGCTCATTTTGCTTGAAGCCGCTGAGGTGCTTGCTGCGGGGCTGTATGTGTAAAATACGAGTAGATACGTGTAATTAGTCCTTTTACAAGTACCCAATCAAATTGATTAGTTCTTATTCGGGAGGGATACACAATACGCGTCGTTATTACGATTTTAACAAGAGTTTGAAGTGCCAGACGCAAATATATACGTAGGGTGCCAGTCAACGCGTTACTGAAGCTAACTTCGAGGAGATAGACAACAATCAACAAGAAGAGTTTATACAGTAAGTTTAATGTGCTTTCACAATAAAAGGTTATGAACGATGTATTTTGCAAAGGTGACACTAAGTCCAAAGGTTGTATCTTGGCCACTAAGGCGGGAACTAATCCCAATAATAAAGATTTGCCACCAAGGCAGGGAACTAATCCCTAAACTCGGCCACTAAGGCAGGAAACTAATTCCTCGAAGTTAAGTTTGTTACACGTAGATATAGATAACTATGTTTCACTTGCTTGAAGTCCGACTAACTTAAATGCGCGATCCCACAAATATGTATATGTTGAAAATAATATTATTACTGCCCAAGAGACTAAGCCGCCCAAACTGTTGGATTGTCACTGATGTTCGTGCTAATCGTAGGTACAAGAGACAGGATTGCCTAGCTAATTACTGTACATGCGAGCTCTATTTATATGTTTTACAATCGGAAATTATAGGAATATTAGGAACCTCATAGGAGGTTCTTGGAATTAATCTACAACATATGATTGGTCCTCGAAGAAGGTGAATAAGCGCCAAGTGCACTACACATGGTTTCTGGTTCCCGAGTACGATCGACCTTTCCATTCTTTTTTGTAGGCAAGGCTCCACAACTATCCAATAAGGTAATTAAGGTACTCGCACTGTTTAACCGTGTCGGGGCCGAACACCTGGACTCTCCTATACTTTAGTCTAATTCCACGTGTTTGTTCCAAACGAGCCGTTACATGACTGGTTTTCTCGTATTTGTTTTTACTTCCCCCAGACACAATAGCATATCATTCACGAAGCTTTCGTATTTTAGAGGACCTGAAAGTACCACTGGAACACCCAACACCCAGATATAATGGACTCCTTTCGGACATGACACCAGCTCGCCTTGGCACCTAAGCTTAAGTCCGGCTATTTCCTAAACGGAAGTGTATTCCTATTTTGGGAATATTAGCACGTCGGTTCATCGTGTATGTCAGCTGATTTGTAAATGTCACATGTCTTTCTATTCTTGGATGCCTTCCCATAGTGGTTGGCTTACTATGCGAAGCCCTCGATCTTATCTTATCAATGCCACTTCAGCCACACCTCTTGTGTAGCAGACAGCCGCTATTGTTATTGATAATTGTAAGTTATTCTAATAGACCTTTAACCATATTCTCTCTAGTTGTCTTTTATGTTGTTATACCCTGGATATTTGTTGTCTTCAGGGTTTCACAAAGAGACCAATTCATGTTCATCTGTTGTTCGCCTTTTTGGAAATCCACAATGCTCCCCGGACAAAAGGAACCATGACGTCCGGAAGCATGCCCACCCACGCTGGTGCAATCCCGGTTGACTATCGTTTTAGATTCATCATTATTGGCATGATAATTATGACAGGTTTCTTTCTAATAGAAACATTAGCATTCTGGAATATAATCAGCATTTGCTTCATTCTTGCCGGAGAGGCCCAAGTGGATCCGGGGCATCCAGACCTCGTACTGTAAAAAATATCCAGCAAAGAAATGGGTGCAAACATTTGAAAGGTAACTTACATGTTTGAATCGTGGAGCAATCTTGACCATTTCTTCTACATGTGCCGCATAGTCTTTGGGTTCCGTCATATATCCTTCTCCGGAAGATAAGTAGACATCATCATCAATATTTTTTTGTTTAACATGATCAGCTTTGAAATTGCCATCAGAGACAAAATTTCGAATATAAAGATTTCGATTTGGATCTGCTTTCCAATTATCCTTGAGATTGACCCCATGTTGTGGGCAGGCAGCACAAAATAAGGCCATACTGCCCTTTGTTTGGGGAACACCATGTGCAATCCCATAGATTTGCTGTTTCCTCAAATCTTGGTATTGCCGGGAGGCTCTGCGAAGTTCTGCATATCAATTGGGTATGAGCCGGGGAAACGATGGACACGTAAGCCTTTGTAGTTTCTGGTAGTACTGATATGCAGTTGTCTTGCATTCCAAGTTGGACAGTCGCAAATCCTTCAAAACCGTGAAAGTGAATACTGTCTTCACATCCTTGTAACTCACTGATGAAAGTCCCAGATCCAAATATTGAGCATCCTGATCAAGGCCCGAGGAGCAAATGCATGGGATAGATGCAAGATAATGGATTCCGGATACATCGACAATGGTGACATAACAATTTCCCTCAATGTCCATTAATCCTGGCTTTGGAAACATTTTGGGTGAAGTGTTATTCATGTCATCTTCAACATCTTCATAGCTGTTCTCTTCGTTGTTAGGCTGGACTTCCGATGGAAGAATCTCGGGTATGGTGGATTGAGTGGGTGTGCACAGGTGGTCCAGTGTCCCTGTACTCCACTGACTTGTGTCCGGTGTGCCCGATGAAGGTCCTTGTGAGCTGCTCGGTCCCTCCGGCATATCCAGTGATGCCGTGAGTATTGTTCTTGGGCAACGTTGACCATTGTGTCCAAGGTTTAGTGTTACGCCAACCTGCCAGAGTGCTCCAATTTGAAAGTACGATCCATTCCAACGTTCAACCCTATGATACCATAGTAATTAAACATCTGGCGCAGTGTAACAATCCGCCAATGCAAGTCTTGCATCTCCACATTCCGGCCTCTTGTTGGCAATCCATAGAAAGCTCGTCAGCTGACATGTATGCCTTACTCTGCATGATTTGTTTTAGATTGTTATTCCTCCTAAGTACCCATTCACGTAGATAGTCATTCTGTGTCTTCAATTTGGTCAGATGAATATTGACTTGGATCATGGCATAATCTTCTTCAATACCTTTGTTCTTGTGCCTGTTTCTTGCATCTCATTCAGAGTTGCAATTGCTTGATCTGGACTAATACCCCTATGTTCTTCAATGTCCATTTCTTCAACGTTGACCATCATTGATTCAGGAGAATTTGAGCGTTTCCGCTTTCTGGGGGCATGTATCGGTCCCGTTCTTGTCATCTCGCCATAGCTTATCTATCTAACGTGCTTGACCGCCTTGTTGTAATTGCCTCTGGCAATCTCTCTAGATCCTTTTACCATGAGAGGCAATAGCAAGAGTCAAAAGTTTAATCTTATGTCTGAGTTTAATCTTATCGATCATGATCCGTGTTTGGTCATTGTACTTTTTCCTTTTTTGGAAATTGATAAGACTCACCCCGCTTGTACCCAGAAATGGCTACAAATGTACTAGAAATATGAATAACAAGCTCTACACCTGATAAATAAATAAAACCACTTGGTTAAAAACTATATGCATACAACATGAGCATGTGCTGCAAATTACACAGGATAACAATGACTGAAGCTATTTAAAAAAAAATATCAACGACTTTGAAGGCAAAACTTGTTCATGGAATATATATATGTTACTGAGATGCTGTCTCTTAGTAAAATAGAGATCCGGAATGAGAGAATTTCTTTCTATTGTTTTGGTTTTTCTTGTTTTTTGTGTGGTATGCACCAAAAAAGGCCTTTCCCAAGCTCTTGGTCCAGATATGGCGATAAGAAGTATTTCAATCATCTGTTCCCATCCAACCACAATGTCCGCCAGTCCTCCAGATCTTAGCATTCAACCTCCTAGTAATGGTCATACTGTAATTCATAATGTTTCAACTGCACCACCGGTTGAGATATGGACCACTGCCGAAAAGACCACACTAAAACATCACTTGGAAGAATATAAGAATCTCAACTGCAAAGTCAAATCGCTCCTGTTACAGAGCAGAGTAATTCCAATGATTAAGGAGCTATGGGGAATCGATAAAAAAAAAGAATGGAAACGGAAGAAGAAGGTATTTCTTAATCTCTATATTCCTTGCTATCAGCTCCAAGTTACATTTTAAAGCAAATCCAGACATGGTTCACTAACCATTCATGGGGTCAAAAGCATATTCGTAACCTAGGATATCACAGCAACTTCACTATTACAAAGGTTATCCAGCAAAAGAAGAAAGCAGAAATCATGGCAGTGTGCTCGGATCTATCCAACAGCGCACAGCCAGGGAGCCGGGAATGGTTAAAGTATTACAAAAAATCTGTCAAGCACATTAAGGACAACATGAATGAAGCAGAAATGCTCGAAATGCAACAGGAGCTTGTTAAATGGGAGGAAGAGGGCATGCTGGCAGACATGCAGGCGAAGTAAGTCCAGATGTTTGCCATAGAGATGAGACATGAGATATCTAATATTATTGAATGACAGACATGCTGAGAGATATGGTCATTCTTTAATCAAGTGAATGGACTGGCACAAGTTCAAAGCGTTAGGAATGCGCTCACTGAAATTTGAATGCCATTATGGGATCAATGGAAATATATCATATGCAGTATAAGTCTCTGTCCCGGTTAAGCCGGATTTGGATTCAAAATCTAATTACAATAGGCATGACAATAATCACCTTCACCGGCGGGGGCGTCCAATTATCCCACGATTTGAAGAATTTGATCGTCCGGCATTTGAAAAGTTTAAAGATGCCTATGTGGATTATGTCCGGAAGATACAAGAGATCGAAACCAGCGTTGCCAGACCTCAACACGTTCATTTCACCTCAGAGGATCTTGCCTGGTCTAGCAAAGGCATGCCTTGTGTGCCACCCCCGTTCGGCAGAAAAGATGAATATGAATTATTGGAAACACAAAAGGAGATCATAAGGTCTTATGTAAATGCTCATTACTGTGAGTCAATGTTTTCCTGAACCAAAGCCAGCATGTAAATATTTATTAGACACCGCCTCTCGAAAATTAGCTAAGAAAGCTCCATGGAACAATATACAATGCAGTCACTCAAAATACTTTGACACAAGCATGATACCGGATGGCGTAACCTTGCGTGATCCCAGTAAAATGAACTGGATTGAATGCAATGCATTATTGGAGCATTGGCATACACAGCAGAGCAATGCTATGGTTCCATTTAAGTTCCAAAGGGTAGTATTGAGGGGCAATCTAGTTGCAGCAATATACCCAGTTGAAACACAAGTCCCTTTAGAAGGAACAGCATTCCCGGCCAATATTCCCAAGAGGAAGAAACCAAGGAAGGTGACTATGGTTCTATCTGACAGCAGTAGCAACACATCCAGCATAGTAAAAAGAGTAACTCAAATAGCAAGTGAATTAGCAGATCTGCCTCAATGCGATGGACTGGATTTTAATGTGCATGCCGGAGAAACTGGATTTTCATAAATACTAATCCAATTACAACGTACCAGATTCTGCCCAACGTCCACAACAATTATATTGAAGCTAATGAATTTCCTGATGCCGATGGCATTCCATTTGAGGGCAATAATATCACTGCAGTGGGAAGGAATCCAACACCTAGTGCAGCTGCCATTGATGACAACAGAGTAGCATCAATGGCAAACCGAAGTTCCGGTCGTGCCATATTTCAAGACTATGTTGAGGCAAAGACTATCGGAACCACCCGAACTCAAAATTATCCATCCGGACCCCCCGGGCAACTTGATCGTACACAGGAACCAGCATTTGAAGACTCAGCAGAGTTGGGAAATGACCATAATGCAAACCACTCACTGTTCAATCTTAAAGCTGTAAATCTCAACACTTCCGGACAAACCGTTCAACCAAACTTTTTAACGCTTGGTGGCACTGGACCTAAACCACAAGCTTTTGTGAACTTGCCCGGAGGACATTCTCCCTTGGGCACAGTTATGCAAACTCCTATTCAAGATACTGAACAGCAAAATATACAGCCAAATCATATTGGTGGTGTATCATCTCTTCCTGCTCGATTGCAAAAAACATATGTTGTTTCACCGGCTATTCCGAAATCAACTCACAGCATTCCGGAAGAACCGGACCCAGCAGTGCTGCCTTCAACAACAATTCCAGATCCACCGGATGTAATCATATCAGGAAAAAGGCATCATGCCAATCGCAAAAAAGACTTGTATTCTCAGGCTGAAGACAAAGAAGCTCTCTTAAAAAGGAAAAAGAAAAAATTGCTATGAAAAAATGTTCTTATGTTTCCCTTGATATTGGCTCTCACTCCTATATATGAAATTGAAAGACGTGCAAAATTATATAGTTTCAGAAATTATATACATATAAATAATATTACAGATGAAGAGATACGAGCAAGAAAGACATCCAACACGCATGACAAGACAATATAAGAAATGAAGCGGCCCTCTACTTTTCCTGTGGCTCTGCAGATGGAATGCACAATGTACTGGCCTTTACGCGCCCACTTCCCTTGCCTTTTTTTGCTGCTACGGTCTTCTTTGCTCTTTTTGCTGGAGGTCCGACCTTTGCATCTCTGGCATTGGGAGCCGTGCGTTTTGATTGACACATACCTCCAGGGACAGGTTCCTCGTCACTCCCATAATCCTCAGGAAGCGGAGTTAAAGGAGCATCCGTAGAGGGAGAGCCAGGGGGTGTGCGCACTCCAGGAGCTGGTTGTGCAACATTGGTCGCCGGCTCAGGCATTTCTGTGGATGGAGGAAGGAAGGGGATGGGGTCTTCCTGCTCTGAGGCAACAACAGGTGGAGGGGAGACGGATTCCTCTGTGTTGGGCATGTTTTCAGACGTGGCTTGAGGCAGAGATGGCCCTGATGCAGGCTCCGGGAGAGCCGGTGTTGTGACTTCCTTCGACGTTTCGGATGCACCGGGATCAGCAGATGGGTTGGCGAGTAATTGTGGTTGAGCCGCAACTTCTTCTTGTGGGGAATTGTTGATGGTTGGCCCCGCAGCAGACGACATGACTGCATTGTCACCTGTTACCTCCACGGGCGGAGCAGCCACATCTTGCTGTTCTTTTGTTGCAGAAGGGGGGATTTCTGGCTGTTTTGGCAGTGCCGGGGGTGTTCCGTCTTGCTCCTTCCTGCTGATGCTCGCGCCATGCATTTCTTCCTCCTTCTCGTTACTGCTCCCATCCACATCCATGTCACTGTCATGTCCTGCCTTCAAAGGGGACCGCTTCTTCCATGGTGTCTTGTTTTGAGATGCCCGTTTGCGTGGTGTGACAAACGCCAGCGATTCCTGTTGTGTGACTTGGACTGAGCCATTCGAAACCGCATCATTGAGGCCCTGTACCAGTCCATCGTAGAGATCGGCCATCTGGTTCAGGAACTGCTCCTAAAAGCTGACCATTTTGGTTTTTACAAGTTGGACAATGTTGTCCATTTGTATAGTCAACCCCTGCAATTGTGACTCGATCCTTTTGACGTCTTCTTTGATGTCCGCTGTATAAATCAACATAAATAAATAAAATTGGAATATATCAGGAATCAATGTTAAAACTTACGCAAAGTTTGAAGTGATACAGTGTCCGCTGAAAACAAAGCCTTGAGGACCGGCACACACCTACGAATATGCGGGGGCTTGCTCTCAATGTTTGTGAAAAAGGGTAGGTGGTCCGTACCGCAGGCAAAGCTGCATTTGACCTTCTTCCCTAAGCAGTTGTCGCATGTGGATCAAACCTTCTTCCCATTGTTGAGATTCCTGTTGGAGTAGGTGCAATCTTCGCCATACACAAGGCAGACGCAGCACGGCATCTCCAGAACCTTGTATTCCGCTACCTCCAGGCCTTTTCCACCAAGGTTGACGGGTTCTGGTGACCCCGGTGTCAGGGCAACACTATAATCAGTGTGACAAGGCCACCAATAAAGATCAAGCAGGAGAGAAGAGAGAAGAGAGAGAGAGAGAAGAGAAGAAGAGGTTTGGCTCAATGGTTCTAAGAGATCACACTAATGATAGTGGAAATCCTAAGAGATTGAAGCTGGGGCTACAGCTACCTACAGGAACAGTGTTTATACTCTACAGGTATTCTAGAATGTTCTTGGATGAATAATACAATGATGTCATATAGAAGGCTCTGGAATGTAAAAGGCTATGCAAGGCAGTGCATGGCAGTGCATGGCTATGCATTGACTGTGTTCATCAGTGATGCTTGGTTACCATCAAATGATGAATGATGAAACCTATCTAATCAAAAGATAATCAAAGGATAATCAAGGAAAGAAGACAGATAAGATATCTACACAAATATAAAAGGGAAAAATGCGAAATAAATATAGAAAAATAGAGAAAAATATAGGAAACCCTGACACTTCCGCCCGACAATTCTAAAGCCAGCCTTTGGACAAACATGACCGGAAGTCTCCTTATTCAAAATTTTGATACCACCAGGACCAAATCTGACATCGACGGTATGGTCAATTTTTTTGATAGCATTTGCCAGCGAAATAAATCAAATAACGCGCCACTTGATCTCAAGATCACAAACTCCCTGGCCATAACTCTCCTGAAGTGTTTTCAATGGTATGGTGATCTGTCTGACATAAACCGTGCAATTGACATCCTGGACGAGGCTTTGCTAGCCTGCCCTGATGGTGACACTAAATACAAAAATCTCTTGCTAAACAATTTCGCTTCGTCTTCTTTGGAAAGGTTCACTAAACTGGGCGACATCGCTGACTTCAATAATGCTGCTATTGCTTACCAGGTTGCAGTTGACACAAGCACGAATGTGAACAAATGTGCTTCTATCACCTACAACCTTGGTCATCTGCTCCTGCGACGGCTACACGCTCTGGGTAGTATTGACGATGCCGACAGAGCGCTGTCCATCTTTCAGGCTGCCATGCAAAACTCTCCAGACGGAAGCGCTGAAAAAGCTGAATCAATAATAGCCCGCTCTCGTGCACTACTTCATCGCTTCTGGCATCTTCAAGATTCACAAGACGTTAACCAGGCTATCACTTTACTCAATGGAACATGACTTTCTACAGAGGACATTCTGAGCCAGGGTCATCGAGCTGAACTCCTTCATTGCCTTGGAGACGCTTACTCCCAGTGTTTTGCAAAATTCGGTGACATAAAAGACATCGACAAATCCGTAGGTTACTATCAGGACGCTATTGAAATCACACCTGATACATACCCTTCCAAAGCTATGTTACTTTTTGATCTAGGCCACTGGCTGCCCACGCGATATGAATGTTTACACGATACAAAAGACCTGGAAAACTCGCTCCAAGCTCTTCTCGCTGCGTCAACTATTACCACAAGTTCACCAAAATGGAGATTTTGAGCTGCATTCTTGAGAGGTTACTGGTCGCAGATGTTCGAATATGGTGATGCAATTGCATCATATACGATAGCTATGGCGCTAATCCCTAACTTGGCGTGGCTAGGAATACCCATTGCGAATTGTTGCTTCCAGCTTCTAGAAGTCGGAGATGTTGTATTGGATGCTGTCGCTTCTGCAATAAATGCCAAAAAACTTGATTTGGCCCTCGATTGATTCGAACAAGGAAGATCTGTGATATGGACACAATTGTGTTAGAAATTGACAATAGTATAAGTCAATAGTCAATAGACTAATGAATCACAATAGAGTCAAGTCTCAAATGCACAACAATGACTAGTCTGAGTAAAAATAGTATATTGCTTCTATAGA
>Ga0247779_1001549_pt1 | contig 10966 bp, 19 predicted proteins | sample UWRJL221509R5_FD_179925 | JGI IMG/M metagenome (GOLD analysis project Ga0247779, IMG submission 179925) | Plant litter microbial communities from Arlington Agricultural Research Station in Wisconsin, United States - UWRJ-L221-509R-5 | ecosystem: Environmental > Terrestrial > Plant litter >...
TGCGTGTGCGTGTGCTTGGTGTATGCTGGATTGCGTGCATGTTATGACGAGGGTAACGAAAACGAATGTAGGAAAAAAAGGAGATCCGAAAGAAACTGTATGCATGTGCAGAGGAAAAGCCGGGAAAACGAGAGTGCATGTCAATAACCACCGACGAAGAAAAAAAAAAAGGCCTTCTAACCCAAGAAAATAAAGAGAAAATAACAATACACAAGGCGGGCTGGGAGATCATAACAAAGCTGTGCCCTCTTTGCCCTCGCTAACGAGCGCTTTCCAGTCTTGCCGCCATTTCGCCATATTGGCGCGTAGTTTTTTATCCCCAAGAGTCGCCTCAACCCAGGACATAAGAGCATTCTCGTCCTCAGGTACAAAGAATGAGGACAAAAGAGACAAGATCGTCTCAAAACTTGCAGAACTGGAGGTGATATGGTCTGATAACAGTGCAGATTAATTAGATCAGTTGCAAATCCCCAATGAATCAAAAATATCGGACATGTTCGGACATACCTCTATAGACCCACACGATAGCAACAGCAACAGCAATAAAGAGGTCGTATCCTTCCAGAAGGAACACGTCCCATAGCCTCAGTTGGGTTTGAAATGGCACCGAGTTGGCGAACAAAGTGATGTACCATTTTGTGGCGTACGACGTGGTTGAGATCATATGTTTCTTGAACGCCTCGTACACTGCAGGCATTGTAGTCTGCATTATCCGTTCTTGGACGTAAATAGCTTCCAACATCCCTGGAAAACCGGCATTAAAGACGTCATGTAACTTGTAGGCGTCATGTAAAACGACCAGAGACGCATATACGCGCTCGGGTTCGAAGTAACACAGCAGCGTCGCTGCTATGGGTCCCATGCCTTGCACGTAGCCACATGAAAGGCATTTCAATGAGAATGAGTGGAGAACATGAAACAAAGATCGTTGTCTGTTTATATGAAATAAACGTCGGTAAAGGAAACAAAAAGAAATTACCCAAGAAAAACACGCACCCTGCACCGTATCTTGTCCTGAACATGATGTGTCCGCTAATAGTCCGTGGAACATCCAAATCAATCTGGATGTCGTAGGTCGATGGTTTCTCCAAGCCATCTCGGTATTCCGCCGCCAGGTTTGCATAAGCACGCGGTGTAATGCCAGAGTAGCGAGACATCAGCAGGTCCCATGCTGCACGCCGCCATCGGTCCGGGATGCCTTTGTATGTTCGTTCCCTGAGCTTACCCTCTTTAGACCCTCGTATTCGCCAGGACTCGACGTTGCCGCCTGGTTGAGGCTTCTGAGGGACAAGCATGTTGGACCATTTTTGAATGCGGGAGGCTTCCTTAGGAGGAACAGATACAACGGGTAAACAATCGAGAGTCGGTGCGTTTGGAGAGGCTGTTGAAGGACCAGGTGGTGCTGTTGAGAGCTTTTTAAGTAAAGGAGCTGAACTGAGACGGATAAGTCGGTCATGCGAGACGATAGAAAAGAAACCATATCTGTAAAGATTAGTTACTTGAGCTTAATCAGACGAACATATAATAAGAACAGCATACCGGTCAACGTTTCTTAGCACCTGTATCTCTTTCTCGTCTAAATCTTTTTTCTTCTCTTGTCCATCCCCGAGAGCGGCTTCTGCCTGAAGCTGACTAGTTCTACTGGTGCCCACTCTAGCCCGGGTGCGTTCAACGCCTTCTTCATAGCCGTCGCCTTTGACACCTGATGCCTCGAGTTGGGCATATGTATTACGAACATGAAAACCATCAATGTCCTCGCCTTCTGAAGGCACGAGGGAGACCTTGCTGGAGGGAGAGCCGAAGGTTTGTGGCGAACTAAGTTTAGCATTCAATTTCATGGATGTCTTGGGTGTCAGCAGGCCAAAGGATGGTGATGGTTGTCGTGGGGGGGTCGCGGAAGGGGTCGTCTGTGAAGAAGGAGGTAAAGGAGGGAGGTCTCGCAGAGATAGCTGTTGTTTTGGACTTGGTGTATGCCGTGAAGATGAATGTGGAGAGCCGCTTCTTCGTGTAAAGTCCTTGGACGAGGCGGAGAGATCGCTCTTCCTCTGATTAGAGGCGCTTCTCACTAATCTAGAGTCTTCAAAGAGATCTGATTGAGCACGTAAGGAAGAGGGAGTTGCATAGCTGGAGGGAGGACGAGCAGATGAATTTGTTGCAAGAGAACCGCGAGGACTGTTGTCATTGCCGACCATGCCGCTGAGGAAGTAGGCCTTTTCTGAAGCTGGTGGTGGTGCTGGAGGTATCTCGTAATCTTGTTCTTGTTCTGCAGAGTAGTAGGCGAGATCTGAATGGTCTTCTGAACGACGAAAGGACAGCCTGGGCGTATCTTTGGACCGACTTCGATCGTGCTGGCCGCCGCTGCCGATGGGCTCCAAGGTTTGGGTATAACTCGTGCTTGCCCTTGGATTCTGATTCTGTTCGTCGGCATACATGGAGTATATTGAAAAGATGGCGTCCGCAGACTCTCTCGGTGGAGCAGACTCTCTTCTAGAGGACATTCTGTTAGATTTGGTGGTGGACATGGAGGGAACGGGAGGAATAGGGATCTCAAAGTTGAGGGGAGTGGGTGGAAGGAGACAGAGAGTGGGAGCGGAAGAGTCCATGGTAGTTGAATGACATGAACAGCTTGTCCTGTCAACCGAATAATCCGTTATATTTTTTAAATTCCCATCCTCTTTGCCTTCGCAACAAGCATCCCCTTTCTTTCTTCTTTCTTTCTGTCTTTTTCTTTCTTTCTTTCTTTCGTGAGAAGAACTACTTTTGCTATTTACTGCACATGATCTCCGGTTCCGCACAATGTCCATAGACGCCCGCTTTCTCTCTGCAAATTGGCTTTTGAACCACGCCAGTGCGCAAGTCTGACATTATCTAACGCCGCCCAAGTGTTAGAGGTGAGCTTAAATGCACCAACGTTTCATAGCACGACTTCAGACGCAGTAAAGTGGTGCCAGGTGGAGTCCTCTGGTAACCACCACCACCGAGCCAAGGTCAGGTCACCGATGGTACACCCCGAACCCTGGGTCGCCTTCGCCCCTATATTTCGCGCATATATCCACAGGGAACCGTCAAAATAGTTTCCTCGTTGGAAATCGCCGCCTGATGGGATCCTCGGTGGCTGGTCTCCGCTGTAGACTTGTTCAACCTCCGTAGCACTGAAACAGATCAATATGTTAGGCGCCTCTACTTATAAGTATACGACAGGACCATTAGTTCTGTAACTTATCAGTTCTATATATTAGTCTGACAGGATCCAGTCATTTTCTCTTTCCATCTCAACACTGGCAGATTATTCCGCACTCATCTCGCTATGTAGGACGCATCTAAACCTCGCTCTTAGTTTTACCGCTACTAGTCATGCCGTGGCCGAGAGTTCAGTTCATAGCCGACGATCACTTCCTAATTAAGCTTACCGCCGTTTTGGGTTATCTTTTCCACTAACTTTATCCATCTTCTACTCTTTATACCAGCCTTTACCCTCGGAACAGTCTTAAAAGCTGGATTCACAAACCACCCGCACCAACCCCACAGTCGACTTCTATCAGCTGCTCGCGGTGCCCAAAGATGCCTCACCAGCGGACATAAAATCAGCCTACCACCGCGCTCTTCTCCAATCCCATCCTGATAAACAACGGACGACGACCAGTTCGGAGATCCATGACATTTCTTTGATTAAAGAGGCTTATACCGTCTTATCGAACCGCGAATCGAGAGCAGTCCACGATGAGCAATTGAACAGACAGACATATATTGTCGCCACCCCGCGCCCTGCGCAAGTCGTTTCTCTGGAAGAGTTTGAGGATCAATCAGGGGATGGCGGTGATACTGAGGCAGAGGAAGGACCTTGGAAATATCCATGCCGCTGTGGTGGATTCTATAGGGTAACGGCTGCGCTGATGGAAAAGGGCGAACACCTAGTCGCGTGCAATGACTGTTCAGAAGTAGTTTGGGTGGGGTATGAATTAGTAGAATAGATGGATATGTATATACAGGGGAATATATGCGACAAGAATTTCAAGATTTAAATTACACTACAGGACGTCACCGACAAGACTTCCAATCAGTAGTCGGCATACATGTCATCCATGTGATCGTCGTCATCAACGGGTGCGATATTTTGAGGGCTCACTGCTCGAGGTGTTGGTACCTCCTCCTCCTCCTCCTCGTCGATCATGATCACGTCTCCTTCTCGTGCAGCTTTGATTTCTTGCTCGACCTTCCATTTCTCAAACAGTGAATCTCGAAGTTGTCGTCCTAGAGCTTGCGCAACTGGCAGAGGCACGGCGTTACCAATTTGTCGATGCATCTATACCCCAGACAATGAAAAATTACATAAAAAAAGGAAACAAAAATACGCACTGTGACGACATTTTTGTCAATTGCCGCGAACACGAACGCATCTGGGAATCCTTGCGATCTCGCCAATTCTCGGACTGTTATCATACGGTGGCACTGAAAGTGAAAATGACCATGGGTTTATTATATGTACAAGAAGCCACATATGACGCGACGAACCCTTGGATGCAAGCATTGACTTTGCTTAGCAGTAGGATCGACGTTTGTCACCGTTGTCGGAAAGACACCTTTCGGGTCAAGCCGGCCATAAATTCCTACAGCCAAATTGTCAGGACATCCAATCTTATAAAACAAGGTAGTTCGTTTACCAGGACGGTAATTCAACCGACCGACCGATGATGTTGGGTCAACGAGGCCCCATTCACTCAAATTCGGTGGTAAACCTTGCAATTTAACTTTCTCAGTAAACACAACCGGCATGTCTTTTGTGGCACATACTCCGATAGTCCGCACCCCCAATAAGAGGGATATTGAGCACCCTGTTAAAGATATAATATTACGAAGTGAAATTTGAACAGCAAGTGCGATGCTTACCGTTCTACTTTTTCCGGCAAGAGACATTTGGTATAGTGCTGGATGTCGGTGGTCTCTTTCAATCGTGCTTGCTGTTGGTACCTTGTCCTCGGTTTCTCATGCCGATACTGTACTCGACCCGCTATCCCAGAATGTACATCGCCTTTCTTACAAGCGATCGAAGGTACCGTAGGTCGCTTTTGTGCTCTTTCTCTCTCCATGTTAGCTTTCGGGTGTTTCCTATATAAATGTGATTAATGACCTAGTCGGCTGGAAAGGGATTCTTAAAAAGGTGCTTACCAGTCAAAGGCAGGCAAATCGTCAATCGCATCACTGATAGTCACCGTGGGATGCAGAGCAGTCCCAACCATTGTACGAATAGGCTTTCCAGTTTCCTTATTATCGTACTTCATATCCAATTTGTTCCAAACCTGATAATGGTGCGTCGGCTGTGGTAATTCTGGAAGAACCTCGCCATGTTTTGCTGCCACCAAGAAAAAGCGAACACGTCTTTGTGGTGTTCCATAGTGAGCTGCATGTAGAAGACCAAATTGGACCTGGTAACTTTAGGAGAGTAAAGTATGGATTAATAGCAGGAACGATACGTGAATCCTCAAATACTCACTTCATATCCATCAGGGCCCTGAGAATTAATTTTAAACCGCCCATATCTATGTCTGTGTCTTGTTTAATCTCGTGGTCATTTGTCTGGCCTTTGGCTGTTTTCAAACTGAACCTCAGGAATCCGGGAACATTTTCAAAATAAGCATATTTAGGCGAGTAGTAGTCGAGGTAAGATAGGGTTGTCCAAATGAGATTGTTCTTGACATCATCTGCATCTTTGTACATGTTCAAGGTTGAATGACTCTGACTATAAACGATGTCATATAAAAATGATACCAGAGCGCCTAACAACAAAAAAGTTCCTACATACCATGGGAATCCTGCAGTGATTACGTCAATTTCTCCCCGTTTCGGAGGAGTTTTAATAGGTGTCTTGTCGTCGTATTTCTGCTTAGGAATGTCGATATCGTGCCCGTCATTAGACTTTACTATGTATCGAAGCATTTCGTTTGCACATTGATTATACACAATCGTTTCCGGAGAATTGCGCCTGACGCAACATAAAAATGAGATACAAAGTAACTAAGGGAAAAAAGGAAGAGACTCACGCAAATGTCTTAGCAGCACTCGGACTGATCTCAATGGCATGCGTAACTTTCATGCATCGGGAACCTTGCGCAATCCCAGAACTAAAAGCACCTACACCACCAAAAAGATCTAAAGTCCTCAGAGGTTTACCCTCGCGGAAAAATCGGTTCATATCCTTTTTTCTCTTCAACCGTTCCTCGTAGCAAGGGCTACAAACGTGATGCCTGTCCCATGTAATTTTACGGCGTTCATTCCATGATTGGGGCTTTAGTCGCGGGAACTTGTAGCGAATGTAATAATGATCGGCGGAAAGCTCTAGCCAATCATCAATAGTCGTTTCTGGCGGTGAAAATGATTCTACACAGGGCGCAAAAACGACTCGCAGAAGGTCCTCCGCTTTGATAAGAACAACTTCATCAGTGAGGTATAGTTGTCGCTATTCGTTATAAAGATCAACGAGGCAAACGGAAAGGACGAATAAAAGAATAAGCTCACTTCGTCCCTCATGATATTTTGCGGCAATATTTCTAGCTGTGATATCCTCCCAACTTTTCTCACCTCCACTCTGGTTCCCGTCGTATTAAATGCAACTTTTCTAACATAACCAATATTGGCTGGGCCATTCTCTGCACGATAAAGCACAAAATCTTCCAAATGGTATTTAGTTCCAGCATATGCCACCCCATTGATGATACCATCCTTATCTTTCAGTTTCCGCGGTTTTTCGAGTTCGAAATCGTTGTTCTCTTTGATAGGGCATGCCAGGCAATTGTTTGGAGCCTGCTGTTGATCGAATAACTTTTTTCGCTCCATGTCAATGGACGTGAATGAGGCACATTCCCCATCATGCATGAACCTGAGTATGATATATTAATTATTTTTGAGAAGGGACTCGTCAAATTTTCTTACTTGCAAAAGTAATCGAGCGGTCCTTCCATAGGGCCATTTTGGGGTCCAAAGTGAACTGTGGCTTTACCAGCAATGTCATCAAATTTATGGTAGCCACAGAGATTTGTCAAAAACAGTTCTTGTGGCTGCGCCAACTCTCCCAGGACCTTCTGAGATCCATGCTCAAACCACTGTAAATGCACTTGATCTGCTTGGTTTCCCGGAGCAGCATACAGAAATCTTCCGAACCTATATGGAAATTTAGCAAGATAGGAGATTTCTTGGGCAACATGAATAGTCACCAGAAGTAGTCATCTATCTTCGAATCATGATCAATGTGTAATTTCCTTGATTCTAACCCTGCTATTGCATCGGGGTTTGGAATTAAAACAATATCACCAGCCTGAAGGTTCGTGTTCATTAATCCAAAAACATAAAGTTTCACAAGATAAAAACCTCGTAACGTTTCCCATCAATTTCTACAGCACTGTAATAATCAAGAGCGACAGACACACGGTCCTGTTTCCGGGTGTAAGCCTTTTTTCCCTTCGTTGTCGCATTGGCCACCAGTCGCTTCAAGATCTTGTAGGACCTGTTCTTGAATTCCGTGGACTTAGCATCCATCTTCCACACAGAATCAGCGTGTGACTTTGAAGCGAGCAATAAAATTTGCTCCCGGACGAGACCTTTAATCAGTTTTCCAATTCTGACCGTAACACACGTTTGGTTTTGATTCTCCTTCTTGAGAACAGCAAGATCAAGATTTCCAGTAAGAAATTTGTTCTTAGATACCCATTTCGGTCCCCCGGCTTTGCTGGGTCGAGCAGTGATATCACGTTTGGGCGCCTTGCGCATAATAGCCTTGACGAAGGGAACAACCATTATTTTCCCATAATCAGGTTCTTCCTGAATAACGTTTTGGATTTCCTCGATCTTCGTCGTGTTAATTTCATTGCCATCGCGAGTTTTCAAAGCGCTTACCGATTCTGCAATATGTCTCTCACTATATGTCTGCCCGAACATGTCAACTCGCAGCTCAAATTTCGCCTTGAACGATTCATATGTTTCATTTGGCCGACCAAGAGCAGAAGATACAACAATTTGGGCAACTCTCCGAGGCGCGTAGAAATGTTCAAAAAATGGTTTATAGCTGAGGCTGGGCTTCCGGAGTATGTACCATGCATATTGCGTCTCGATGAAAAACGGCCTAGCACAGACAGTTAAAAAGTCGTTTAATGAGAAATAGACATTAAAGACACACTCTGATTCTTGCGTATAATTTATTGTATACCTCAGAATAGCACTCAGCCGTACAAAAACGGTTTGGTCGTTTTCCTCATCTTCCTGTCCTTCGTCTTCGTCGCTCACGAAATATGGCGCAACCGTACCCGCAGCCTCGAACTGCCTGTCCACACCATCGTCTTGCTCAAGCGCCTCCAGCGTGACATATTCATTGCCGTGTTTAGGGTCGAAAATGCAGAAGCCGCGCAATTCGCGTATCGGTTTCTCGTCTGGATCTCGTTCCTCCTCTCTAACTTCTTGATCTCCTGTGTCTTCACCAGGCAGAACCAGTGCATCGTTCTCTTCGACTTCATTTGGCTTCTTCTGATAATATCGGGCTGAGAAGAACTGTCATATATCAATTCAACTACAGCCTGGACTCGGAAGGGCATACATGTTGGTAGTAGCTTCCTCTTTACCGTCTATTTCACAGGCAGGAAGAGCATCAGAGGAAAGCACACAAAGCCTATATAGCTCAGACTTATACGTACCCTCATATCCCCGTACTGGCCGTTAATGTCTTTCCTCTTCCCAAGTGAATGTTCGCTGGAAGATGACCCCAAGGATATGGTAGACCCTATAGAGACCCCACGGCTTATGGATGAATGGGAGACACCATTTGCCTTCGGAGAATCTCCCTCTTGATGTTCCCCAGGAAATGAGACCTCGAACGCGGATGGTCGATTGCGAGGCATTTTCCAAAGCCAAGTTTGTTACAATGTAGGTCAAGACTTAGGTGCCTTTCTCAGCTTCCAACCTCTGTGAGATCCAGAATGAACGACCCTGCTTAAGCCTCGGGGGACGGAAGTTTCGAAAGGTATATAGTAGAATCAAGCATAAGCAGCTCACGAATTTCGCGTAAAGTGGGATATTAGGTTGGCAGCCCGCTGATTGATCGCGGCTTACAGCCACACGCGCACGCGTCACGACTCGAACCGGCCTCTTATGAGTCTCACACAGTGCGCAGTAAGAAACAATTGATGGAGATACGAATCATTTTAACCATTAAATGTACTGGTAAACGATCGGTGGTAAAAGTGTCGGATCCAAGAAGCAATAGGGGTCCTTGAGTTCAAAAAATTGCATAGGCACGATATTCAATACCATGACGAAAAGACATGGATATAGATATGGTATGACACAGAAAGAAAGTTGAGTGGATATAGAAGACAGAAAAATGAAAAGCCATAAGCGAAACGATTCCTAACAGAAGCTGTGAGATGAGTGTCCAGGAGGAGCATGGCCCAAGATATTACACGGAAGTTATGAAACGAAGATAACTGAAAGATAATAGAAAAACAGAAAAGGGCCAGAAATGACGATGAATTCTCATCAAATTATCCTGTCAGGGTAACTCCGTTGGATTGAAGATTTTCTGGTCCTGCCAGGGCCCCTTCTGTAATGCCAACCTGTGGGGATATCACAGGACCATCTGCCACTTGGTGAAAGTCTATAGCATCCAGGGTCAGAATTAATGTGTGTATATGTTTCAAGTTTTCATAGGCCCACCAAGAATTTCGCTGTACATCATGACCTTCCAGGTATCGACTGGAAGATCGGCGTCATTGAAGCTCCAGTCAAACTTCTCTCCGGCAACAGGCTCGTCTGTAGGGTCATGGTATGGAGCAACATATTCGTGAGCAAGAGACTGGGCTGCATCTATCCGTTTTCTTGGATCAAATACGAGCATCTTCTCCAAAAGATCGAGGGCTGCAAGGAAAGGTTAAGAGGAATTATGACTCGTAGTTGAAACTGTCATACCATCGGGATCGGAAGTTCTCAACTTTTGGCTAAAAGGAATACGTTCACGCTTTGGCAGACTTTGGACAAATCGGAGGGTCTGCACAGCCGAGATTAGGAGGCAGAGTTGTTATCTGATGGATGGTACGCACATTTTCGCTTGCGATGCTTTCAATGACGTCATCAGGAGGCGTACCCAATAGCTCTGTGATGATCGAAAATTGGTTGACGTCTGCATAAAAGCCGGCCATCAGGAAATTAAAGGAAAAAGGGTCAAGTATGACGTACGATCTTTTCCTGGAAACAATGGCTTCCCTTCCAACATCTCTGCGAAAATACACCCTGTGCTCCAAATATCGACAGCTACGTCATACTTTTGCCATGTAAGCATGATCTCCGGCGCACGATAGTATCGCGTAGAAACATAGCCCGTCATTTGGGGGTCCTGAATACGTGCAAGTCCAAAATCGCAGATCTTTCAAAAATATCAAAAATCCGTGGAGCATGAATGTCCATGAATAAAAACATACTTTCAGATCACAGTTCTCGTTCACAAGAATGTTGCTAGGTTTCTGTTCACGCATTTATCAGTTTTCCCATGAATATGCCTCAAGATACATACAAGGTCACGATGGACAACACCAGCCGAGTGGACATACTTTAGCCCTCGCTGTATAATGCGTTGGTGAGAAGCAAAACAACGAGAAAAGCAACAAACTCACCAGAATTTGATAAAGAAAGTACTGGATAAACTGTTTTTCCAATGGTCTAGATGTGAGGAGGCGATGAAGATCGGTCCCCAAAAGCTCCGTCACAAAGTATCTAGTATGTGCAGCTCAGCCTGAATTTGAAGTGTAAATTGTGATTTGACGCACAGATCTTCCAATGGTGAGATAAAGACATCGCTCAGACTGATGATCTGCAAAGAATTGAGAAAGGTGGAACATGAGGAAGAAAACACACAGACGTTTTCATGTTGAATATGCTTGAGCAACTTGAGCTCGCGATACGTTCTTTTGCTGAGTACGGGTGTACTAAA
>Ga0247779_1001551_pt1 | contig 10954 bp, 9 predicted proteins | sample UWRJL221509R5_FD_179925 | JGI IMG/M metagenome (GOLD analysis project Ga0247779, IMG submission 179925) | Plant litter microbial communities from Arlington Agricultural Research Station in Wisconsin, United States - UWRJ-L221-509R-5 | ecosystem: Environmental > Terrestrial > Plant litter >...
GCGAGACGCTCAACCTGATGACGCTGGGCGGCCTCGCGCTCTCGGTGGGCGTGCTGGTCGACCAGGCGATCGTGACGATCGAGAACATCGAGCGCCACCTGCACCTGGGCACCGAGCTCGACGAGGCCATCATCGTGGGCGCCGGCGAGATCGGCGTGCCGGCCTTCGTGTCGACGCTGTGCATCTGCATCGTGTTCGTGCCGATGTTCTTCCTGTCCGGCGTCGCGCGCTTCCTGTTCGTGCCGATGGCCGAGGCCGTCGTGTTCGCGATGGCCGCGTCGTACCTGCTGTCGCGGACGCTGGTGCCGACGCTGGTCATGCTGCTGATGCGCGGCCAGCACCATGGCGAGCTGCCGGAGGGCACGCGGCCCAGCCTGCTGAGGCGCCTGAACGTGGCCTTCGACAGCCGCTTCGAGCAGGTGCGCCGCAGCTACACGCTGGCGCTGTCGGTGCTGCTCTCGCACCGGCGCAACTTCTCGGTCGGCTTCATGGCGTTCTGCCTGCTGTCGTGCGGGCTGTTCCTCGCGCTCGGCCGCGACTTCTTCCCCGCCGTCGACGCCGGCCAGATCCGCCTGCACTTCCGCATGCCCACGGGCACGCGCATCGAGGAGACGGCGCGTTCGGCCGACCAGATCGAAGCGCAGATCCGCGAGCTGGTGCCGTCCGACCAGCTGGAGACGGTGCTGGACAACCTGGGCGTGCCCAACTCCGGCATCAACCTGTCGTACAGCAACGCCGGCACGATCGGCACGCTCGACGGCGAGATCCAGATCGCGCTGGTCAAGGAGCACAAGCCCACCGAGCAGTTCGTGACGACGCTGCGCCGCGAGCTGCCCCGGCGCTTCCCCGGGATCGAGTTCTTCTTCCAGCCCGCCGACATCGTCACGCAGATCCTGAACTTCGGCCTGCCCGCGGCCATCGACGTGCAGTTCACCGGCAACGATGTCGCGACCAACGCGGCGCTGGCCGCGGCACTGACCAAGCAGATCCAGCACATCCCCGGCGCCGTCGACAGCCACGTGCTCCAGCGCAACGACCTGCCGTCGGTCAACCTCGACATGGATCGCGCCCGGCTGCAGCAGGTCGGCCTGAGCGCGCAGAACGTCGGCCAGAACGTGCTGGTCGCGCTGTCCGGCAGCTCGCAGACGGCGCCCGCGTTCTGGCTCAACCCGGCCAACGGCATCGTCTACAACATCGCCGTGCAGACGCCGCAGTACAGCGTCGATTCGCTCGACGCGCTGCTGGCCACGCCGGTGGGCATCGGCAACGGCGTGGGCGCCACCACCGGCGCGGGCAACACGCAGCTGCTGGGCAACCTCGTCAAGGTGACGCCGGCGGTGCAGCAGGCCGTCTCCTCGCGCTACAACATCCAGCCGGCCATCGACGTGTTCGTCAGCGTGCAGGGCACCGACCTCGCCAACGTCGCCAGGCAGGTGACGCAGCTGGTCGACGCGACGCGCGCCAAGCTGCCGCGCGGCAGCCAGGTGGCGGTGCGCGGGCAGGTGCAGACGATGCAGGCGTCGTTCGTCGGCCTGCTGGTGGGCCTGGCGATGGCCATCGTGCTCGTCTACCTGCTGGTGGTCGTCAACTTCCAGTCGTGGATCGACGCGCTGATCATCATCGCCGCCCTGCCCGCCGCGCTCGCCGGCATCGCGTGGATGCTGTTCATCACCGGCACCACGCTGAGCGTGCCGGCGCTCACCGGCGCCATCATGACCATGGGCGTGGCCACGGCCAACTCCATCCTGATGGTCTCGTTCGCGCGCCAGCGCCGCGAGGAAGGCGCGCCGGTGCTGTCCGCCGCGCTCGAGGCCGGCGCCACGCGCCTGCGACCCGTGATGATGACGGCGCTCGCGATGATCATCGGCATGATGCCCATGGCCCTCGGCCTGGGCGAAGGCGCCGAGCAGAACGCCCCGCTGGGCCGCGCGGTGATCGGCGGCCTGCTGTTCGCCACCGTGTCCACCCTTCTCTTCGTGCCGGTGGTCTTCGCCGGCGTGCACCGCCGCCTCGAGGCGCGCCACCAGCGCCGCGCCGCGGCCGCGCCCCTCGTTCCCCACCCGCAGGAGATCTGAACAATGACCGAGCAGCGACATGCCAGCCTGGGCATCCACGCCGCCGCAGGCGACGACCATCACGAGCTGCTGCAGCGCCGCCAGATCGTGCGCCGCCTGAAGTTCGTCACCCTCGCCGTCCTCGTGCTGCTGGGCCTGGGCGCCGCGCGCACGGTGCTGAGCCGCGCCGCCAACGGCAAGGATCTCGACGCGGGCGTCGCCGAGCACACGGCGATCTACGTCAAGACGACGACGCCGCAGGCGGCCGGCGCGGGGCGCACGGTGGCGCTGCCCGGCACCCTGCAGGGCGCCGTGCAGGCGCCGATCGCGGCACGCGCGGCCGGCTACGTCAGGAGCTGGAGCAAGGACATCGGCAGCCACGTCGAGAAGGGCGACGTGCTCGCCGAGCTCGAGGCGCCCGAACTCGACCAGCAGGTCTCGCAGGCCAGGGCCGTGCGCGACCAGACGGCGTCCACGGTCGCCCTGGCGCAGACCACCGTCGACCGCTGGGACGCGCTGCGCAAGAAGGACGTCGTCGCGCAGCAGGATCTCGACGAGCGCCGCGCCGCGCTGGTGCAGGCCAAGGCCAACCTCGCCGCGGCCGACGCCAACCTGCAGCGCCTGCAGCAGCTCGAGTCGTTCAAGCACGTGACGGCGCCGTTCGCCGGCATCGTCACCAAGCGCAACGTCGACGTCGGCGACCTGATCGACACCAGCGGCAAGCCGCTGTTCCTGCTGTCGCAGACCGACCCGCTGCGCGTCTACGTCAACGTGCCGCAGTCCTACGCCAACCTCGTGCGGACGGGCCAGGCGGTGACGGTGACGCAGGCCGAGCTGCAGGGCCGCGAGTTCAAGGGCCAGGTCACGCGGACGTCGGGCTCGATCGACGCCGCCACGCGCACGATGCAGGTGGAGGTGTCGCTGCCGAACAAGGACGGCGCGCTGCTGCCCGGCGCCTACGTGCAGGTGGCGCTGCCGCTGACGGCCAGCGCCACCCTGTCGATCCCCAGCAACGCCCTGCTGTTCCGCGGCGAAGGCACGCGCGTCGCCGTGATCGACGGCCAGGGCAAGGTCGCGCTGCATGCCGTCACGCTGGGCCGCAACAACGGCACCACGGTGGAAGTGACGAGCGGCCTGCAGCAGGCCGACCGCCTGGTGCTCAACCCGCCGGACTCGCTGGTGGACGGCGACGTCGTCACCACGCAGCAACCGTCGACCGCGAAGGCCCCCGCGTGAAGACGACGTCGCGACTCCCGCTGATGGCGGCGGCGCTGGCCGTCGCGGGCTGCGCCGTCGGCCCCGACTACAAGCGCCCGGCCGCCGACCTGCCGGTCACCTGGAAGCTGGAGGCCCCGTGGCGCACCGGCGCGCCGGCCGACGCCGCCGACAAGGGCGACTGGTGGAAGGCCTTCGGCGACCCGCAACTCGACGCGCTGGAGCAGCGCGCGATGGCCGACAGCCCCACGCTGGCGATCGCCGCCGCGCGTCTCGCGCAGGCGCGCGCCACGGTCACCGCCACGTCCGCCGGCCTGTTCCCGTCGCTCAACCTCACCTCGCACGACCAGCGCTTCCGCATCACCGAGAACCGCCCGCTGTCCAACTACGCCTCGCCCAACTTCTCGACGGTGCAGAACGACTTCACGCTGGGCCTGGGCGCGAGCTACGAGGCGGACCTGGCCGGCCGCGTGTCGCGCAGCGTCGAGAACGTGACGGCCTCGGCGCAGCAGTCGGCCGCCGACCTCGCGAACACGCGCCTGGTCGTCAGCGCCGAGCTGGCGTCGGACTGGTACAGCCTGGTCACGCTCGACGCCTCGCTGGACGTGCTCGATCGCTCGATCGCGCTGCAGCGCCGCGCGCTCGGGTTCGTCAACCAGCGCCACGACCTGGGCGCCGGCACCGGCCTCGAGGTGGCGCAGCAGCAGGCCTTGCTCGACAACACGCTGACGCAGGTCGACGTGCAGAAGCGCCAGCGCGCGCAGTTCGAGCACGCCATCGCCGCGCTCGTCGGCGCGCCCGCGCCCACCTTCAGCCTGCCCGCGGTCAAGCGCGACCTGCAGCCGCCGGCGATCCCGCTGGGCGTGCCGTCCGACCTGCTGCAGCGCCGCCCCGACGTGGCCTCGGCCGAGCGCGCGATGGCCGCGGCCAATGCGCAGATCGGGGTCGCGACCGCGGCGTTCTATCCGAGCATCTTCCTGCAGCCCACGATCGGCGACGAGAGCCGCATCCTGAGCTCGCTGTTCGACGCGCCCAGCCTGGTCTGGTCGATCGGCGTGTCGGCCACCCAGACGCTGTTCGACGCCGGCCGCACGCGCGCCAACGTCGACTTCGCCAAGGCCGGCTACGCCGCATCGCTCGCCGCCTATCGCCGCACGGTGCTGGTGGCGATGCAGGAGGTCGAGGACGGCATCACCGGCGTCGCCTCGCTCGATCGCGCCACGGCGCAGGCCAACGTGGCCGTAGGCTCGGCGCAGCACGTGCTGGATCTCGCCGACGCCCGCTACGAAGGCGGCGTGGCCACCTACCTGGACGTGATCTCGGCGCAGCAGGCGCTGCTGAACGCGCAGCTGCAGGCGGCGCAGCTCGCCGGCCAGCGCCAGATCGTGGCCACGGCGCTCGTGAAGGCGCTGGGCGGCGGCTGGAACGGCGACCTGCGCTGACCCGCGGCGTCCGCCGGCGGCCCCGCGTGCCGGCGGGTCCTCGCCCGGCCTCGCGGGCGCGCCGTCAGTCGCGCGCCATCATCGCCTGCACCTCGCCATAGGTCGCCGCGGGCGCGTCCGCGGTGTCGACGCGGCCGGTGGTCACGAACGCGCGCATCATCGCCAGCACGTGGCCCAGCATCGCCTCCGAGATCGCCGAGCCCGCGCTGACGCGGCGCACGCCCAGCGCCCGCAGCCGTGGCGCGTCGGGCAGGCCGCTCCAGGCGAGCACGTTGACCGGCATGTCGGTGCCGGCCACCAGCGCGGCGATCTCGCCCTCGTCGGTGACGCCCGGCGCGAACAGCCCGCTGGCGCCCGCGGCGCGGTAGCGCGCGGCACGCGCGAGCGTCTCGGCGACGCGCCGGCCGGCCGGCGCCAGGCCGCGCAGCCAGGTGTCGACGCGCGCGTTGATGAACAGGTCGACGCCGGCGGCGTCGGCGGCGGCGCGGGCCGCGGCGATCTTGGCGCACAGCAGCGCGGGATCCTTGTTGCCGTCCTCGATGTTGATGCCGACGGCGCCGGCGTCGAGCAGCGACGCGACGAGCGCGCCGACGCGGGCCGGCTCGTCCGAATAGCCGCCCTCGATGTCGATGGTCACCGGCAGACCGGTCGCGCCGGCCACGGCACGGGTGGTCTGCAGCACGAGTTCCGGCGGCAGCCGGTCGCCGTCGGGCCAGCCGTGGGCCCACGCGACCGCGGCGCTGCTGGTGGCGACGGCGCGCGCGCCCGCCGCCTGCGCCAGACGCGCGCTGCCGGCGTCCCAGGCGTTGGCGAGCAGCAGCAGGCCGTCGGCATGCAGCGCGTGGAAGCGGGCGGCGAGGTCGGCGAGGTCGGGCTTCATGCGGTCTCCGGCGAAAGGTGAGGACGGCGCGCATCGTCGCACGACGGCACGCGCGAGTCCGGCCGGATCCGGACATGTCCCTCCAGGATTCCCCACAGGGACGCGCCCTCAAGTGCGAAGCGATCCCGGCCGATATCCGGGAAGCCTGGAACCCCTCGGCGCCCCCAGCGCATCGCAGTACCGGAGACGAATGTCATGACCGCCCCGCAGAAGAAGATGAAGGTCGCCACCAAGCTGGCGCTGAGCTACGGCCTGCTGGTCGGCCTGATCGTGGTCGTCGCCAGCGTCTGCGCGCTGCGCTTCGAGGCGATCAACGCGCGCGTCGCCAACATCGTCGACGAGCGCTACTACCGCGTGCAGAAGATCACCGCGATCGCCGACAGCGCGAACGCGCAGGCGCGCTTCATCCGCAACCTGGTGATCGCCGCCAAGGACCCCGCGCAGACCGCGGACGCGTTCAAGAGCCTCGGCAGCAACGCCAAAGCCACCGACGACGGCATCGCCGAGTTCGACAAGCACGTGGACCTGGCCCGGGGCCGCGAGCTGGTCGACGCGATGCTCGCGGCGCGCGCCGTCTTCTACAAGGATCGCGACGAGGTCGTGCGCCTCATCAGGGCCGGCCAGGTCGACGACGCCGCGCACACGCTGCTCATCACGATGCGGCCGTCGCAGCGCGCGTTCTTCGCCGCCATCGGCGAGATCGTCAAGCTGCAGACGGCCGTCATGATCGACGAAGGCAAGGCGGTGCGCGCGGAAGGCCACGACGCCATCGTCGTGACGCTGATCCTCGCCGGCGTCGGCGTCCTCGCGGCCAGCGCGATGGCGGTCAGGATCACCCGCGACCTCGTGCGGCAGCTCGGCGCGGAGCCCGGCGAGGTGGTGTCCATCGCCAGCGCCATCGCCGACGGCAACCTGGCCGTCGAGGTGCGCCCGCGCCCCGGTGACACCAGCAGCATCCTCGCCGCGATGCAGCGCATGCGCGAACGCCTGGCCGAAGTGGTGGGCCAGGTGCGGCAGGCCAGCGACTCGATCGCCACCGGCTCGTCGGAGATCGCCAGCGGCAACGCCGACCTGAGCCAGCGCACGGAGGCGCAGGCCGGCAACCTGCAGCAGACGGCCGCGTCGATGGAGCAGCTCACCGGCAGCGTGCGCTCGAACGCCGAGACCGCGGGCGTCGCCAACCAGCTCGCGACCGAGGCGTCGGCCGCGGCCAGCCGCGGCGGCGTCGCCGTCAACCGCGTCGTCGAGACGATGAACGAGATCGCGGCGTCGTCCAGGAAGATCGGCGACATCATCGGCGTCATCGACGGCATCGCCTTCCAGACCAACATCCTCGCGCTGAACGCGGCGGTGGAAGCGGCGCGCGCCGGCGAGCAGGGCCGCGGCTTCGCGGTAGTCGCAGGCGAGGTGCGCTCGCTCGCGCAGCGCTCCGGCGAGGCGGCGCGCGAGATCAAGAGCCTGATCGGCGCCAGCGTCGAGAAGGTGGACATCGGCGCGCGCCAGGTCGACGCGGCCGGCGCCTCGATGAACGACATCGTCGCGCAGGTGCAGCGCGTGGGCGGGCTGATCGGCGAGATCTCCAGCGCCACGGTGCAGCAGTCCGCCGGCATCGGCCAGATCGGCGACGCCGTCGGCGCGCTCGACCAGACGACGCAGCAGAACGCCGCGCTGGTCGAACAGAGCGCGGCCGCGGCGGAAAGCCTCAGCCAGCAGGCCGCCCGCCTGACGCAGATCGTCAGCCAGTTCCGGCTCTGAACTGTTTCGGGCCGGGACACGGTTCTTCGCTACCATCGCCGGCTGAAGCGGCGCCCGCGCGGCGCCGCGCCCCGATCGATCTGCGAAAGAACAAGCCATGTCCTCAGGATTCCACGTGCACGGCCCGCACGACCACGAAGTCGAGCACGCCGCCGAACACGGCGCCGGCGGCATGACCGGCCAGCTGGCCGTCATCACCGCGGTGCTCGCCACCATCGGCGCCCTCTTCTCCTACATGGGCGGCGCCACGCAGGCCGACGCCGCGCTCGCCAAGAACGACGCCGCGATCCGCAAGACGGAGGCGTCCGACCAGTGGAACTTCTACCAGGCCAAGAACGCGCGCCAGGCCATCGCCGAGGTGGCGCTGGACATCGTGCCGGCCGAGCGCCGCGACGCCTACGCCAAGAACATCGAGAAGTACAAGGCCGACAAGGAGCCCATCATGGCCAGGGCCAAGGAGCTCGAGGAACAGGCCAAGGCCTTCGACGAGCAGAGCGAGCACCTGATGCACCAGCACCACCGCTGGGCCGCCGCGACCACGGTGATCCAGGTGTCGATCGCGCTCGCCGCCATCGCGCTGCTGACGCGCCGCCGCTGGCTCGAGTGGGGCACGCTGGGCGTCGCGGGCGTGGGCATCGCCATCGGCGTGGCGGCCTTCCTCAAGGTGTGACGCCGTGAAGGTCTGCATCTACGGCGCCGGCGCCATCGGGCTGCTGGTGGGCGCGCGCCTGGCGGCCACCGGCAGGCACGAGGTCAGCGCCGTGGCGCGCGGCGCGACGCTGGCGGCGCTCCAGCAGCACGGCCTGCGCGTGGACGGCTTCGCAGGCCCGATCTCCGGCCCGGTCACGGCCAGCGCCGATCCGTCGGCGCTCGGCGTGCAGGACGTCGTCGTGATCGCGGTCAAGGCGCCCGCGCTGGCCGACGTCGCGCGGCGCATCGCCCCGCTGCTGGGCCCGCGCACGCTGGTCGTGCCGGCGATGAACGGCGTGCCGTGGTGGTTCTGCCAGGGCCTGTCGGGCGCCGCCGCCGGCCTGGCGCTCAGGAGCGTCGACCCGGACGGCAGCATCGCCGCGCACATCCCGATCGAGCACGTCGTCGGCTGCGTCGTGCACGCCGCCGCCTCGGTGAGCGAGCCGGGCAAGGCGTTCAACCAGATGGGCCGCGGGCTGGTCGTCGGCGAGCCGCGCGGCGGCGTGTCGGAGCGGGTGCGGGCGCTGAAGGCGGCGCTCGACGAGGCGGGCTTCGAGACGATCGCCAGCGAGATGATCCAGCGCGACGTCTGGTACAAGTTGTGGGGCAACATGACCACCAACCCGATCAGCGCGATCACCGGCGCGACCACCGACCGCGTCATCGGCGACGAGCTGGTGCGCAAGCTCACGGGCGACGCGATGCTCGAGTCCGGCCGCATCGGCGAGCGCCTGGGCTTCGCCATCACGCAGACGCCCGACGAGCGCCACGCGATCACGCGCAAGCTGGGCGCGTTCAAGACGTCGATGCTGCAGGACGTCGAAGCCGGCCGGGCGATCGAACTCGACAGCCTGGTCGGCGCGGTGCGCGAGCTCGGCCGCCACGTCGGCGTGGAGACGCCGCTGATCGACGCGATCTTCGGACTGGCGCGGGTGTTCGGCCAGGTACACGGGTTGTATCCGGAGACGCGATGAGCGCCACTTGACATCTACCTACTAGTTGGTAGACTGCGTGCCATGGGTTCCGAACTTTCCCCCAAGGCCGCCGAGATCGCCGCCTGCGCGCGCTCGCTGATCGCGCTGCGCGGCTACAACGGCTTCAGCTACGCCGACATCGCCGACGCCGTCGGCATCACCAAGGCCAGCGTCCACCACCACTTCCCCAGCAAGGCGGAACTGGTGCGCCGCGTGGTGACCGACTACCGGGCCGAAGCCGCCAGCGGCCTGGCCGCGCTGGCGGCGCAGGTGCCCGATCCCGCCGCCCGCCTGCAGGCCTGGACGCGCTTCTGGCAGGACTGCCTGCGCGAAAACACGCTGCCGTTCTGCATCTGCGCGATGCTCGCCACCGAGATGCCGACCATCCCCGAGGAAGTCGGCGCCCAGGTGCGGGGCCATTTCGACGACCTGTCGCAATGGCTCGCCGCCACGCTGGCCGACGGCGCGCGCGCCGGCCAGTTCACCCTGCATGCCACGCCTGCCGCGGAGGCCGCCGGCTTCATGGCGGCGACCCACGGCGCGATGATGTCCGCGCGGGCCTACGGCGACGCCGCCGTGTTCACGTCGATCTCGCAAGGCCTGCTCGAGCGGCTGGCGACGCGCCACTGAGCCCGATTTTTTTGCCCGAAGACCCTACCAACCAGTAGATAGCCCATGACCACCGAACTCTGGATCCTCGTCGCCTCGACCCTGCTGTGCCTGGCCCTGCCCCTGGTCCACGTGCCGCTCTATGCGCGCCAGGCCGGCCCCGCCGCCGTCTCCGGCAATCGCGAGGACGCGCCGGTGGCGACCGGCGCCGCGGGGCGCGCGCAGCGTGCCCATCGCAACCTGCTGGAGAACCTGCTGCCGTTCGCCGTCGCCGTCCTCGCGGCGCGGGCGGTCGGCGTGTCGGACACGCTCACGCTGGCCGGCGCCTGGCTCTTCCTGACGGCTCGCTGTGTCCATGCTTGCGCGTACATCGCCGGCATCACCGGCCTGCGAACTCTCGCCTATGTCGCCGGTCTGATCGGCACCCTGATGATCTTCACGCAACTTCACTGAACCTTTCCCGCCGAGGCGCCCATTCACGGGATTCGCCCCGCGGCGCGCCTCATCCCTCTCGCGGCCTCGTGCCGCCCACCTCCCGGAGATTCCATGCAATCGATCAAGACCTTCAAGTTCGCGGCCCTCGCGCTCGCCACGACCCTCGCCACGCTGGCCGCCTCGCCATCGGCGCTCGCCGCCGACGGCGTGCGCGTGCGCGGCACCGTCACCAGCGTCACCGGCGACACGCTGCTGGTGAAGTCGCGCGACGGCACCGACGTGTCCATCAAGCTGAACATGGGCTGGAAGGCCGGCGGCATCAAGAAGGCGCAACTGGCCGACATCAAGCCGGGCGACTTCGTCGGCATCGCGTCGCTGCCGCAGGCGGCCGGTGGCGACGGCGCGCTCGAGGTGCTGATCTTCCCGCCCGCGATGCGCGGCACCGGTGAAGGCAGCTACGGCTGGGACCTGAAGCCGAACAGCTCGATGACCAACGGCGCCGTGTCCGAGGCGGTGCAGTCCGTCGACGGGACCACCGTCAACGTCGTGTATCACGGCCAGTCCAAGAAGATCACGATCGCGCCGAACACGCCGATCGTCACCTTCGCGCCGGCGGTCAACGCCGACGTGAAGCCGGGCGCCGCGGTGTTCGTCCCGGCCGACCGCGCCGAGGACGGCAAGCTGAGCACCACGCGCGTCGTCGTCGGCAAGGACGGCGTCGTGCCGCCGATGTGATCGGTGTCGTCCATCTGATGTAAGGTTGGCCCGCGCCGCGCGACCAACGGCGAACAACGACACGAGCATGCCCATGACCACCGCCAGGATGCCGCAAGGCACCATCCCCCAGGCCGCCCCCCAGCCCAGGCAACTGGTACCGCGCCACTCCGCGCTGGTGCGCAT
>Ga0247779_1001552_pt1 | contig 10952 bp, 10 predicted proteins | sample UWRJL221509R5_FD_179925 | JGI IMG/M metagenome (GOLD analysis project Ga0247779, IMG submission 179925) | Plant litter microbial communities from Arlington Agricultural Research Station in Wisconsin, United States - UWRJ-L221-509R-5 | ecosystem: Environmental > Terrestrial > Plant litter >...
TGGATCGGCGGTGGCAGCATCATCCTGCCGGGTGTCACCATCGGTGACGGCGCCGTGATCGGTGCCGGAAGTGTGGTGACCCGCAATGTCGCAGCCAACCAAACGGTGGCGGGAAACCCTGCCCGCTCCATGGGTCCCGGCAGCTAAAACCATCCGCCCACCCGCATTTTACCCGAACCGGGTTTCCCCTTCCCGCCAAAACGCGCTATTCACCCCGCCATGACCGAAAAGCCCAAATCCGACGCCGCCGATTACTCCAAAACCCTCTATCTGCCGCAAACGGACTTCCCGATGCGCGCGGGCCTGCCCCAGCGCGAACCGGAAATTCTGGCGCGATGGAACGAGATCGACCTTTACAAGCAGCTCCGCGAGACCGCGAAGTCGCGCCCCAAATTCGTGCTGCATGACGGCCCGCCCTATGCCAACGGCAACATTCACATCGGTCACGCCCTCAACAAGATCCTGAAGGACGTCGTGACCAAGAGCCAGCAGATGCTGGGCCACGACTCGAATTACGTGCCCGGCTGGGACTGCCATGGCCTGCCGATCGAATGGAAGATCGAGGAAGAGTACCGCTCCAAGGGCAAGAACAAGGATGCGGTTCCCATCATTGAGTTCCGCCGCGAGTGCCGCGCCTTCGCGCAGAAGTGGATCGATATCCAGCGCGAAGAGTTCAAGCGTCTCGGGGTGATCGGTGACTGGGCACACCCCTACACCACCATGAATTATTTCGCCGAAGCGCAGATCGCGCGCGAACTGATGAAGTTCGCCGCCAACGGCACGCTGTATCGCGGCTCCAAGCCTGTGATGTGGAGCGTCGTCGAAAAGACTGCGCTCGCCGAAGCGGAAGTCGAATACGAGGACTACACGTCAGACACCGTCTGGGTGAAGTTTCCGGTCGCGGCCGCTTTCGGCCGGCTCGCCAATGCATCGGTCGTCATCTGGACGACCACGCCGTGGACCCTGCCCGGCAACCGCGCCATCAGCTTCTCACCGAAGATTTCCTACGGTCTCTATAAAGTGACCGATGCGCCGGCCGACAACTGGGCGAAGACCGGCGATCTTCTTATTCTCGCGGACAAGCTTGCCGAAGACGTGTTCAAGCAGGCACGCGTCACGGCCTTCGAAAAAGTCAGTGATGTTTCTGCCGACATCCTCGATGCGGTCGAGTGCGTGCATCCGTTGAAGGGCCTCGATGGCGGCTACGAGTTTACCGTGCCGCTGTTGGCCGGTGACCATGTCACCGACGATACCGGCACCGGCTTCGTGCACACCGCGCCGGGCCACGGACGCGAAGACTTCGATATCTGGACGGCGAATGCACGTGAACTCGACGCGCGCGGCATCAACGTCACGATTCCTTACACGGTCGACGCCAACGGCGCCCTGACGGAACAGGCACCGGGCTTCACCGGTAAGCGCGTGATCAATGACAAGGGCGAAAAAGGCGACGCCAACGAAAGCGTCATCAGGGCGCTCGTCGAGCGCGGCATGCTGCTCGCGCGCGGTCGCCTCAAACACCAATATCCGCATTCGTGGCGCTCGAAGAAGCCGGTGATTTTCCGCAACACGCCCCAATGGTTCATTGCGATGGACAAGGACATTGCGGTTGCCGGCAAAGCGAAGTCCGGCGACACGCTACGCGCCCGTGCATTGCAGGCGATCTCCGTCACGCGTTGGGTGCCCGAGCAGGGCCAGAATCGTATCACCGGCATGATTTCTGGCCGACCTGATTGGGTCGTATCGCGCCAGCGCGCATGGGGCGTACCGATCACCGTATTTGTGCGTGAGAAGGGCGACGGCTCAGCTGAAATGCTCCAGGACGACGTCGTCAACAAGCGCATTGCCGATGCTTTCGAGCAGGAAGGCGCCGACGCATGGTACGCGGAAGGCGCGCGTGAACGCTTCCTCGGCTCCCATGCCAGCGAAGAATGGAAGAAGGTCGACGACATTCTCGACGTCTGGTTCGATTCCGGCTCCACGCATGCATTCGTGCTCGAAGATCCGGTGCACTTCCCTGGGTTCGCCGGCATCAAGCGCAAGGTCGATGGCGGGCAGGATACCGTGATGTATCTCGAAGGCAGCGACCAGCATCGCGGCTGGTTTCACTCCTCGCTGCTTGAGAGCTGCGGCACGCGTGGCCGCGCACCTTACGACGTGGTGCTGACCCACGGCTTCACGCTCGACGAACACGGCCGCAAGATGTCGAAGTCTCTCGGCAACACCGTCGAACCGCAGAAGGTGATCAAGGACTCCGGCGCCGACATCCTGCGCCTGTGGGTTTGCGCCACCGACTATGCCGACGATCAGCGCATCGGACCTGAGATTCTCAAAAATACGATCGAGACTTACCGCAAGCTGCGCAACACCATCCGCTGGATGCTGGGCAGCCTCGCACATTTCAGCGATGAAGATCGGATCAAGGCCGACGACATGCCGGAGCTCGAACGGCTCATGCTGCATCGTCTGTCGGAGGTCGACGAGGTCGTACGGCAAGCTTATGCCGATTTCGACTACAAAACCGTGGTCGCAACGCTCGCTGCCTTCATGAACACCGAGCTGTCGGCGTTCTACTTCGATGTCCGCAAGGATACACTGTATTGCGATCCGCCGTCCTCGGTTGCACGCAAGTCGGCTCTGACGGTCATCGACTATCTGTTCCGCGCCATCGTCACATGGCTTGCGCCCATTCTCAGCTTCACGACGGAAGAATCCTGGACGTCGCGCTATGGCCAATCCACCGGATCGGTGCATCTTGAGCTGTTCCAGCACGTGCTCGCGGCCTGGCGTAACGATGCGCTCGCGAAGAAGTGGGAAACCATTCGCGACGTTCGCCGCGTGGTAACAGGCGCGTTGGAGATCGAGCGCGCCGCCAAGCGCATCGGCTCGTCGCTGGAAGCCTCGCCGCTGGTTTACGTGTCGGACAAAGCAATCCTTGCAACGCTGTTCGATGTGGATCTCGCGGAAGTGTGCATCACCTCCAACGCGATGGTCTCGAATGACGAAGCGCCTGCGGATGCGTTCAGATTGAATGACGTGCCGGGTGTGGCCGTGGTGGTTGAAAAGGCTGTCGGCACAAAATGTGCTCGTTCGTGGAAAATCCTGCCGACGGTTGGTGAGGATCCGGAGTATCCCGACGTGACACCGCGTGATGCCCAAGCCCTGCGCGAGCGGAAAGCATTGAGCCTCGTCTGACAAGCCCAGCCGACTGGTCGCGGCGGTTCTTGAGATCGCCGCGACAAGAAAACCGTAGAACCACGGCGCGAGGCCGGGCATGACGACGGACGATCTCCTTGCCGTGAATACGAGGCCTTTGATGTCTCCCTTCTTCCGATCCGGGCTCATCGCCGCCATTGCTACGCTGATCCTCGATCAGGCGTCGAAGCTTTGGCTGCTCAACGTGTTTGAGCTTGGCCGCCGGGGGGCCGTGACGGTGACCTCGTTTTTCGATCTCGTGCTCGCCTGGAATACGGGGATCAGCTACGGCTGGTTCCAGGACTCAGGCCCCGTCGGTCAGGCCATTCTGCTCGCGATCAAGGTTGTGGCAGTGATCGTGCTGGCAATCTGGATGGCGCGCTCTGGCACCCGTCTCGCGGTGATCGGCCTGGGGCTCATTATTGGAGGGGCTATCGGCAATGGAATCGACCGGCTGGCCTACGGCGCTGTGGTCGATTTTGCCCTTTTCCACCTCGAAATCGGTGGAAAAACCTACAACTGGTACGTGTTTAACCTTGCCGATGCCGCCATCGTTGCCGGGGTAGCGGCCCTCCTGTATGACTCATTTGTGAGCCCCAGCGCCGTAAAAAGGCCCTCATAACAACGGATAGGGCGTGCTAAACAATACAGGCGTGCCCCATGGTAGGTCTGGTAGCCACGAGACAACGGATCAGGATGAACGCAATGCGTGAGACCGACAGCAACGGTTCAGGTGCGATGTCATCAGGAATTTCTCTCTTTCTCCGTCCCCAAATGTGGACCGGTGCCATCCGGCTGGCCGCGGTCGTTCTGGGCGTTGGCCTGGTTCTGAGCGCAGGGCCTGTCCGCGCGCAGGACGACGAGGACGAAGATAGCCGGACCTTCGAACAGAAGTTCATGGACAACATCATGAGCGGTCTCGGCGCAAAGCGGATGGAAGACGCCGGAATTGAATACCGCGAACGTTCGCCGCTGGTCGTGCCTTCGAAGATCGAGCTGCCGAAGCCAGAAACAGGCAAGCCGAAGCTCGCTCCGAACTGGCCGAAGGATCCGGATGAGAGGGAACGCAAGGCCGCGAAGGAAGCACGCAAACAGAAGGCTGTGAGCCCCGAAGAAGCTCGCATGCCGTTGATGCCGAGTGAACTCGCGTCGAAAGCATCGCAAGGCAGCAGCCGGACCCCCGACAGCACGAGCCCGGGAAGCAACGGCTCGGACAAGCCGTTCATGATGATGCCATCTGAACTCGGTTACGTTGGCGGGCTGTTCTCGAATCCGTTTTCCAACAAGAAGCAGGAAGCTGCGAAATTCGAGAAAGAACCCGATCGCGACGAGCTGACCCAGCCGCCGGTAGGCTATCAAACGCCGTCGCCGAACTACGCCTACGGTGTGGGAGACGGTAAGCAAAAGGCTCCGAAAGAGTCATGTGACGCCAGCACTGGAAGGTGCGAGAAGAGCTGGGATTAATTCCAGTCGTCTCCAGCTGATTGCTGTGACTGAATGACCACGATCCAGCTGAATGCGATCGTTTCAGGGCCCTGCAATGCCGCCTCTTGCGGCCCTGAGCTTGTCCCAGCGGTGTGTCCGCAGCCCGGGAACAAGATATGACCTCCTCTCGCCGTTTCCTCGTTCGAGCCGCAGCAGCGGTCGGTATTTTGCTGTCCCCTGCTGCTGCGCAGTCTGTCACAGCGCAAACAGGCACTCGACCCGCAACTTTCACGCTCAATAACGGATTGAACGTCATCGTTATTCCGGATCACCGAACACCGGTGGTGACACAGATGATCTGGTACAAGGTCGGGTCTGCCGACGAGACACCTGGCAAATCCGGGCTGGCGCACTTCCTCGAACACCTGATGTTCAAGGGAACCGAGGCCCATCCCGCCGGCGAATTCTCGGGCGTCATTTCGCGGATCGGCGGCAACGAGAATGCGTTCACGTCCACGGACTACACGGCCTATTTCCAGCGCGTGCCCCGCGATCAGCTCTCCACGATGATGACGTTCGAGGCAGATCGGATGACCGGTCTCGTCCTGAAGGACGAAAACGTTCTGCCCGAACGCGATGTTGTGCTGGAAGAGTACAACATGCGCGTCGCCAACAATCCCGATGCGCGCCTGACCGAACAGATCATGGCGGCGCTCTATCTCAACCACCCGTATGGCCGCCCGGTCATCGGATGGCGCGGAGAGATCGAGAAGCTCAACCGCGAAGACGCTTTGGAATTCTACAAACGTTTCTACGCTCCCAATAACGCCACGCTGGTGATCGCTGGAGACGTCGAGGCGGACGATATCCGGCCGATCATCGAGGATACCTACGGCAAGGTACCGCCGCAGCCATCGATCCCTGCACATCGTGTCCGGCCGCAGGAGCCGACCCCTGCTGCCCCGCGCACTGTGACCCTCGCCGATCCGCGCGTCGAACAGCCCAACATGCGACGCTACTATCTGGTCCCGTCCGCCGTGTCTGCCGCGCCTGCCGAAAGCGCCGCGCTGGAAGTGCTTGCGCAGTTGATGGGCAGCGGCAGCAATTCATATCTCTACCGTGCGCTGGTGGTGGACAAGCCGCTCGCGGTCAGTGCGGGCGCCTGGTATCAGAGTACTGCAATCGACCCGTCGCAATTCGGCATCTCCGCGTCGCCCAAGCCTGGCGTGGAATTTTCGCAACTTGAGCAAGGCATCGACGAAGTTATCGCCGAACTTGCGAAAAATCCGGTGCCTGCCGCCGATCTTGAGCGCGTGAAAACGCAGATGATCGCGGAAGCGATCTACGCGCAGGACAGCCAGACCACGCTGGCGCGCTGGTACGGTGCAGCCGTGACAGTTGGCCTCAGTGTCGACGACATCAGAAGCTGGCCGGATCGCGTGCGCGCTGTCACTGCCGAACAGGTCCGTGACGCAGCCCAGACGTGGCTCGAAAAGAAACGATCGGTCACCGGTTACCTGATCAAGGATACAGCGGCGACAACTGCCAAGCGTGAGGAGAAACGTTCGTGATCACCACACGCCGGGACCTGCCCCGCATCGCAGCTGCACTTGTACTCGCCACAACATCGCTCTTCGCTGCTCCCAACACGGCGTCCGCCGCGACGAAAATCCAGCGCCTGGTCTCGCCGGGCGGCATCGAAGCGTGGTTCGTGCAGGACGCCACCGTGCCGCTGGTGGCGATGGAATACGCCTTCACCGGAGGCTCGACGCAAGACACTGCCGACAAACAGGGCATCGGTAGCTTCACCGCAAATATGCTCGACGAAGGCGCCGGCGATCTCGACACCAAAGCCTTTCACGAGCGGCTCGAGCGTCGCGCCATCACGATGAACTTTTCGGTGACTCGCGATTATTTCCGCGGCTCCATGCGCATGCTGAAAGACGACAGCGGCGAAGCTTTTGACTTGTTGCGGTTGGCGCTCACCTCTCCGCGTTTCGATGCTGAGCCACTCGAACGCGTCCGCTCGCAGATGATCTCGAATGCGCGCCGCGAGACAACGAATCCCGTTGCCATCGCGGGTCATCGCTTCTGGGAGGAGGCCTTTGGCACGCATCCCTATGCGTGGCGGCCGAACGGCACGGTGGAGAGCCTCTCAGCCATTAAGGCTGCGGACCTCAAGAATTTTGCGCAGCGCGTATTGGCGAAAGACACGCTGAAGGTTGCTGTCGTTGGCGATATCGATGCCGACACCCTCGGCAAGCTGCTCGACAAAACGTTCGGGGCACTGCCCGCCAAGGCCAACCTGACGCCAGTCCCCGTAACTGATGCGGCAAAGCCTCCCAAGCATGCATCCGTCGTGCTGGACGTGCCACAGAGCTCCATCAATTTTGGAGGTCCCGGCATCGCGCGTAACGATCCGGACTTCATGGCCGCCTATATCGTGAACCACATTCTGGGTGGCGGCTCCTTTTCGTCGCGGCTTTACAAGGAAGTACGCGAGAAGCGCGGCCTTGCCTATTCCGTGTCACAATCCTTGATCTGGATGAATAAATCATCGGTGTTTGCCGGCACCACGGCCACCCGCGCCGACAAAGCGACTGAGACACTCGACACCATCACCAGCGAGATTGCGCAGATGGGCCGCGACGGTCCGACACAGCAGGAATTGGACGAGGCGAAATCCTATCTCAAGGGATCGCAGATGCTGGCGCTCGACACGTCGTCAAAGATCGCAAGCGTGCTCGTGCAGTACCAGCTCGATAATCTCGGCATCGACTACATCGAAAAACGCAATGCAATCATCGATGCTGTGACGCTGGATGATACCAAGCGTGTCGCGAAGCGCATCTGGGGCCAGGGTATTCTGAGCGTCAGCGTCGGCCGTGCACCGCAGGCCGCCGCCGAGCCGGCTACCCCTGCCAAGGCGAACTAGCGCGCTTCGATCACGGCCACGCGAACACCGAGATAGACGAACAGTGCACCGAGCGAGCGGTTGACCCACGCGACCGCTCGCTTGGCATTTCTTGCACGATGCGCGGCTTTCGCTGCCGCGAGGGCTACGACGCCATTCCACAGGGTGCCGTTGATGTTGAAGATGATCCCCAGGACCGCAAAGGCGAGCGCCTTGTGAGGTGAATCAGCAGCAACGAACTGCGGCAGAAACGCCAGGAAGAACAGTGCCACTTTCGGATTCAGCGCGTTGGTCAGCATGCCTTGCCAGAACACGGTTCGCAGACTGACCGGCCCTTCGCGATCCGACACCTCGTTCGTTGCTCCGGTGCAGAGCAACATCCGGACGCCCATCCAGCAGAGATAAATCGCACCGATTAGCTTCACCACCGTAAATGCTGCGGATGACGCGACCAAAAGTGCGGACAAACCGATGGCCGCCGCGAAAACATGCACGAGGCAACCGCAACAAATGCCAAGTGCCGCAGCGATCCCACCGCGCCAGCCAAGCTGGATGCTGCGGCCGACAATATAAGCCGTGTCGGGACCGGGCGTGACGTTCAGCAGAAAGCCGGAGAGAATGAACAGCCAGAGGTCATGGATACCAAGCATCTTTCACCTGCGCCCTGATGCGATAAGCTGCACATAGCCAATAGCAAGCAGGCACACATCATGATTCGTCTCGCCCGCACTCAAGAAGCCGCCGTTGTAGCAGCCATCGTTCATGCTGCCTACGTGGTCTATTTGCCGCGCATTGGGCGCGAGCCTGGCCCGATGCTCGACAACTACGACAAACTGGTGGCCGAGGGCCGTGTGTACGTTCTTGAAGAAGGCCAGGAGATCGAAGGTCTCGTCGTGCTTATTCCTGAAGACAAGACGATGCTGCTCGACAATGTCGCTGTGCGTCCTGAGGCACAGGGCAAAGGATACGGCAACCGTCTCATCGCTTTCGCTGAAGACCAGGCACGGGCCGCGGGCTATGAGTCCATTCGCCTGTTCACGCACGAACTGATGACGGAAAACCAGGCGCGCTACAAATATCTTGGATTCGTCGAGACCCACCGCGGCGAAGAGAAGGGCCTGAAGCGCGTCTATATGACCAAGGCGCTTTGATTACGGTCAACCGAACAGCGGCGTGCCGGGCACGAAGGCGTCGAACGCAGCCCAGAATTGCTGACGATAACGGTCTTGCTCCTGCAGGATTTCGTGTTTGGAACCGGCAATGACGAGGTGCGATCCAGCGCGCAGATGATAGGCGAACTCCTCGATCGCTGCAGTGGACACGACCATATCGTTGCTGGCGGCGAGCATCAAAATCGGCTGACGGATGCGGGAGGGATAGTCCAACGCGCGGAAGTCCATCATCGCCTTGAATGCGGTGTCCGCCCACGCCACTGTGGGAGATGCGATACCGAGCGTGGGGTCTTCCTCCAAGATCGCGATATTGCGCGCGTAGCGGACTGGATCGGACGTCAGAGGATTGCCGACGAAGCTGTTCGTTCCCATCAGCTTGCCGTTGCCGCCGGGCACATAAGTGCCGCCCATCCCGAGCCAACGCAGTCCACGCACCAGCATTCGTGTCGGCGCCTTCGTGCTGAGACCGGGCAGATCGATCATCGGCGCCGTAAGAACAATACGGTCGAACCAGCGCTTGCCGGACCGTGCCACGCGCAGCAGCACCGCGCCGCCCATCGAGTGTGCCAACGCAAAGTACGGCGGCGGACAATCCGGCAGCATGATCTGCTGCACGAAGGTTTCGACATCGATTTCGTAGTCGGAAAATCGGCGCACGTAACCCTTGCGTGGATCGCGCAATTGCCGCGACGAATGGCCCTGCCCGCGCCAGTCGATCATCGCAACCGCAAAGCCGCGCTCGCGCAGGTCCCTCACCGTTTCGAAATATTTCTCGATGCTTTCGGAACGCCCGGTGAAGACACAAACCGTGCCCTTGCGGTTGGCCGGCGGCTGCCAGCGCGCGAACCGCAGTTCGGCGCCATCCGGCGTCTTGATGGTGCCGCTCACGACATTGTCGGGCACGGGATTGGACGGCGTGGAAACGAGCGTCATAAGCGGGGACCCGCGGGCAAATAAATCGGAAAAACCGGCAAGGAACGGGCGACAAAAAAGAGAGGCCGAATCCCTCTTGAACGCCCGAAGCTCTCTCCCATATCAGTTTCGTGCAGGCCTCTCTAGGCTGCACGCAGAACGAAAACCCGGCCCAATGGCGGGTTGTCTGCTCTTTGACCCAAAGAGTGGCGCGTTGTGCATGCGAGATCGGTTTCTCGGACGAGTGTCTTGGACGAGGCCGTCACGCCTGAAAACGCGCTAGTCGCTCATGAGGAGGACTAAACCATGCGTACTTTCGATCTCACTCCGTTTTATCGTTCCACCGTTGGCTTTGACCGCCTGTTTTCGCTGCTTGATCAAGCGAACGGCGACGGTTCGCCGGGCTATCCGCCCTACAACATCGAGCGCACCGGCGAGAACGACTTCCGAATTACCGTTGCAGTATCCGGCTTCGCGCAGAATGAAATCTCGATTGTCGCGAAGGAAAACACGCTGACAATCAAGGGCGAGAAGGGTGCGAACGAGAACAGCAAAGGCCAGTCCGAGGTGCTCTATCGTGGCATCGCGTCGCGCGCGTTCGAGCGTCAGTTCCAGCTTGCCGACTTCGTGCAGGTGAAGAACGCCTCGCTTGAGAATGGCCTGCTTCATGTGGATCTCGTCCGAGAGATTCCGGAGGCCGCGAAGCCCCGTCAGATTCCGATCACCACGTCGGCTTCTGCTGCCCCTCAGGTGACTGAGAAGGCTGCAGCCTAACCTATCGGCTCATAACCTCCTGTAGACTACGAGGCGCCCCGATCCCCCGGGGCGCCTTTTTTGCGCTGCTGGTTATTCGAACCGCAGCGCGACGTTCGCCGACGAAACCACCATGAGCGTTTCCTATTCACCGGCAGCCAAGTATCGCGAGGAGATTGGTTATCTCGCAATTGTTGCCGCACTTATCGTCAGTCTCGTCGTCGTCACGTGGATCGTCGGCTTCACCCACCGGGTAATCTATCTCGGCCCGGACAGCGTGGCGTTCCAGGCGGCCGACGAGGTTCGTTTGAGAACCGAGCCTGCGGCCGATTACAGGATCGCGCGCAATGAGATTTATGCGGGCATGAAGGCCGGCTGCCGCTACGACCTCAATTACAGTCCGGAGTTCGGGACCAGCCGCGGCGCCAAGCGCAACGCTATCCGCTACATCCGCAGCGCGAAGCTGGTGGATTGTCCGTAAGAGCCGCCCCTGACGACAACGTCGCCCTCACCGAAGTGAGGACGACGCGCCGCACCTGTCTTCCCCGTCCCAGAGCGGAAAAATCAATCCAATGGCTGTA
>Ga0247779_1001553_pt1 | contig 10945 bp, 10 predicted proteins | sample UWRJL221509R5_FD_179925 | JGI IMG/M metagenome (GOLD analysis project Ga0247779, IMG submission 179925) | Plant litter microbial communities from Arlington Agricultural Research Station in Wisconsin, United States - UWRJ-L221-509R-5 | ecosystem: Environmental > Terrestrial > Plant litter >...
CAAGCCAAATTAAGTTGATGTAAAAACAGGTTCAGCAATATTGCATGCTGGAAGTGTCAGAAAGGCCTTGGCTAAGAAACACTTTCATTGGCCTCAATGTTCACTAGAAGGGCCAATTTTTTGGACCAGTAAGTCCTTGTTGTGCTGGCTCTTCGTAACTACTACTATATTGCCCAAGTGAGGAGTAGTGGAAAGAAATTGGTCGCAAAACCTTCCTCATGCTAAGGATTATATGTATTACATAATCACAGTTATTTTTTGCGACCCCGAGTATGCATAGCCTATGCATCATGTCTTTTCTTGTGTTGTACTGATAATGATGATCTATTTTTAATTCTAGTCTAAGATTAGATTATTAAGTGGTCGAGGTGAACACATGTCAATTTACATGTCAAAGTGTTCGAGATTCAATTCATACATGACTGTACAGTTTCTTCCTAGATTCCATGTGTTGAGCCTCAAGGAAAATGCCAAGGAAGATATGATACTAGACCGTTTAGAGAATATCTTGGTTATTTGTATAAATATGCAGAGAAAGACTCATAAATTTACCAGTTCAAACAGTGCTGTTTCTATATCACCTGCTGCAATGTCTTCTGCATCACGTACTCAGGCTACAATATTGAACACTTCAAGTGATAGCGTCAATCGGGCATCTGTCACTGTTGAACTGCCTACGGAAGAAGATGGATCACCACTTACTGGTCTTGAGGCTGTGCTTGAGCGTGCGAGAACTTCTCTTCAAATTCCACAAGATGTTCTACTCAATGTTTGTTCTGATCAGCCCTCTGATAAATTTGTATACTGACATTTGATGCCATTATATTTTTATAGGCCTTAGCATTTGCGCACAAGAAGCTGACCGAGCAGAAGATGGTCATATTTCAGCAAAAGACAAGGATTGCTGATCTGTGTTTGTCTCAGAAAAAACTTTGAAATGGATCAGGCTCGGACACGGAAGAGGATATCAAGAAGCTTGCCCGGTACTACATTTTACACTATGCACCATATATTAATAAGGCTTCTTTTTCTTCCCTCACTGTGGCTCGTCCAGACTTTGCATATGACTCACCAGAAAGGTATGAAGAGGCCAATATTCCACTGGGCAAGATTGTGGACATTTTTCATTGTATTCCCACGAAATATCATGCATACATGCGAACAAGTAAAGAGTTTGTCAACATTGTGAGTTTTCTTTTGATTAAAATGAAACACCAACTCTGAAACTCTGCTAATCTAATGATAATAACTTCTTCCAGTTTTATAAAACCCATCTAGAAGCTCGATCACAGTACATTCATGTTTTCCGCCAGTCTGCGCATGATGTTTTTGTGCTACCGGCAAGCTATTTTAAGCTTGGAAAGCAGACAAAGACCAGGAAGGACGCCCGATCTGTTACACAGCCCATCATTCAAAGCAAAATCCATGACATTCATATATTGCTCACTGATAAATCTGGTGTATTTAATGCAACCTCTCTCCTACCGGCAGTTTTATTTAAGGACAAGGACTGCAACAAGTTAGCGAATCTGTTTTTGAATGTAGTGCTTTTTGAGGTGAGTTATGTTTAGCTTATAACCTGGGCAAAAGTTCTTACACTACAGTGTTTAGATTGCGCATATTATCATCTTTGGACCTACACATGGAAAGTCAATTGGTGGATCTACAATCCGTCATAACAGTCCTTTTGCCCGTTAAGATCGCCCTGCTAATCTCATAACACCTGGGATGATTGCTTGGATAGCTATTATGGTACGCATTTTTGTTTTGTTCTGATTACTCAATGTTATTTGAGTCTCATCATAGTATATTAACACTTAATAACAGACATGATTCATTCTTTCGGATGACACAGAGTTCACCTCTACTGGCATTGGAGGAACGAGCAGGATTACCTACTTCAACGACTTTGATGCATACAAGGCAACCATTATCAAGTCCAAGCAGACGTCCCCCTCATGGCACCGGAAGCTATTTAATACTTGGCATATGGAAATTTTCAGCGCAAAGAAGCATTCATTAAACGAGGGTCGTGAAAATGAGGACAACGAGATAATAGATCTCAATGCTGACGAAATGGCCTCCGGCATCTTGAATCAAATGAATGAAGAGCTTACTGATGCAGAGGGCTCCACAGATCCTGGATCCGAGCTGGATGAGCATGAGCAGCACCTTGCTATGGAAGAAACTATGCGCGCTCGAGCGATCCCTGAACTATTGCCAAACATGCAAGCTCAACCACTTCAACGTAGCTTTGCAATGCTTGATATCAGGGATCTGGCACTTACTGTTATCCCAAGTCAATCTTTGGGTAGGGTCAGTACCTATAACAACACTGTGAATGCTGCCGCTGGCTCCTCAACCCAAGTTACAGTAGGCACCCATGTTTGTTTCATTGATGTTGTCGATTTGGCTCCAGCCTCAGAAGCGCAAGAACCCGCCAATTCCACTCCCATTGATAACCAATCACTTGGTAATCTCGAGGTAGAACCCGCCACCATGCGCAAGTTGAGGCCACGAAAAAGCGCCCGAAAAGCTACAGCTGGCAAGGGAAAGAAGAAGGCTATTTGATAATGTGTTATCTAGATCACAGAGGATATGTATTATTTACATACCATGCAGTAGTTGTACATCTTAGGTACATTCAGCGTTCTTTGTGACTTATCTCTGCACTTCTAGCACATGTCCTTCGGTTGCTCTGATGTATCTTCAAAATTGATTTGATGTGCAACGATGGCATCATGAACGCACTTTGATTATGGGCCACAGCACTTTACCTGCTGAAATCGAGGGCCAAATTAGATTACATGTTACTGTTCTTTCAAAGGAGCAAAAAAGGACCCACAGTGGACGAGAGGATGGGTGGGATGGATGGGCCATGATAATGATGTCATGTCAGGGCTCAATGCCCATGTCGGCTCTGGTATGACATCATCAAGGTGCAGATAACATTTCATGTGGCATTGTGTGAGCAGGAAATACAAGTGCAGACAAATAGATTTGAGCCAGGAACTCACAAATAGCCGTGAACGTCCTGAACGTATGCAGAAAGAACAAAGAACGACGGCCATCTTGATTTCTGACACCAAAACATTTCAAACTCAGCTCAAACTCAGCTCGCCGATGTACAGAATGCAGCGGTGTCATGTAATTCTACTGCAAGAGATTAATTTCATGGATCATGCAGCAACATACTCGCTAATTATTTCATTTTTTCATGCTTGAGGGATAGGAGAAAAGAGAGAACAAGTCATAGTTATGTGAATCTGTCACTGAGCGTACTTGCCCATAAATTTAATGAACACTGTCTGCCATTATCGCCCTGGTAGTGTAGAGGTATTTTGGACAAATTAGATAGTAGGTTTAAATAAGGTAAGGTCTTGGATTCAATTCTCGCTGTTCGTATGTAATTTCATCTGTAAGTGGGGTTGAACAATCCCCGGTAAGTGTTACACCCGAGATTGGTCTGTGACACACTGTGTCACAGCCATTTTTTGAGACATGGCCCCCATACCTTCTACACACCAGTTATGATGGATATTTTGTATTATATATCTGCATTTACATGTATTTAACTGCATGAGAGCATTTAAATCCTTTTAATCCAAGTAACCACTTTTAAAAAGGAGAAATAAACAAATTTGTCTGCCAAATTTGAGTTTCATAGTAATTTGAATAGAACTTTTGATCTACAGCACCTATGAACACATTTTGTAGGAGTATTGTGCATATAATATCAATAAAAATCGATTTGATTGACCAGATTGTTATTAATTGCTTTTAGAGGTGAGATAGGCCCCCAAAATTAGCACTTTCACCTACTTAGGACCAGAAAATGAAAAATCTGTTCAATCAGGATTGTAGCCCCAAAATTTTAAACTGATTTACCTCTAAAAATTGTGCCTCAATTCACAGTGGTTAACATTTTGTATTCAAAATACTGCTTAAGCGCCAAAATCTGCTATGCACTACCACTGATTGCGATCTGAAAAGATGTAAAGTAGGGCAGACCCTTGTTCATGTGCTCTGTATAGAGTGCTCAAACACTAGTGCCACTCTATAGACACAATTGAGACACCCAGACATCGTTTTTAAACAAACACCAGCTTTAAACATTGCGGTCACTATCAACGGTGTATAATTTGCTGTAGGTGTGACACTTGTGATTGCGCAATGTCACACTATAACACTCATATTTCTTTGAAACAAGCTCTTATTACCTTCCACATACCAGTTATAATGAATTTTGCGGAAATTAATGTAAATTAAGACACATTAAGCTGCCTGATAATAGTCAAAATTTTCTCTTCGAGATGAACAGCTCGGAAACGCAGAAAATGATGAATTGACTTGCCAAAAATAGATTTTAGAGTAATTCGAGTATACCTTTTGTTCCACAGTATCTATGAACATGATTCATAGAATTAAGTAGCATAAAATTTAAATTTGAGCCGGTTGATGCAAGCCAAACATTATAATTCCTGCCTAAAGGCGAGATAGACACATATCATAAGCAGATTTAACATATTCTGTGGTAAATTTAATATATATATATAGTCTAAATGGATCAGACAGGCCAGGAATAATATATTTCACAAAAAAAAAGGAAGGAAACCATTAAGATCTTGCAAAATGGCGTTGTCTCAACATTTCGGGCGTATGTGGCTGTGTCACGCATCATAACTGGGCCAGACCGAAACCGGGAATTGTTCAACCCCACTGTAAGTGTAAGGGTATTTCGATAGAGTCCTAAAGACCCCTATGATAAGTTTCGGTAGTACGAATTCACCGTTATTCTAATCTACAATGAGTCTAGTCTGCCAGGATTGTTATATTTGTGATTCCCTTATCATTTTGGTAGCCTATTGCTAGCGTTGATGTCCCTTGCAATGTCATTGCAAGAGGCAGCCTTGTAAAGCGATGGCATCGCTTGCGAAAGACCTTTCACATTGCAAGGCCTTGTCAGGCAACTCAGCCGTTTATGGCCTTTTAACCATTGCAAGGCATTTCAGGAAGTTCCGACATAGTAGACGTCCTACATCATGACACAGCGCACGAGATACTTAGTCACTCTTTGGATTATCACGCCTCGATGCTACAACTATGTATCCTTGTCCTATCCTACCTTCTCGCTATACCACTTCCCACGACTGTTTTTCCCCACTTTGCGCTAAGTTGTATGCTAGCTATCTTTGACACGACTCGAGCTTGTACACATCCAGAAATGAAAACGCAGGACCACTGGCTGCTCAGAGATGAAAGATATTGACACCACTATCGAATAACGAAACCACAAACCAAGGTCTGCTGGAGGGAGTGCATCCGCAATTGCGGGCTTCTCTACTATGCTGGAGGTGACGGTGCTTGTCATCTCGTTTCAAACGGGCTATAACGAATACGCGTGGGCTGGTTAGCGTTCTGAGGCAGAAGATTGTGATAGCAGACGGATTCCTTCATGAACTGATGTACCAATTCAATTTCATCCTAAAAAGAAAGAGTCTCTGTAAGTTACATTTCGTCAACAACACATTATCTCACTGTTTTCTTCTAACTCTTCAGACCTGCTGGAATCTAGTTGATTCCATTCCACGATGAATAGGTAATGACTCACCGACTCGTTTGATGGAAGCCAAGTACGGATTTCGACAAGGTTAAATTATGGCAGTTGTATGAGGTTCATTGGCTTCTGAAGCAGAATTGCGATGGGTGTGTTTATGTGGTGTTTGTACGCAGAGGATGGGAAGGCAATTGCTCCGCAGAGACGGTACGGCTCCAATCGAGTAATCCCTTATTCGCTAGGTGAGCGTCGTGTGTGGGTTTTGGTTTGGTTGGTTGATCACTAGAAGGGCATCGAGTAAGATGTGGAAACGCAGTGGGACGAGGGGATTGCGGGTGGTAGTGGTTATAATCCTGTTTTACCGAGAAGGATGGGATGGGATAAGCTGGGTAGCAATAAGGATCGGTGGCCCAAGGGCAAGTGATCAAAAGTGGTACAATGGGGCTGAATGATGTTGGGTGAGCAAAATAGACTGAGATTTCACGGCGTTGCATTCTCATTGTGCCTAGATAATCTGCGCTGCTTACCCAGGCACAAGGCTGCTGGCTCGTTGAAAGCAAGATACTGCCACGTTGGCTAAATCCTCAACGAAAAATCTCGGATAAACTGCCAACTCCCTATGAAAAACGGTGCCATAGTAGGCTTTTGAACCAGAACGAGCTAAAGCTTGTTCATCGGAGGTGATATTAATGTGGCCCACAATTTAATCAATACACAAACATAAATCTTAGCAAATGAACTCACAAGAAGGAAAAGCCTGAGGCAAAGGTTATTGAGTCTTAGCACATTCTTTGCAGTGATGTTGGAGTGCCCTATATGTAGGACAACATACTTCCTACGCTGTGATGATCGCATGCTTATTTACGATGGCTCTTGCCCGTTAGATTAAAGCTGCAGAGCACCCATAAAGACTCCATCGTTTGATGGTCACCCTGAGCTTTTTGGGGGGGCGGGAGTGCAAAGCTATGTTCGACATGCAGTACATTGTTTGCGTTCACAAGATACGCCGAAATCGGTACAATTAAACGATATACAGCGTTGCAAAGGGATAATATTGTCAAAATAATACAGTAGACCATAAAATCCAACATTTCTGATTACTTCTATATCGCAGAATTTTGGCCGCACAAGCCACAAAATTGAAATGAAGATTTCCCTTCTCGTGCGCTTTTTTGGGTTGGTTCAGAGGCTCTGAAGATTACTGGCACATTTAGGATGACTCAAGTTAGTGAGAACCATGTACATTTTTTGGTATATTTTTTAAATATGTACAAAGTATAGTAGCTACCTGACGCAAAGTCCAAATCTAATGTCGCGAAACTTCCGATTGTCTATACTCGTCCTCAGGTGGGTAAAATGCGCATGTTTTGATGAGGAGTATCAGACCGTCATTCAAGTAAGCATCTGGTGAAGGACTCTGCGAGTGGAACTCACCTTTGTCGAAACGCCAGACTTGGTTTGGGCCAGGCTCCCACCGACTCCAAAGTTGAATAGCGGTCCCAGGAGCAACCTTTCCTTCGTTGAGATCGACGTCGTAAGTCGTTCTGGGGAAACTGATTCTGGATGATGGGTGTGAGTTGTTGTCCCGGTCGATGTAGTATTATAGAAATGAAAAACCTTCCGCCAGAACAGAAAAGTGCCAAGCATACCACGCTTCTGCACACCGGCACGCTCGGTGCACGCTTGCTATGCAAAAAAACCAATGCCTGGTAGGTGCAACAGCAGGATTCGAAGCACAATTCTGGTAGAGAAATATAAAGTCAAAGTATGAATAAGAATACCCTCGCTATTTCTATATATGCCGCTCTATCATCCTCCATAACATTGGAGCTTGGAAGCTGAAAGAATATTTAGGCCTTAGGCATGACCATCCGTGTAGCTTCTTAATATAGAGCGAATGGGAAGTTATGTCATGGGATATTTTCCTGGATCGGGAGCCAACCATAGGCGTAAAAGTACGCATTAGTGTCTGATATCATATGAACACCCCGGCTATTGCAAGTGCTCATAGTGCTGACCTTCTTTCTTGGTCGGGAACGAAGACTTTTGTGAGCCTTCTCAAATCAACTGTGGGGAAATCTTGCATGAGAATTTATATCTAGCCTGCTGGATTTCGCTTTTGAGTCTAGCTATATTTCAATTGCTATCTATATTCACACGTAGTCAATTTCTAACTCTTATGAGTGGTCACCCGGACGTGCATTAATGGAACCTGGAAGACACGTAATGGTGATGTTAATAGCCCCAGTTTCTGGTATATAATCTTCCTCTTCCCGCTTCATTGGGCCAGCAGTTAAACTGAACATACAATGGCTTTGAACATCATTTCGGAGTTTATGTATGGAATCGTCAACATGTCGGACATGGTCATTACTCTCAATGAAGAAGATTGGATTTCAAGTATGTATGCTCTATGATGCAGTCAAAATGTCGCAAAACTCACAAAAAGATGCTACATACTTAGTCTATGCGTTGCCCAAAGCTGACACAGCGTCTAAATCTTGGGAACTTATTTTCAAATGCTACCCCGATAATGCCTACTGGCTCATTCAGCACCTGACCAGGGGGAAATACCTTGGGCTGGATGGGAACGCAGAGCAGGGTACCAAGCTAATCGCTACGGATGAACAATTTGGCTGGCACATATGGCCTGATTACAAGGAAGTAACTGCTGGAAGGTCATTCACTCTTTTATCACTACTATGATATTTTATACATGACAAGTACTTATAGGAGTCATGCAGAATCAGTGTCCCGAACACCAATTTGTTTGTCGATCTTGAATCAGGATCCACCCCTGGTGCACCTATTCAAATCATGGATCGTGCGGACGGTTTGAACCAGGTATGGCGCTTTGAGTAAAGTGAGTTGCACTTGCTCTGCATACTACACAATCTTGTTCAAGTGGAAAACCACATAAAAATTTTGCGCTTTCTAATATTGTTTTTTGGACAATAACCACACAGCACTGTTTTCAAAAATGACGAAGCAACTGACAAGAGAATAGGACCTGTTACTGTAGACATTACGAGTATTTCCCCAAACACAAGTCAAAAGAAAAAACCAAAAAATCATCATGGTAGTATTCAAAGATTTTGTAGTCACGGTGTTTCTATGAAATTTCTATTGTGCACAGATACTAAATCTCGCAAGAGTGTTGTTCCTCGGTGTGCTTGAACCAGTCAACACGAATAACAGTTGGTAAGAATACTCTAGTATTTAGAAAGTTTTTCAGTATCCTGGTCTTTCAAATTAAGATCGATGAAAAGCCGTATAGAAGAATGGAGCTCCCAGATCTTAGGCGCATGAGATAAGGTGGGTGGGTAACTTGAGTTTTACGAGCACAGAGCTATATTTGCTACCAGACTCTTCATTAAAATCCAGCCTCGTGCCTGCGCTTTAAGTCCTGGCATTGACCCAGGTTCCTGGCGTGTAGAATTTCTGAGAACAACTGCCACCAAAAGTATAATTTTAAATATCTAGATAATTTGTAGAGACTTAATAATACCAAACTAGTACCATATTGTAAAAATTTAATGTAAAGCCGCAATGAAGATATTGTATTAACTGTCAGAGACTACGTAGATTCAAACATGAACTTTGAAGCAACACGCCCATGCCTGGAAGCTACCGGGGGCGGTACACCCGACTGTGACAAGGATCAATATAGTTTTCCGAATATGACACAGTTCCATCCTGGCACTGGAAAAAACTCTAAGATTGTCTCCACATGACCATGCATGCATTTTATCATAGATAGGATGGGAAAAAAGGTTGTGTCTTTATCAGTCCGGAGCCACATAATGCTCCTATAGCTCATGGTAATAGTCCTTCTAGAAAAAATTAACAGAAGACTTTTATATTCGGAAAAGTGGTATTTCAGCAAAGTATTGCTTTTAGCCCTACTAGCTGCGCTTGTTAAAATGACCGGGTCTTCGAGGTCACTTGGGTTTTGGGTAGGGACTCTCGCAATCAGGTGAGGTTTATAATTCATGTAGCTACACCTTAAATACAAATTATGTAGCTACCAATATAATAAGGAGATAAACAAATAAAACAGGGGGAACAGTGGCACATAATATGGAGATGTCAAATATAAGAATGAAATGCAGATTATCTCCTCGAGATAATCTGTGGCTATCAGGTGACCACTTTCGTGGCGCGCTTGACCCAAATATTCCAACAGCGCTATGTTCCCATTCAGTCTATTATTACCAACTCCTGCTGACCGGTCATGTACTAGGGGTCCACGGAAGACTCCGTAATCCATCTTAAAAGCCTCCAGTCTTCAGTATATAAACCTCTCCAGATTGCCTCAGTGCACTAGGGTTGCACAGTGAACCTGGTCAACAACCACACGATGGCTTTAAACTTTTTTTCTGGAGAGCAAATCTATATTATTAACTCCATGTCTCAAACATTAGTGGATATCTCTCAAGAGACTTTGGAAAGTACGCCCCAAGTCAAGACACGGATTACAAAAAGCTCATGCCAAGATACCGTACTATAGTCTCTGGAAGCCCCCGAAATGGCTTGTCGGGCCAACTAGTATGTTCCTTCTTCCAAGAGCCAATCTTCCCCTCATGATTTCTCTGGAAAGTGGGAAATTACCTATAAAGATCACGGATGGACGTTCAGGAGCTACAACTCAAAATATCTTACAATTGAAGGGAACCCATATCAGGGCAACAAACTCATTGCTACTGAAAATGACCATCAGCACCAATTTCTATGGCATATTTGGCCTGATCCCAAGGATGTGACTTCTGCAAGGTTGCTTCCCTTTCTATGATCTCCTCGGCTCTGAAAGGTATTGATTGAACATTATGTATAAAATCTCTTACCCTGGGACTGGTTTTTATCTTGAACTGGAATCGGGATCCACTGCCCCTGATACTCCCATTAAATTGAGGGATCGAGCAAAAAGCACAAATCAAGTATGGGAAATTGTGAAAAGTGAGTCTCAATTGTTTAATTCTCGAGTTAGATAAATAGCAGCTTACTTCATATACTAGTGTGAGGTACGCACACCTACGCACGGAAACCAGCCCACACGTCTCTCTGCCAAGCACGCATTCCCACGCTCCGTGCGCTTCTGCGGTGCGCATCATTTAGATACCTGACATTGCCGTCCATCTTTTGTCTTCACCATTTTCTTGAATATTCACCGTTATTTCTCATATCAGCCATCCACATCCACATCTTTTGATTCTGATCACCGAAAATGTCCACAAATTTTACGGATACGAATTTTATCAATTTTATCTCACCGGTAAAATTATATTTGTCCTTTCACTTCACCTTCATGCTTTACAGGCACGTGACAATCCATGTGGACCAGGACTGTCACTCGAGAAATGCTCTCTAAGAGCTTGCATCTGCTTGCAT
>Ga0247779_1001554_pt1 | contig 10945 bp, 9 predicted proteins | sample UWRJL221509R5_FD_179925 | JGI IMG/M metagenome (GOLD analysis project Ga0247779, IMG submission 179925) | Plant litter microbial communities from Arlington Agricultural Research Station in Wisconsin, United States - UWRJ-L221-509R-5 | ecosystem: Environmental > Terrestrial > Plant litter >...
AGATGTCCGTGTCGTCCTTGAAGATGACGGTGACCTGCGAAAGCCCGTAACGCGAAAGCGAGCGCGTCTCATCGAGCCCCGGCAGGCCTGCCATCACCGTCTCGATGGGATACGTCACGCGCTGCTCGGTCTCCAGCGGCGAATAGCCGGGCGCCTCCGTATTGATGACGACCTGCACGTTGGAGATGTCGACGACGGCGTCGATGGGAAGCCGCGTGTAGCTGTAGACGCCGATCGCGGCCATGGCGGCCACGGCCAGCATCACGAGCCAGCGTTGCTCGATGCAGAAGCGGATGATGCGTTCAAACATGGCGTGTCCCTTTGCTCACTCTTCGACGCTGGACTTGCCCAGGTCGGCCTTCAGCACGAACGTGTTCGAGGACGCGACCCTGTCTCCCGCCCGGAGGCCCTGCAGCACCTCGACGTTCGTGCCGTCGTTGCGGCCGATCGTCACGGGCATCGAGACGAAGCCGCCGGGCACCGCCTTGAAGACGACCGGCTTGTCGTCGACCGTCTGCAGCGCGTCGGCGCTGACGACCAGCGGGGCGCTCCGGCGGTCGCCGAGCACGGCCACCGTCACGAACAGGCCCGGGCGCCAGGCTCCCCGGGGGTTGCCGAGCGTCACGCGGGCGCGTGCCGTGCGCGTCTGCTCGCCGAGCAATGCCCCGACGTACGAGACGGTGCCCTCGGCCTGGCTGTCGAAGGCCGACGACGAGACGACGACCTTCTGGCCGACGCGCACCGTCTCGAGATCCTTCGGGGACACCGCGAACTCGGCCCAGACGGTGCGCAGGTCGGCCACGGTGAAGATGCTCGCGTCCTCCTTCACCGCCTCGCCGAGCGCAAGGTGCTTCTCGACGATCGTGCCGTCGAACGGCGCCCGGATCTCGAACCTGTTCAGGCCGGCGCCGCCGCCGAACTTGCCGCCGGCGCCCACGGCGTCGAGCTTCTGGCGCGCGTTCTGCAGCGCGATGTCGGCCTCTTGCAACGCCGTGCGTGCCTGGAGGTAGTCCTGCTCCGCGGAGATCCTGCCCTCCCAGAGCTTCTTCTCGCGGTCGTAAGTGGCCTGGGCCGCCTCGCGGCGACGCTGGGCGGTCAACAGCTCGCTGCGCTGCTCCGACAGCGCCGTGCTCGTGACGACCGCCAGCAACTGGCCCTGCTTGACCGTCTCGCCGAGGTTCGCCGGAACGGCTTCCGCCACGCCCGCCAGCCGCGGCACCACGTGCGCGGTGCGGTCCTCGTTGAAGCGCACTTCGCCCTGGAACCGGGTGACGGACTGGATGCTGCCCGGCCCCACCACCCGGACGGCGATGTCGGCCTGGCGGATCTGTGCCGGGTCGAGCTTGACCTCATGCACCGCGCCCGCGGGCTTGGCGTCGGCCTGGTCCGCGGACGCTGCGGACGCCGGCACTGCCGCCGCCTCGCCGGACTCCGGATCACGGCCGGTGTCATGGCGCTTGGTCATGAACACGCCGGCGCCGGCAACGACGCCGACAACCACGATGATCGCCATGGCGATCCGCTGTTTTCTTGAAATGGACATGGAGTTCCTTACCAACCGAGCAGGCGGTCGATGGCGGTCGCGGCCTGCCAGGCCGCGACCAGCGTGTTCAGGGTGCGAGCGCGCGCCTGGAGCAGGGAGCGCTGCGCGTCGATGACGTCGAGAAAGCCGAACTTGCCGGCCTCGAAGCCGGTCGTGGACGCGTCGTAGGCCTGCTGGGCCGCGGGCAGGACCGTGTCTCGCAGAATGGCGAGCGAGGCCCGGGCGGCCGTGAGTTGCGTCGACGCCTGCGCGAGCTCGGACACGATCCGGACGCGTGCGGCCTCATGGTCGTCGCGTGCCTTCTCGGCAAGCCTGGACGCCTGATCGCTCGCCCCCTGGTTGCGATCGAAGATCGACAACGGCACTGTCACGCCGATCACCGCCTGCGTCAGCCCGAGTTCGTTGTCGCGCTTGGCCCCCACGCTCACGACGACATCGGGCACCGCCTTGCTGCGCTCGACGTCGACCTGCGCCTTCCTGACGTCGATCTCGAGCCGGCTGGCGACGATCGCCGGCGATGCGTCGATCTCGCGCAGCAGTTCGGGCATCGGCGGCCGGGACGGGACGTCGCTCGCGCTGCCGTCGACTTGCTCGAAGCGGAGTTCCGTGTCTCCCCACGACGCCGCGAGCGCCTGGCGTGCCGAGCTGAGCGCGGCCCGGGCTTCGGCGACCTCCAGCTCGGCGTTGGCGCTGTCCACGCGGGCGCGAGTCGCGTCCACGGGCGACACCTTGCCCGCCGCCACGCGCTTGGCGACGACGTCCGCCGCCTGCGCCGCCAGCCGGGCGGAGTCCAGCGTCAGCTTCACACGCTCCTGCGCGGCGACCACCGCGAAGTAGTCGGCGGCGACTTCGGCCCGCACCTGGGCGCGGGCGCTCACCAGCTGCGTCGCCAGGACATCGCGCGCTCGCTGCGCGGCGGTCACCCGCGCGGCGCGCTTTCCGCCCAGTTCGAGCGGGAATCCGATCGTGGCGGTGGTCGTGCGGCTCGCGGAACGCAGGTCCTCGACCGTCGTGCTCAGCTCGGGGTTGCGACGTGCACGGGCCTGTTGGACGCCACCGTCGGCCGCGTCGACCTCGTGCCGGGCCGCCGACAGCACGAGGCTGCGCGTGGCGGCCAGTTGTTGGGCTTGCTCGAGAGTGAGGCGCGAGCGATCAGTCGCCGTCGGCTGCGCCGACACGACCAGGGGGCTGGAGAGGAACGCCGCCAGCCCAAGCGGCAACAGAAGTCTTTTCATCGAATCTCATGGTTGGAACCGGGGATTCGACGAGACGGGCAGGAGGGAAACGACCGTCTCGCCGGCTAGGCGAGACGAGGCCACTGTGGACGGTCTGGCGTCCGGGGAGTTGCCGAGCCGCCGACGGACGGCTCGTTGAAGATCGCGACGGACGGCTGCCCCGCCGCGGCGACGGTCGCCACGAGCGGCACGAGCGCCGGATGGCCGGCGTGGCAGAACGCGCAGTCGTCGTCCTGAGCCAGCTTGCCGCCGGGCAGCTTCTTGCCGTCGGCGCTCTTGTGCACGTGGACGTGGTGCCCGAAGTGCGTGGCGGCGGCCGGCGATGATTCGTGCTCGCAATACGTGGCCGCCACTGCCCAGCTGAACTGGAACAGCAGCGCAAAAGCCAGGAAGATCGCAAACAGGCGTCGCATCGGTGGATGGTATCGGAATCGCCGCAGAATCGATCGACAACGAGTTGCGGCGAAGGCTACTTGTGCGCGAGCTTCCCGAATTTCACTGTCGCGACGCGATCGGTCGATGCGGTTCGCGCCTGCCCGCGGCCGCGCCGCTCGTGTCAGCGCGGCAGCGCTCGCGCCTGGTTGCGCCGGAACCCGAACGCGAGGACGACGAACACGAGGAACTGGGCGGCCACCGTCTGCACCGTCGGAAACAGTCCGACGAGTTCGATGCGCGGCACGAAGGCGATCGGCGCGATGCCGACCATGCCGGCCTCCTGCAGCGCCGCCAGCCCCTTGCCCGCCAGGACCACGGTGAGGATCGCCATCAACCATGAGCTGTAGGTGAAGAACTTGGCGATGGGCAGGCTCCGGCTGTAGCCCAGGATGACCCCGGCGATGACCGCGAGTGCCAGGCACGCGCAACCCGCGCCGGCGAGCATCGCGGCGCCGTTGCCCTGGGTCCAGAGCGCGGCGTAGAACAGGATGGTCTCGAAGACCTCCCGGTAGACGACGACGAAGGCCAGGCCGAACAGCAACCAGGCCGAGCGTCCGGACAGCGCGTGCGACATCTTCTCGCGGATGTAGCGCTGCCATTGGTCGGCCTGCGCCTTTCCGTGCATCCAGATCCCGACCCACAGCAGGACCACCGCCGCGAACACCGAACCGAAGCCCTCGACGAGTTCGCGGTTCGCGCCGCTGATTCCGATGACCCAGGTGGCGATGGCCCAGGTGACGGCGCCGGCCGCCAGGGCGCTGATCCAGCCCCCGTGGACGTAGGGCATGACCTCGAGGCGTTCGGCCTTGCGCAGGAAGGCGATCATGGCCACGACGATCAGGAGCGCCTCGAGCCCTTCGCGCAACAGGATGGCGGCCGCACCGAGGAAGGTCGAGACGTCGCTGGCCGCATTCGGCGACAGCGCGGCTTCGGCGTCGTCCAGCAACCGACCGATCGCCTGGGCACGTCGATTCACCGCGTCGGCGTCGTCGCCGTGCTGGATCGCTGCCCGGTACTCGCCCATCGCGCCTTCGATGCGCGAGAGCAGGCCTGCATCGCGGGCGCCCAGGATCGGCTCGACGGGCTCGAACCCGTCGAGGTAGGCCGACAGCGCCAGTTCGGCCGCATGCGTCCGGTCTCCCGTGCCGTAGGCCGATGCGCTCTGCGCCAGGCGCTGGCGGACGAGGGCCAGCGAGCCGGGCTGGCTTTGCACCTGGGCCAGCGCCTCCGGGTGACGGCGCAGGAAGCCCATCACCGCCACGGCCTTGTCATGTCCGATCTTCTGTTCGAGGGTCGCCGGCGTCATCCCCACCAACGTCTTCAGGTCGGGGATCAGCGTGTGCAGCGACGGGTCCGACTTCCAGAGCTGCTCGCCCCGGGCGACCGCGCCGCCGTCGGCGTAAGCGAAGTGCCCGGCATACAGGGCGAGTGCCCAGCGATCGGCCGCCGGCAGGCTCGCGAAGCTCGCCATCGGCGTGCCGTCGAGGCCCTGCGTGATCACCTGGTACAGCGCGAAGATGCTGCGCTGGCGCGCGCGCTCCTCGTCGACGAACGCGATCGGCGGCGTCGGCAGCGCCGCCGCCGCGGGCCCATGACCGTTGCCCGTCGTCCCATGGCAGGCGGCGCAGTGCTGCTCGAAGAGGGCGGCGCCGCGCTCGAACGCAGGCGGCGTGGCGGGCGCGAGCGGCACGGGATACGCGGCGAGCAGATCGGCAGCGAGCGCATGCGCGATCTCCGCCACCTGCGCCGGCTCCGCCTTGTCGGCGACCGCTTGCCGGAGGCGCCCGGCCTCCTTCTGCAATTGCGGCTTGGCAGGGTTCTGCGCGAGCGCGCCGATCTTGCTGGCGACGGTCGCCGCGAATTCCGACTGCTCGGCGTACTCCGACGGCGACGACACCTTGCCGCCCGCGACCGCGCCGGCGTAGTCCACCGCGATGTAGTCCAGCAGTCGCCACGCGGTTTCGACATCCGGGCGCGACTCTTGCGCCACGGCCGGATCGATGAAGGCGAGGCTCGCGAACAGGGCGAGCACGGCGAGTCGGCAGGCGCGATGAAACACGGCATCCAGAAGCGTGGGAATGAGAATCATTCTATCTTTGGGGAATCACCCGCAGGACGCGATGGAAAGCCGGCGGCGGATCCCTCGCGCGGACAGGCCTCGATCACGCGATATCCAGGCGGCTCTTGCCCGCAGCGGCCTTCGCGAGGACCGTGTGTCCTCGCACTCCGGAGTCGATCGACGCACATGCGGCTCGGCACCGACCCGGCTCGATGCCGGAAGCGGTCATCCTGTGGAGGCGCAAGCCCCGATGCGGCCGGCCGGCCGCCATTCCGCGGCCCGCTCTACTTCGGCGAGTGCTCGACGTTCATGCTCACGCGAGTCTTGTCGTTGTGGTGCGCGACGAACTTCTTGAGCAGGCTCAGGAACAAGTCGCCTTCCTTGTCGGAGAACGGCTCCAGCATCAGCTTCATCTCGCGATTGGCGAGCGTCTCGGCCTTCCTGAAAATCTTCTTTCCTTCGTCCGTCAGTTGAATCGCACTCGTGCGCGCATCGTCCTCGCTTTGCCTCTTCTCGAGGAGGCCGCGCTCGGTGAGCAACCGCACGACGAGCGCCGTGGTGGAGCGATCCAGGCCGATGAGGCGGGAAATGCCGATCTGGCTGACGGAGCCCACGGCATTGAGGATGTAGAGGACGCCATATTGGCTCGGCGTGACGTTGACCGGGCTGCACGCCTGGATGAACAGGTCCATCGCGATCTGATGGGCTCGGCGGAGCATGAACCCCGGCCGTGCATAGAGCTCGGCCAACATCTCGTCGTCGGAACGGCGGGGCGGATTTTTCTTTGTCATTTGTCGTGTTTCAAGTCTGGCCGGCTCATCTTCCCTGAACGACTCCGTGGCGCCAGGCGCCCATGAAGTCCAGCAACTTCCTCGGGCGATTCTGGCATTTGCGGGACGAATTGTTCTCGCCGTCGCCGCGCTCATCGCGGCCGGCGCAGGCGTTCCCGCGTCGTGCACGCAGCATCACGCTAAGGGTTTTGCCTGATCTCCACCCTGTTGAAAATTAAGCAGACGTCTGCCTAAAATTATAATCAGACGTCTGCCGTTGTTGATGCGCGCAGGCCAGCCTCGATCAGTGGGAGTTGGGATGAGCAAGGAATGCGAAGTAGCAATCGTCGGGGCTGGCAACGGGGGGCTGACCCTCGCACTCGCCCTGCACGAGGCCGGCATCGACTGCCGCGTGTACGAGGCGGTGCCCGAGCTCAGGCCGCTCGGGGTGGGCATCAACGTCCTCCCGCACGCCACCGGCGTCCTGGGCAGGCTGGGGGTGAACGAGGCGCTGGCAAGGATCTCGATCAGCACCCAGCACGCCGCGTTCTTCAACCAGCACGGCCAGCACATCTACACCGAGGCGCTCGGCACGAACGCAGGGTATGCGACGCCCCAGTTCTCGATTCATCGCGGCGAGCTGCAGCTGGCGCTGCTCGAGATCGTCAAGGAACGCCTGGGCGACGACGCCGTCGTGATGGATCGCCGGTGCATCGGCGCGGACAACGTCGGCGATGAGGCCCACGCGTTCTTCGAGGACAAGGCGGGCGAGAGGTTCACGGTGAAGGCGTCCGTGGTCGTGTCGTGCGACGGCCTGCACTCCGTGCTCCGCAAGCAGCTGTACCCGGGCGAGGGCGCGCCGCACTACACCGGCATCAACATGTGGCGCGGGGCGATCAACTGGAAGCCGTTCCTCGATGGCGCCACCTTCGCGCGGGCCGGCGCGCTGACGGCCGGGACGGGCAAGATGGTGATCTACCCGATCCGCGACAACCCGGACGGCACCCAGTTGGTGAACTGGGTGGCGGAAGTGGCGTCCCCCCAGCCGGCCCGGCGCGACTGGAACGGCGCGGGTCGTCTGGACGACTTCTTCTTCGCCTTCGAGCACTGGCATTTCGAGTGGCTGGACGTGGCCCGGCTGATCGAGTCCACGCCAGGGATCCTGCAGTTCCCCATGGTCGACCAGGATCCGCTGCCCCGTTGGACCCACGGCCGCCTCACGCTGCTGGGCGACGCTGCGCACCCGATGGTGCCGCGCGGCTCGAACGGTGCCGGCCAGGCGATCCTGGATGCGGACTACCTCGCCGCCCAGTTCGTCAAGCATGGCGTCGGGCCCGAAGCCCTGGAGGCCTACGACCGCGAGCGCGTGGTGGCCACGGGCAACGTGGTGCTGACGAATCGCAAGGCGCCGCCCGACAAGATCCTGCAGGTCGTCCACGAGCGCACGGGCGGCAAGCCCTTCGACTCCATCACCGACGTCATCAGCATCGACGAGCTGCGCGAGATCACGAGCAACTACAAGGCGGTCGCGGGCTACGCGCTCGATGGACTGGCCGCGAAATCCACCGTCCGCGAGATCTGACATGACGAACGTCAAAGCCGAACGCGCCGAGTACTACGGCCAGATCAGGAAGAGCCGCCTGGCGCCGCTGTGGGAGTCGCTGCACAACCTGGTGCCTCCGCAGCCTTGCCCCCAGGCGCAGCCGGCGATCTGGAAGTTCGCCGAAGTGCGCGACCTGGTCATGCGGTCCGGGAGCCTGATCACCGCGGAGGAGGCCGTCCGCCGCGTGCTGTTCCTGGAGAATCCCGGCCTGCCGGAGAAATCGAGCATCACGCCGGCGCTGTATGCGGGCCTCCAGCTGATCATGCCGGGCGAGATCGCGCCCAGCCATCGCCATACGCAGTCGGCGCTGCGCTTCATCCTGGAAGGGTCGACGGCGTACACGGCCGTCGATGGCGAGCGTGTTCCGATGAAGCCCGGTGACTTCATCATCACGCCCTCCTGGACGTGGCACGACCACGGCAACAAGGCGGCCGAGGAGGGCGGCGAGCCCGTCATCTGGCTGGATGGACTCGACATTCCCATCGTTCATCACCTCGATCAGGGATTCGCGGAGAACTATCCCGACAAGGTCCAGCCGGTGCAGCGTCAATCGGGCGACAGCATTGCGCGCTACGCACAGAACATGCTGCCGGTGCGGCACCGCGTCAGCAATCCCACCTCGCCGGTCTTCAGCTATCCGTACGACCGCACGCGCGACGCGCTCGATACCCTCTACAGGACCGGCGAACTGGACGCCTGGGACGGCGTGAAGCTTCGATACACCAACCCGGCGACGGGCGGCTACCCGATGCCCACCATCGCCACCTTCATGCAATTCCTGCCCGCGGGCTTCAGCGGCCGCCAGTACCGCAGCACGGATGCCACCGTGTACACGGTCGTCGAGGGCTCGGGCACGGCGAGGATCGGCGAGGCGGAATTCGAATTCGCCGAGAAGGACATCTTCGTGGCGCCGTCGTGGGCCGCGACCCGCCTCGAAGCAGCGACCGGCACCGTCCTCTTCAGCTACTCCGATCGGCCCCTCCTGACGGCCCTCAATCTTCTTCGCGAAGAGCGCCTCTGAGCGCGCTGCCCCACCTCACAAGGATTGTCCCCATGGCTTTTGTCTTCCCGCCGGAGGCGCATGTCGCCATTCCGGTCGTCAACACCCACGACGCCGTCGCGGTGCGCCGCGTGTACTGCGTCGGGCGCAACTACGCCGCCCACGCCCGCGAGATGGGCTTCGATCCCGACCGGGAGCCGCCCTTCTTCTTCTGCAAGCCGGACAACGCCGTGGTGCCGGCCGCCTATGGCCGGACGCTGGAGCTGGCCTATCCCGCCCAGACCCAGAACTACCACTATGAAGCCGAGCTGGTCGCCGTGATCGGGAAGGCGGGCTCCGATATCCCGATCGAAGACGCGCTCGAGCACGTCTTCGGCTATTGCGTCGGCCTGGACATGACCCGGCGGGACCTGCAGATGAAGATGCGCGAGATGGGGCGCCCCTGGGAGATCGGCAAGGCCTTCGATCGCTCGGCCCCGTGCGGCCCGATCCATCGCGCGAGCGAGGTGGGCCACTTCGACAAGGGCGGCCTCTGGCTCTCGGTCGACGGCATCGTCAAGCAGAAGAGCGACATCACCCACCTGATCTGGTCGGTGGCCGAGACGGTGTCGTACCTCTCCCGGTATTTCCATCTCGAACCCGGCGACCTGATCTACACGGGGACGCCCGAGGGCGTCGGTCCGGTCGTCGCGGGCCAGTCGATCAAGGTCGGCGTCGAAGGCCTGGGCGAGCTGACGGTGAACATCACCCCATGAAGCTTCACAGCTTCTTCAACAGCTCGGCGTCGTACCGGGTGCGGATCGCCCTGAATCTGAAGGGCATCGCCCACGAGTACGCGCCGGTGAACATTCGCACCGGCGAGCACCGGGACGAGAGCTTCGTCCGGAACATCAACCCGTCCGCCTCCGTGCCGGCGCTGGGCGACGGCGATTTCACCCTCGGCCAGTCGCTCGCCATCATCGACTGGCTGGACAGGGCGCACCCGAAGCCGCTGCTGATCCCCGACGAATCGCGGCTCCGCACTCATGTCCTGGAGCTCGCCTGCCTGATCTCCTGCGACATCCATCCCCTGAACAACCTGCGCGTCCTGAAGTACCTGCAATCCGACCTGCAGGTCTCCGACGAGCAGAAGTCGCGCTGGTACCAGCACTGGATCGACGAAGGCATGCAGGGCGTCGAGCGGCTGCTGACGGCGGCGCACAGCGCTTCCTGGTGCTTCGACGACACGCCGACGCTGGCGGATTGCTGCCTGATTCCCCAGGTCGCGAACGCCGAAAGAATGGGCTGCAATCTCGACCCCTATCCGCGCAGCATGCGGATCTATCGCGAGGCGATGCAGCACCCCGCCTTCCTGGCGGCCTCGCCCCAGCGACAACCCGACTACCGGGCCTGATTTTCAAAACCAGAACCTAGAGGAGACAAGATGAAGACATATCGTTCTGCCGCCATCGTCGCGGCCTCGTTGTTGGCCGCGTCGTCGCCGGTGATGGCGACGCAAGGCGGAAACTCGGCGTACGTGATCGGCGCACAGACCATCGTTCCGGGAACGCTTCGCGAGGGCGCGATGATGCAGTCGTTCTCGGTCTACTACAAGTCGTCCGATTTCGAGGACTCGACGGGCAATGCCCGGTTCAAGGACTTCTCCACGGAGGTCGAAGTGCAGGCGTTCCGCTTCCAGTACGTCCTGCCGGAGACGTACACGCCCGGCTTCAAGGTCGGCTTCGCGATGCTCGCGCCGTTCTTCCATATCGACACCTATCGCCAGCCCTTCAAGGGCCCCGCGGTGCATGGAAAGGACACCGGCCTGAGCGACCCGCTGTTGACTCCGCTCATGATCGGCAACAGCTTCGACATCCCGATCCTGGGACACGTGAATCAGGCCTTCCGATTCACGGTGAACGTGCCGGTCGGCAACTACGACGAGAGCAAGCCCATCAACGTCGGCCACCACTACTGGGCGTATCTGCCCAGCTATGGCATCGATGCGCATCCCGACGACAAGACCACGCTGGGCCTGAACTTCACCTACATCCACAACAACGCCAACCTGGATGACGGCTATCGCAGCGGACAGGAAACCGTGACCGAGTTCGTCGGCCTGCGCAAGGTGGCGGACAGGTTGTCGTTGGGCCTGAACGGCTACTTCTACAAGCAGATCACCGGTGACGTGCAGAAGGACGGGACGCCGTTCAACGGCGATGGCTTCTACGGGCGCGCGCTGGGCATCGGTCCGCAACTGCAGTACGAAGTCAACGACTACATCGGTGCGACGCTCAAATGGCAACATGAAATGCTGGTCC
>Ga0247779_1001555_pt1 | contig 10940 bp, 9 predicted proteins | sample UWRJL221509R5_FD_179925 | JGI IMG/M metagenome (GOLD analysis project Ga0247779, IMG submission 179925) | Plant litter microbial communities from Arlington Agricultural Research Station in Wisconsin, United States - UWRJ-L221-509R-5 | ecosystem: Environmental > Terrestrial > Plant litter >...
AGTTGACGTAGCTGTAGTGCGCGCGGGCGATGGGAGCGACCAGTTGCCTGCCGCTGGCCACGTCGATCACGTGGATCACCTCGTCCTCGGATCCGCCCGCCGACACGGCGTATGCGACGTACCTGCCGTTGTTGGACGCCTGGAAGAACTCGATGGCCTGCGGCACCCCGCCGGCGGCCCGGGCGAGGGCGTCGGGATCCACCAGCAGGCGCTCGGCGCCGTCGAAGCCCTGGCGCACGTAGAGCTTGTACTGGTTGGCGTCGGCGGCGCGCTTCTCGTAGAACACGCGGCCGCCGCCGGCCAGCGCGACCGCCGTGATGCGCTCCTTGACCGAATCCTCGAGCTCGCGGATGCGCGCCAGCAGCGGCGCGCGGCCGGGGATGGCGTCGAGCGTCGAGCGCGCATGCTCGGCCTGGGCCTTCGCCCACTGCTGCACGTCGGGCGCGGACAGGTCCTCCATGTAGCGGTAGCTGTCCGTGACGGTGGTGCCGAAGTAGCTGTCGCTGGCGGCCCGCACGGGCGCGGCCGGGGGCGTGGCGGGGGCGGCCTGCGCGAGGGCGCAGGCGCCGGCCAGGGCGGCGCAGATCGTGCGCAGCGCCGGGATCGGACGAGGCATCGGAGACTCCAGGGCGTGTCGGAGCGCGGAGTATGCCAACGCCCGCGGCGGCCCCGCGTCAGCAATCACCCGCGCTCGCCGGCTCGGGCGCCGCCCGTGACGGCCTCAGCCGATGGGCGGATAGCTGCCGGTGCCTTCCGGCCACGGTGTCAATACCTCGAACCCGTCATGCGTGACGGCCACCATGTGCTCCCACTGCGCCGACAGCGAATGGTCGCGCGTGACGACCGTCCAGCCGTCGCCCAGCTCGCGGGTGCCCGGCTTGCCGGCGTTGACCATGGGCTCGATGGTGAAGACCATGCCCTCGCGCAGCACCATGCCCTCGCCGCGGCGGCCGAAGTGGCAGACGTTGGGCTCGTCGTGGTAGATCCGGCCGATGCCGTGGCCGCAGTACTCGCGCACGATGCTGAAGCCCGCCTGCTCGGCCACCTGCTGGATCGCCGCGCCGACGTCGCCCAGCGTCGCGCCCGGCCGCACCGTGCGGATGCCCGCGCACATCGCGGCGTAGGTGGTGTCGACGAGCCGCTTCGCCAGCACGCCCGGCTTGCCGACGCAGTACATGCGGCTCGTGTCGCCGTACCAGCCGTCCTTGATGACGGCCACGTCGATGTTGACGATGTCGCCGTCCTTGAGCTTCTTGTCGCCCGGGATGCCGTGGCACACCACGTGGTTGACCGACGCGCACACCGTCTTCGGGTAGCCGTGGTAGCCGATGTTGGCGGGGATCGCCTTCTGCACGTCCACGATGTGGTCGTGGCACAGCTTGTCGAGCTCGTCGGTGGTGACGCCGGCCTTGACGTGCGGCACCAGCATGCGCAGCACGTCGGCCGCGAGCGCGCCCGCCGCGCGCGCCAGCGCGATCTGCTCCGGCGTCTTGATCAGGTTGTCGCCGCGCTTCATCGCGCGGCCTTGCGAATGGCCTTGCGGGCCGTGACCGAGGCGGCGGCGGCCGCCTCCGGCCTGACGAACGACAGCTCCGCCGCGCCGGTGCGCGCGCTGCGCAGCATCAGCTGGCAGATGTCCCCGTAGGTCAGCTCGGGGTGCAGCTCCGACAGCATGCCCACGCGCAGCCAGTGCTCGGCCTGCGCGTTGATCGAGCGGCTCAGCGCGTCGCTGGCGGCGCGCACGTTGTCGTGCATGAGGTCGGAGATCTTGACGATGCCCATGGCGTCGCTCCTTATACGATCCATATACAGACCGTATATTACCTCACTTCACGCCCGCAGCACCTCCACGGGCCGCACCGTCAGGTACAGCGGCGCCGGCGTGCGCACGCCGCGGATCAGCTTGAGCACGCAGTCGCGGTTGACGCGGCTGGCGTCCAGCGTCTGGTGCAGCGCGTCGACGCTGTCGATCGGCACGCCGTCGAGGCCGACGATCACGTCGCCCTCGTGCACGCCCACGCGCGCCGCGGGGCTGTTGGGCTCGACGCTCATCACGCGCACGCCGCTCGAATTCGGCAGCTCGTAGGTGAGCACCACGCGCCGGTGCAGCGCCTGCGTCTGGCCCGCCACGCCGAGATAGCCGCGCCGCACGCGCCCGTGCTGCAGCAGCTGCGGGATCACCCAGTGCGCGATGTCCACCGCCACCGCGAAGCAGATCGCCTGCGCGCCGCGGATGATGGCCGTGTTGACGCCGACCACATCGCCGTTGGAGTCGAGCAGCGGGCCGCCCGAGTTGCCCGGGTTGAGCGCCGCGTCGGTCTGGATCACGTCGGGGATCAGCCGGCCGGTGCTGGTGCGCATGCTGCGCCCGAGCGCGCTGACGATGCCGGCGGTGACCGTGTGCTCGAAGCCCAGCGGGTTGCCGATGGCGATCGCGATCTGGCCGCGCTTGAGGCCCGCGGAGCGCCCCAGCGGCGCGTGCGCCAGCGAGCCGCGCGAGAGGCCGTCGATGCTCAGCACGGCGAGATCGGTGTCGGGGTCGTCGCCGACCCAGCGCGCGTCGAACTCGCGGCCGTCGGCCAGCGAGACCTGGTGGCGCAGCTCCGGCCGGGCGGACGCCGGCGGCCGGCCCGCGCGCACCACGTGCGAGTTGGTCAGCACGTAGCCGTCGGGCGTGAACAGGAAGCCCGAGCCGCCGCCCAGGCGGTCGTCCGTCCCGCCCGAGCCGTGCAGGCGCACCGCGGCCACGGCCGGCCCGACGCGCTCCACCACCTCGCTGACCGTGCGCGAGTAGGCGTCCTGCAGGAAGGCATCGTTGGCACCCATGTCGTTCTCCTTCGAGCCCGCAGTTGGGTGGCGGCCGGCGTGTTTTCAAGGGGCGGCGCGCGCGCCGCTCGCCGCGCCGGGCCGACGCCGGGCCGGTCTCGCCGGCCCGCCGCCGCTCGGCGGGAGCGCCGCGGTCACAATCGGCCGATGCCTTCCGCCGTCGTCCTTCCGCCGATCCGCGATCGCGCGCCGCTGGTCGCCACGATCGCCGTGATCCTGCTCACCTGGGCGGCAGTGGCGTTCGCCAGCTGGCGCGGGCACGAGGACGCGCTCGACGACTGGCGTTTCTTCCTGGCCAACCTGTCCGAGATGGCCGCGCAGCACGCCGACCAGACGCTGGCCGCCGCCGACGCCGTGCTCGAGCGCGTCGTCGACGACGTCAACAAGAGCGCGCCGGTCGACGCGGCCGACCTGGTGCGCAAGGCCGGCACGCGCGGCACCCACGAGCTGCTCCGGCGCCGCCAGGGCGACCTGCCGCAGATCGACGTGCTGTCGCTCGTCGCGCTCGACGGCCGGCTGATCAATTTCTCGCGCGCGTTCCCCGCGCCGGCGGTCAATCTTGCCGATCGCGACTACATGAGGGCGCACCTGGCCGACGACCGGCTGGCGATGTTCCTGTCGGCGCCGGTCAGCAACCGCGGCACCGGACGCTGGACCTTCTACCTGGCGCGCAAGCTGCACGCCGTCGACGGCCGGCCGATCGGCATCGCCATCGTCGGCATCGAGTGCGAGTATTTCCAGCGCTTCTACGCGTCGATCGACTCGGCGCGCGAGGGCGTGTCGGTGTCGCTGCTGCGGCGCGACGGCCTGCTGCTGGCGCGCCAGCCGCCGCTGGACGACTACGTCGGCAAGAGCTTCGCCGGCGGACCGATGTTCCGCCTGCTGGACGGCTCCGGCGCCAGCGCGCCGCGCACGGCGCTGATCTCGGGGCCGCGCGTCGTCGACCGCAGCGACACCCGCGTCCGGCTGGTGGCGCCGACGCTGTCGCGCAGCTATCCGACCATCGTCGACATCGTCGCGACGCAGGCGCTGATCCTGGCGCACTGGCGCGTGACCACCGCATGGCTGGTCGCCACGGCGCTCGCCTTCGACGCCGTGCTGGCCGCGCTCGCCCTGTGGATCGCGCGCCTGCTGCGGCGCCGCCGCGAGATCCTGCAGCAGCTCAAGAGCGCGCTCACCGCGGCGGACGGCGCCAACCAGGCCAAGACGGCCTTCCTCGCCAACATGAGCCACGAGATCCGCACGCCGATGAACGGCATCCTGGGCATGACCGAGCTGCTGCTGCAGACGCCGCTGGAGCCGCGCCAGCGCGAACTGGCCGCGGCCGCCTATGCGTCGGGGCGGACGATGCTGCACCTGCTCGACGACGTGCTGGACGTCTCGAAGATCGAGGCCGGCAAGGTGGTGATCGAGCACGTCGACTTCGACCTCGCGCAGCTGCTCGCCGATGCGCTCGCGCTGTTTCGCGGCAGCGCCGTGGCCGGCGGCATCGCGCTCGACGGCGACTTCGAGCCCGCGCTGCCGCGCCGCGTCAACGGGGATCCGACGCGCCTGCGCCAGGTGCTCGCCAACCTGTTGAACAACGCGGTCAAGTTCACGCATCGCGGCGGCCACGTGCGGCTCGTGGCGTCGCGGCTGGGCGGCGACGCCGGGTCGCACCGGCTGGCGTTCGAGGTGCGCGACGACGGCATCGGCATCGGCGAGGACGCGCAGCGGCGGCTGTTCGAGCCGTTCACGCAGGCCGACGAGTCGACGACGCGGCGCTTCGGCGGCACCGGCCTGGGGCTGGCGATCAGCAAGGAGCTGGTCGCGCTGATGGGCGGCGAGCTGTCGGTGACGAGCGCGCCGGGCCGCGGCTCGACCTTCCGCGTCGCGCTGTCGCTGGGCACGGCGCAGGCCTCGCACGACGAGCCCGGCCCGCGGCCCGACGCCGCTGCCGACACCAACCGCCTCGCCGGCCTGCACCTGCTCGTCGCCGAGGACAACCCCGTCAACCTGCAGGTGGCCGTCGCGATGCTGGAGGGCATGGGCGCGAGCGTCGTCTGCGCCCTCGACGGCGCGCAGGCGGTGGCGCTGTGCCGCGACGGCCGCTTCGACGCGCTGCTGCTGGACATCCAGATGCCCGGCATGGACGGCTACGAGGCCGCGCGCCGCATCCGCGCCGAAGGCGCAAGCCGGCTGCCGATCATCGCCGTCACGGCCAACGCGATGCCGACCGATCGCGACCTGGCGCTGGCCGCCGGCATGAACGACCACCTGGCCAAGCCGCTCGCGCGCGATGCGCTGGCGGCGATGGTGCTGAAGTGGACGCGGCCGGCGCCGGCCGAAGACTGAACAGCCGCGGCCGGTCGCCTGCTCAGGCGGCCGATCCGAAATGCCCCGCCTTCGCGTGCTCGACGAGCTGGTCCAGCGCCTTGCCCCAGCCCGCGTGGAAGCCCATCTGCTCGTGCGCCTGGCGCGACGGCACGTCGCCGTGGCGCACGATGGCGGTGTACCTGGTGCCGCCCTCGACGTCGGCCAGCGCGATGATGGCGGTCATCACGAAGGGCGCCGCCGTGACCGTCTCCCTGGCCTGCGGACGGTAGCCCGGGCCCAGCGCGCCCGTCCACACCAGCATCTCGCGGTCGACCACCTGCAGGTAGCAGCCGGTGTTGGTGAAGCCCGGGCCTTGCGGGCCCTGCATCGTCGTCTGGAAGCGTCCGCCGGGCTGCAGGTCGATCTGGCAGTCGGTGGTCTTCCACGGCAGCGGGCAGAACCACTTCACCAGATGTGCGGGCTCGGTCCACGCGCGCCAGACGAGCGTGCGCGGCACGTCGACGACGCGTTCGAGCACCAGGTCGAGCTCGAGGTCGGCGTTCAGCAGGGGATGCGGCATCGTCGGCTCCGGCGGCGCGTTGGACAGGCGGCCAGTCTAGCGTCTCGTGCCCCACATTCGCGCCTTTGCCTCGCGCCTTCGCCTTCGCCTTCGCCTTCGCCTTCGCCTTCGCCTTGCGCCTTGCGCCTTGCGCCTCGCGCCTGCCCTCGCGCGTGACGCACGGGCGTGCGATCACGCGATCGCGCCGCCGGCTCAGTGCGCGGCGCGCAGCGCCTTCGCGGCCGCGACCATGTTGGCCAGCGCCGGGATCACCTCGTTCCACTGGCGCGTCTTCAGGCCGCAGTCCGGGTTCACCCACAGCCGCTCGGCGGGGATGCGCTCGGCGGCCTTGCGCATCAGCTGCACGATGTGCTCCTGCGTCGGGATGTTGGGCGAGTGGATGTCGTAGACGCCCGGGCCGATCTCGTTCGGATACTTGAAGTGGTCGAACGCGTCGAGCAGCTCCATGTCCGAGCGCGAGGTCTCGATCGTGATGACGTCGGCGTCCATCTCGGCGATGGACGCGATGATGTCGTTGAACTCGGAGTAGCACATGTGCGTGTGGATCTGCGTCTCGTCGCGCACGCCGTTGGCGGTGATGCGGAACGACTCGACCGCCCAGTCGAGGTAGGCCTTCCATTGCGACCTGCGCAGCGGCAGGCCCTCGCGCAGCGCGGCCTCGTCGATCTGGATCACGCGCACGCCGGCGCGCTCGAGATCGAGCACCTCCTCGCGCATCGCCAGGGCCAGCTGGAAGCACGACTTCGAGCGCGGCTGGTCGTCGCGCACGAACGACCAGTTCAGGATCGTCACCGGACCCGTGAGCATGCCCTTCATCGGCTTGTCGGTCAGCGACTGCGCATAGCGCGTCCATTCGACGGTCATCGCCTTCGGGCGCGAGATGTCGCCGAACAGGATCGGCGGCTTGACGCAGCGCGATCCGTAGGACTGCACCCAGCCGGACTCGCTGAACGCGTAGCCGTCGAGCTGCTCGCCGAAGTACTCGACCATGTCGTTGCGCTCGGCCTCGCCGTGCACCAGCACGTCCAGGCCCAGCGACTCCTGCTCCCGCACGCTGCGGGCGATCTCCGCCTGCATCGCGATCCTGTAGCCGGCCGGGTCGAGGCGGCCGGCCTTGAACTCGCTGCGCGCGTGGCGGATTTCGGCGGTCTGCGGGAACGATCCGATGGTCGTCGTCGGCCACGCCGGCAGCCTCAGCAACGCGGACTGCGCGGCCGAACGCCGCTCGTAGCTGCTGTGGCGGCGGCCCATGTCCAGCGTCAGCCCGGCCACCGACGCCTGCACGGCCGGGTTGTGCACGCGCGGCGAGCGCCGGCGCGCCTCGATGGCGGCGGCGTTGGTGGCGAGCGCGTCCGCGACCGACTCCCGGCCGCCGTCCAGCGCCCTGGCCAGCACCTGCAGCTCGTCGAGCTTCTGCAGCGCGAACGCGAGCCACGACTTCACCTCGACGTCCAGCTTCTTCTCGCCGGCGAGGTCCACCGGCACGTGCAGCAGCGAGCACGAGGGCGCGATCCACAAGCGGTCGCCGAGGCGGTCGCGCAGCGGCTCGAGCCAGGCGAGGACGGCCTTCAGGTCGGTCTTCCAGATGTTGCGGCCGTTGATCACGCCCAGCGACAGCACCTTGTGCGACGGCAGCATGTTGAGCAGCGGCACGACGTCGCCGCGGCCGTTGACGGCGTCGACATGCAGGCCCGCCACCGGCAGGTTGGCCGCCAGGTACATGTTCTCCTGCAGCTGGCCGAAGTACGTCGCCACCAGCAGCTTGACGCGGCAGGCCTTGAGCTGGTGGTAGGCGGTGTTGAACGCGTGCTGCCAGTCGGCGTCGAGCTCGGTGACGAGCAGCGGCTCGTCGACCTGCACCCAGTCGACGCCCTGCGCCGCGAGCGCGTCCAGCAGCTGCGCGTAGACGGCCAGCAGGCGCGGCAGCAACGCGAGCTTGTCGGAGTCGTCCTTGGCCTTGCCGAGCGCCAGGTAGGTGACCGGGCCGACGATCACGGGCTTGGCCCGGACGCCTTGCGCCTTGGCCTCGGCAAGCTGTTCGAGCAGCCGCGACGCGTCGAGCGTGAACTCGGTGCCGGCGCCGAACTCGGGCACGATGTAGTGGTAGTTGGTGTCGAACCACTTGGTCATCTCGCCGGCCGCGACGCCGCCGCAGCAGTCGCCGTGGCCGTCCGCGCCGTGGGCCGAACGGCCGCGCGCGACGCGGAAGTAGTTGTCCAGCGGGTCGCCGTGGAAGCCGCGCACGCGTTCGGGCAGGTTGCCGAGCGTGAAGCTCATGTCCAGCATCTGGTCGTAGAACGAGAAGTCGCCGACCGGCACCAGGCCCAACGCCGTCTGGTTGATCCAGTGGCGCTGGCGCAGTTGTGCGCCCAGCGATTTCAGTTCGTCGCGCGACGACTGGCCCTTCCAGTAGGACTCGAGGGCGAACTTCAGTTCGCGCTTCGCGCCGATGCGGGGGAAGCCCAGGTTGTGTGTCGTGACCATGAGGGAGATTCGTTTCGGATTGGACTGGAAGCGGTGATGCTAGGCAGCCTGAGGCATGAAGTAAAATGGTCATTTCTCAGACATCGATCAATTCTGCTCATGGATCACGCGCATGCTTGAACGCATCCACCTGGCCGTCGTCCAGCAGGTCGACAAGCTGGGCTCGCTCACCGCCGCGGCTGCGGCCCTGTTCCTGACGCAGTCCGCGCTGAGCCACTCGATCAGCAAGCTCGAGCAGCAGCTGGGCACCGACATCTGGCTGCGCGAGGGCCGCAGCCTGCGCCTGACCCAGGCCGGCGAATACCTGCTGCAGGTGGCCAACCGCGTGCTGCCGCAGCTCGAGCTCGCCGAGACCCGCATCGGCCAGTACGCCGAAGGCGAGCGCGGCAGCCTGCGCATCGGCATGGAGTGCCATCCGTGCTACCAGTGGCTGCTGAAGATCGTCTCGCCCTACCTCGCGAGCTGGCCGGACGTCGACGTCGACGTGAAGCAGAAGTTCCAGTTCGGCGGCATCGGCGCGCTGTTCGGCTACGAGATCGACCTGCTGGTGACGCCCGACCCGCTGTACAAGCCCGGCCTGCGCTTCACGCCGGTGTTCGACTACGAGCAGGTGCTCGTCGTGAGCCGCGGCCACGCGCTCGCCAGCGTGGCCTACGTCAAGCCCGAGCAGCTGACGACGGAGGTGCTGATCACCTACCCCGTGGCGATCGACCGGCTCGACATCTACACGCAGTTCCTGATGCCTGCCGGCATCACGCCGCGGCGCCAGAAGTCCATCGAGACCACCGACATCATGCTGCAGATGGTGGCCAGCGACCGCGGCGTCGCGGCCCTGCCGCGCTGGCTCGCCGAGGAGTACGCGGCGAGGATGCCGGTGGTGCCGCTGCGCCTGGGGCGACGCGGCATCGCCAAGCAGATCTTCCTGGGCTGCCGCGAGAGCGACGTCGACATCGACTACCTCAAGGCCTTCGTCGAGATCGCGGGCCGGCCCGTGCCCGCCCCCGCGCGCGTGACGCGCGCGGGGGCGCGACGTCGGTCGGCCTCGAAGCCGTAGCGCGCCCGACACCAATGGACGCGGGTGCTACGATTCTCCGCAGTGAACTCGCACGCAACCACCTCTAAGCGATGAACAGCTCGGTGGCCCATGGCGGCCTCGATTTCTCCAGCGCCGCGAAGGCCCTCGCGGAGCGCGATGCACGCTGACCGCGCCCCGCGCGCCTGGATCCGCCTGCCGTCCGGCGCCGCGCTCGACCTGATCGATCCGTCGCCGCATGCCTGGACGGACGAGGATCTCGCCAGGCGCCTCGCCCGCACCTACCGCTGGGGCGGCGAGTCGACCTGGGACTGGCCGCTGTCGGTCGCGCAGCACTCGCTGACGGTGCTGGCGCTGCGCCGCGAGTGGGCCGACGCGCCGCTGGGCGTCGGCGAGCAGCTCGCCGAACTGCTGCACGACGCCGAGGAAGGCTTTCTCGGCTTCGACTGCATCTCGCCGCTGAAGCGCGTGCTGGGGCAGCCGTTCAGCGACGTCGCGAACCGGCTGATGCAGGCGGTGTCGCGGCGTTACGCCCTGCCCGACTGGACACCCGACAGCCACCGCCTGCACAAGCGCGCCGACTCGATCGCCGCGGCCTCCGAGGCCGTGCACTGCACCGGCTGGTCGCGCGACGAGGTGCGCGACGTCCTGGGCATCGCGTTCCCGGTGCTGGACGTCGACCCGCTGCAGGCGATCCACGGCGGCACGGCGTGGGAGCCGTGGCCGTCGGAGGTGGCGGCGGCGCGGTTCCTCGACGAACTCGACCGGCTGACCCGGGGCCGCTGACGCCGGTCGCGGACGGCGGCCCGCCGCCCGATACCCTCAGGTGTATTTCTTCTCCAGCGCATCCCACGCCGGCTTGCCCACCAGCCGCTGGCGCTCGGCGAACGGCGCGACGAGAGCCGGGTCCTCGTCGACGCGCTTCGTGTCGCGCAGCACGGTCAGCGCCTTCTGCATGCCGGCCAGCGCGCCCTGCAGCGCGGCGTTGGCGTACAGCACGATGCCGTAGCCCAGCTGGCCCAACTCCTCGGCGCCGAAGATCGGCGTCTTGCCGCCGATGACCATGTTCATCAGCTGCGGCGGCCCGAGGCGCCGCGGCAGCGCGCGGATCTCCTCGGCCTTCGTCACGGCCTCGACGAACAGGATGTCGGCGCCGGCCTCCGCGAAGCGCGCCGCGCGTTCGACGGCGGCCTCGAAGCCGTGCGTGGCGGCGGCGTCGGTGCGCGCCATGATCATGAAATCGGGGTCGGTGCGCGCGTCGACGGCGGCCTTGATCTTGCTGACCGCCTCTTCGGTGGAGATCACCTCCTTGCCCGAGAAGTGGCCGCAGCGCTTGGGCGCGACCTGGTCCTCGAGCTGGATGCAGTCGGCGCCCGCGCGCTCCAGGATGCGCACCGAGTGGTAGGTGTTGAGCGCGTTGCCGAAACCGGTGTCCATGTCCACGAGCAGCGGCAGGCCGACGGCGTCGCGGATGCGGCTGGTGGCCTCGGCGATCTCGGCCAGGCCCATGAAGCCCTGGTCGGGCAGGCCGAGGTTCATGTTGGTGACGCCGGCGCCGGTGACGTAGATCGCCTCGAAGCCGAGGTCTTCGATCACGCGCGCGGACAGCGCGTTGAAGGCGCCCGGCACCAGCACGCCGCGGCGCGCCTCGACGAGGCTCTTGAGGGTCTTGCGAGTGGACATGAACGATCCTGTGTTCCTAGAAACTGTCGCCCGGCACGC
>Ga0247779_1001557_pt1 | contig 10928 bp, 15 predicted proteins | sample UWRJL221509R5_FD_179925 | JGI IMG/M metagenome (GOLD analysis project Ga0247779, IMG submission 179925) | Plant litter microbial communities from Arlington Agricultural Research Station in Wisconsin, United States - UWRJ-L221-509R-5 | ecosystem: Environmental > Terrestrial > Plant litter >...
TGCTGTGGCTGACCAATTTAACAGGGAGTTCTCAGCGGGTCTGGTCCGTTTCTTATATGGAGACAACTGGCGCACAAAAATGAGTGGCTTGTTCACAGTCATTGGCGGTGCTAACAAATGAACAAAAAGCAAGACATCATACCCTTCCTTCCTCTTGCTTTCATGCTACCCTTCATTGCTTACTATTTAAGCATGTTCAGTCCTTGTTCACTCGATAGTATACTGCTTTCATGTTGATGTTTTGGATATATCTGCTAATATAGTCTTCATACCCATCTATCCAAAGCTAATTCCAACGACCTGCCATTGCGCAACTCTTCTGCTTGCTTCTGTTGGAATATGTTAACGAGTAGGGTAATCTAACGGACTCTCAAGGGCAAATATGGCTTTGTACTTAGTCATTATAATAAAATCATTTCACCCTCACGCCTCGCTTTGAGAATATTTTTCTTCTTCCCCATGAACATTGAGCGTTAGGAGCGTCGACCATGGAGACGAGATTTACTAATGAGCTGTGTCGTTAATTTTATAAGATAAACTTGACTTCTTTTTTTTTCAGACGTGCTTCCGAGTTGGACCATAATTTACGAGCATGATTAAGAATAATGATACATACAAATACAGAAACACGACAAAGGATTATAGGAGCGCTTCGAATTCTCTGGTTTCGTTCAACTGTCTTGAAGACAAGTTGGAGACGATCATTCTTCTAATAGCAGCTCCATCCACCTATTCAGGAGTAATAGTCAGCAAAAATCTTACGATGTCCGCTCATCAGACGAAGAATGATTACCTGCCCGCTTTCTTGATCAACTGCAGACTGAGGCCATTTGGCAGTTGCGGGCGTCGTTGGTAACGCCGAACTCTCATCAAACTGTTGAATAAGCACGCTACGCGACGAAGGACAGGGCGGAACATCGACATCGAAGCGGGGAGAATCAAGAGGAGTGGGGATTCTTCCGCGTGGGCCACCAATATGTGCACTGCGATATCCATACCCCATAGTGTGCTTCTCAAACAAGGACGGTGTGCGTGGCGACATGGTGGGAGTCCTGGGAGAGGAGAGAGGCTTAAACTGTTCGAAAGAGCGAGGAGAAGGTATGGAAGATGTTGAAGCTGAGGGAGATGTTGAACTGCTGGGAGTGGAGGGCAGCGAGTTGAACGGAGGAGGGATAGGCATGCCATTGGTTGACCGATTCTGTATCACGGCGAGCTCGCTCATATCTTTTGCAACGAGCGCAATAACTTGCTCAACAGGGACGTTCGACGTTCCATCAGGCATCTGTTGTATATATTAGAAAGACCGAATGAATATCTTTCTTAAACATCTAACGATGATAAAGGATTTGTACTAACCAGAATTTTGCCTAGGATACCTGGACATTGTGCTTCAACGTCAACCATGTATAAATCATTTTGCTGGAAAGGGATCTCTGAGTAAAAGTGTTCAATTGCCAAGGAAGTAAGGAAGACATACTATTTGAAGCAAGACTTCTCCCGCAGCAAACGCTTCACCTTCCTTCTTCTTCCAGCGAGTAATGGTGCCTTCAGTCATAAGAGGAGACATGGCGGGCATTAAAATGGCTTGTCTCTTAAGGGATCCATGGAGCCCTGAGCGCACATACAAAACGTTGAGAGACGTGAGTGTTTTATATGTGCGATAGCACTCACAACGCCTCTTCACTTGGCCATACGCGCCGCGAGTCTGCCCGGCAGAATTCTTTAAACTTGATAAAGTCGTGAAGGCACTCATAATGCGAGCCGGTCGTTAGTTTTCGTTTTGTAGATGCTCGTTAACACAGTTGAATGGGCGTCAAGAGTGAAAGTTCCGTTGGCCAGCAACGAAAGGTGGGGAAATTACATGTCTCGACTTCCGGTATTTATACTTCCCTTTGCCGACCCGGAGATAATAACATGGCGGTACCACTGTTACGCTTGGCCGTTACGGCTGTCTCCCATCAACTAAAAGAGACTCGTAGTTCTATGTATCATCTAAAACTGATGTGGAACGTGAGCTATACTTACGAACAAACTCAGGTTCTATACGTTGAACGACAAAGCTCAAAAAAACCCTTCCATGCACTTTTTCGTTTGCTTTCGATTATTATTGCGAAAAAGGGATAATACTACACAACAGAGAAACAAAAATAAAAAGTACAAGCTGATCGCTTACTTCCTCGCAAAAGTGATCTGCACCCAGGCGTCAGAGCTAGTAAATTAAGATGCACAGAAGAATCACGCACCTTGATCTTGTTTTCTCCATCCAACTTATAATTGTGCAGGGCATCCTTTGCCACACCAGCGCTTCCCTCGTCCAAGAATTCCACAAAGGCGATGTCTCGTTTTGTTGGAATAAGACGGACTTCGTGTAGGTTGGGGTATCTGCAAGCGGCGCGTCAATAAGAGATGGCAGGATAGAAATACAGAGACGCAACTGAGAAAAGAGCGCGACGAGTTGGTCCTTCGTAACGGATTCCGGTAGGTTTTGGAGGAAGAGGATCTTGTTCGGGGGGAGGTATTCGTCTGGCATTTGGACGTTCGGACGTTTTGGAGCAGGGGCTGAAGCACCGCCATCAACTACGAGCAAATGATCAAGGTTAGCAAAATAAGAGCACGATTTAATAAAAGACACGCCTTCGGCAGCAAGTCGCTTGGCCCTGAACTTTGACTTCAATGGGTTGGTATACCGTGTATTTTCTGAGATAGATCTTGAGCATGTACTCGCAGTTAGCATAGACAATCAAAATTCACTCTTATGCTCCTCTCTTGTCTTTTTGTGCTCATCGAAGTTATTTGGATCTAACCTCTTCACGACGGCATCTGACCGAGTCTTTGCGAATGATATTTGCTACAAAGGTTGAAGTATTAGCTTCCACAAAGCATATAAATTGAAAGCAAATACCATGGGCTTAGAGTAAAGTGGGAAACGCTGGACTTCTTTCAGCGCCTTCTTCGCGTCGTCCTTCGATGTAAATGACACAAATGCTTGTCCACGCATCCGTAGATTGCTGTGTGCAACAACATCCAAGACTTCTCCGTACACTTTGAACAGACCACGTAGCGATGCTTTCATTACTAGTGAAATAAATCATCCATCACTTCAAGTTGCTATCCGCAAAAGATAAACAATACTTACCATCAGGCTTTATCTTCTCGTTCAAATTCTGGATATATAGCGTTTCTGATGTATGCTCGTCTACTACGGGTTCTGGTGCCGATGTTTCCAGTCCAGGTGCATTTGTAGGGACAACGTCCATTGGACCAGATGACGCTGAAGTTGTTGGAGGGGCTGCGACGTCGGCCATTTTCTTGTATTTTGACGGTTGAGTTACTTTCTCTAAAAGAGGAGGCGGCAAGGTGAGCGGCGTTATTTGCTTGTATTAGGCAAAAGCCTCTGACTTTGAGAGATACAGTGTACTATGACTCTTTTGACTCTTCTCTGAATTCTACGTACCTTCACTGTGACTTGCATCATCTCTTCTTCTTAGATAAAGACTTATTGACATTTGCAGGAACTGCTTTTCCAGCCGAGACATAATGATTTGCACTTTCTGTGGCCTAGGCCCGGTTTACTCAAAGTTCCAAATCAGCCTTAATTTCAAGTGTTCGCAGGTCATGCACTGAAGTCTCGTATCCTCCTTGGGAAATTTTCACGTTGGGCTGTCTTTCTCTGTTCTTATTGCTCTAAATCTGATTCCTCGGGGCTCGGTCATACGTGGTCGCTGGGCGTCATGGATCTCTATCTAATCCCGAACAACCCTGAGCACACGCTACTGGTTTCTGCCAATGGTGTTCCCCACTATCAGATTGATACTTCCGACTGCGAACGTGGGACGCAAGTCACACTCATCCAACGGCCAGGTGCTTCATTGGACGACAGTGTCGTTGCAGAGATTGAGTGGGGAGAACAAGAATTTGACATACCCACTGTCATACGCAGTCCTATGCTGCGTACTCCCGCTCAGTGTGTCGATAATAGCAAAGGGGTCGGTATTAAAGCACCCGACTATCTGTACAAGCGACACAGATTTGGGACGTAAGTAATTCAAGCGTCATTCTTCAGTATGAAGAGTTAAATAATGATGACGGGTTATATCTGTTTAGGACACGCTACTTCATCGCCGATGATGCCGAGGAGTATCGTTGGAAGATGATTAAGGACGTTGGATGCATGGTAGGCACTTTTCATGGTACTTTTGTGAAAATGGCTCATAAATTTAAATTACGCACAGCTCAGTCGCTCCGATTCTAATACAGAGATTGCATCTTCCATGAGCTTGCTCAGTACAGAAGGTTTGTTTGCTGGTGAAAAGAAACACATTTTACGCGTACAACCTTGTTCGATCGATATCGATATTGTCGTTCTCACATTCCTCATGATGGAGAAAAAGCGACGCGACAGGGATGGAATTGGAGGTGATTCGTACAAGATACCTCATGATGCCGACCCTTTAGGTGATGGAGGTGGGGACGTTGGCGGTGATATAGGAGATGTGGGTGGGGATGCAAGCTTAGGTGGAGAGCTATGAACTTGATTCCTTGTTTTGTTTTTATCTTGGGTCTTGGTTGTTTGTAATGGGTAACATAGACATGAGCATGTATGTATGCTGCATGAGAATAAAATAAATCGAATTAAATGCCAAACCCTGATAGTCTCCTCAATATCGCAAAACACTTTCTTAACTGACGAATGCTAGAATTCTGTGATAATCTTCCCGGACATTTTGGAACGTTTCTTCGAGTTTTTCGTATCGTTCCGCCTTTTCTAGTTGCGCCAAAATTTCCTGCAGTGGAAATCAGTATGCATGAGCAGAAGAAAAGAAAAGACGAGCACGCACGAAGTTGAATCTAAACAGGCGTTCTTTAACCTGAATCCGGTAAGCTTTCAGTGCGATAGGGTCCGAAGGATCCAGATGTAACAAAATAAGCATTTCGACAAGTCTCTGGAATTGTCTCTGTTTGCGAGGTCAGAAATGATTCACTAGCTAGGTTAGGGAAACAATCTCCTTACACCAGCAATTTTCAAATCCTTTCGCCATCTTTCTACCCATACTTTATCGGCAGGTGGTGTCAGTTTGCCCTTCCCTAGGACTTGTTCTCCGCCTCTACCACTCTTCCTCGCACGACCAATACCACCGACTCTACCAACAGCTGCTTTACCTCCGAATGCTTCTTCCATGAATTGTTCATTTGATAAGAGCATTTCCAAGTCATTTTTATCTCTAAGATCCTCGAACGCTTCTGCTGGATCTTCAACAGTCAACTCGGCGATGTCGGGATTCTTGAGGATATACTGGTATATGGCCTTGTATAGTTCGGCTGAACGTTCTTTAATAGCCAGTATTCAAAGATTACGAGTCACTTACAACCATGGCCGTGTCTTTGATATGGAGTGACGATAACGAATTGACTGGAGGCTCATGAGATTCAAAGGGAATACTGAAAAATGAGCGGCACATACCTTAACCTAAGTCGGACCTTCTCGGGATAATAGTAGAATGGGTAAAGTGATGAGTATCCGATGAAGTGATACGCTGTGGTATGCGAAGAATCGTTCCTTTTGCGCTTTTCAAATCTAGCGATCAAGGTGAGTCAATGAATATTGTGAGATAAGAGTAAACATACAATAAAGCAAACTCCCATGTATTTTCGTCTTCGTTGATATAAGACCCTGCTTCAATGTAAAGCAATATGAAAAGCTGCATCCTGCGGTGGTATTCTCGGAATCCTGGGGTGTCCCAGGTAGCCTAATTAAAACGACTCTTACTATATTATTCCATTAGAGGTTTTTTTATTGGACGTACATGATAGACTTCGTATTCGACGACGTCATCTGATGAAGGATCCAAAGCTTGGTTGTTACCTTCTCGTTTCCGTTTGCCTTTAGTTGCTGATTTCGGTGAGGGTCTTGTGTATGAATAGATAAGCTGGCCAGGCGGCCTGAATGTCTCTGCGTCTTGTTCTACTTGTTTAAGAAAGGCCTCCTCGTCCGTATTATAACCTGAGTGAGCCATTCATAATTTTTAAGTTCAGAATAAAGATAGTGCATTTATTATGAACGGACCAGAAGGAATAAAGCCAGCCAGTGTACCCTCTACGTCATCCACAGTAGAAGTCGACGGTAGCTTCTCGGAGTAGGTTACAGAAAGGTACTGTTCCAACGAACCAGATGCAAGTCGAAGCTAAAGTTGAGGTTGAGCTCCGTCGCACGCACATACAGTAGTCAGGGCTTACATCTATTACTAGATCCTTATATCCATAAATCTTTTCCTCTTCTCCATATATCTGCATAAAAGAATGACAAGCAAAGAAGTTAAGGAAGAGTGGCATCCTGGACACCGCAAACTTGACGCACCGGATATGTGAATGTTGGGTGGAAATTCTCGTAAGTTTCATCTTCTGCGAGCACTTCTTTGTCTTTGGTGGATCTCACTACAAGCAGGGAGTGGCGTATGTCGCGTTAGATACCACCTTTGACCTGAGTGACATCCACTTACCCAGTGAAAGAGTTAAAGCTTCATTCGCGTCTGAAGTCCAATCAGTCATATTTTGTTGGTATAGCGCTTATATGCAAGTGAAAGAGATGGAAGAAACCAATGATATGCAATTAGAAGCAAAAACTGAAGAGTTGAAGGTGACTGAGAAGGTTAGAAATGAACAACGCCCAATTATTGACGCGTTGTTTGGCCATCACTAACTCACCTTCGGCAACTCAATTTTAAAATGGCGATTAATTTGCGATTAATCCTCGGATTCCTTTCAAAGCAAGCGCTCTGTTTATGTTTCCAATTGTCGCGCTTGTTAATAGAAACGTATACACCAGTAATTAACAGTCCCATATAGATCAAGGTCATAAATAATTTACTTTGAGATATACCGACAAGATTTGAGATTGTGGTATTTAATTTCCTAGGACATCTTCTTCTGATTCCTTCTCTTTCTCTTCTTGCATCCTTTCGAATTTTACTTTGTACTCTGCTTCATACAAAATATTACCTGCAACCAAGCTTTCCAAGTCATCTGTAAGCACGAGGTGAGGACAGTTTTTCAAAAGTGAATTGACGGATGTGACGCTTAAGTTGTGCGTGGAATCAAAGTTGATCCCTATTCGTTCGATTTGGGGTATTGAGGCGAGGGCATCAACGATATCATCGGACGGCTTGATATTGAATTGTCCTGAAAAGGATATAAATATTGATTTGAGCGTATTCTTCTTGGACTTGAGTAGTTTTATTATTCTCGACTTGATGCCCATGTCTTCGCTTTCTTCTAGGGTCAAATAGACATGTTCCAAAGGACAAGAGGACATGGCGAGAGATTCAAGTTGTGCTGTGGAAATCGGCGTACTCAGGGAAATCGTCTTCAGGTTGCCGAGACTGACCAAGAGAGGTACGATTCCTGCAACGTACGTGTCTTCCGGGTTTGAAAAGGTATTGAATTCGACGTGTTCCAACCTCGGGATATTTGCGACGATAGAATGAGCTTGGGTTAGAGTAAGAGTCAGGCCTAAGGTAAGGCTGGTCAACGATGGCACTTTAGTAGAGAGCTTGACAATCTCTTCGGTATCTATCGCGGTTCCGAAGCCAATGTCCAAACTGCTAAGCTTTACTCCAAGGCCGGTGGCAATCGGTTTCCAATACCAATGAAAATCGTACAGTTGAATCGATTCCAAGTTGGCAAAAGGTATCTCAGCTTCTGTGGGTATAGCCAATTCACCATCAATTTCGGGAGTATAGGAGAACTTTGCCAGATTGAGGTGCTTAAGCAAAGGAAAGGAAGAGAGTATTTTATTCAGTGCTTCGATAAACGTGTTTGTGACTTCTTCGGGGCCATCCTCGCTATCTCCCCAATGAAGGGTCAAATCTTCCAAGGTCGGTGTAAGGAAGGCAATCTGCTGAATGATACGCATATTCCAGGTCCCCTTTGCGATCCGAATACGGAGACGTTTGACATAGTTTCCCAGACTCTCACTGACGGCGCCTGAAATGGCTGCACCGAAAGCGAAGCGAACTTGTTGTTCAACGGTGTCAAGATCTCTTGGACGTCTCCAAAGACGAAGTTGAGTGACATTGTGGAATGCATGTGACGTTAAACTGGCATTGCGGGCTGTTTCTCTATCAGATTTTGTGAGGAGGGGAAGATGGGAGAAAATAAGGTCCAAAGTGTCTTGAAGAGAAAGAACCTTTTGAGTGGGCGAAAGTTCAAAGAAGTTAGCATTAGCGCTTTGCGGACTTTTCTTGGTGCTATCGGTGTTCACATTCGGGAGATCTTGTAGTACACTTTTTGCAAGAGCAAGGTCTATGAAAATGGTAAGTTCAGGTGGACAAAGAGAACAAAAGACTGACGTACCGGTCAAAGCTGCATGGTATGTGTGGAAAATATCTCGTTGTATCTTCTCTTCTTCGATTAAAGGGTCGAGAATATCCAAGAAGAATTTCAAGGCATATGCTGCTCTTTTCTTCGTTTGCACCTCGAGGGTAGGATCACTGACTCTCAAAGCATCACCGGTGACGGCAATTGTGTAGTTCAGGAGGGAAGGTTCCAAAAGATAAGGGGTCAGTTGGGAAGCCATCCGTTACAGTTCGGGATAAAAGGTAGGAACAGAAGTGTCTTGCGGAACCATGATGCATCGAAGATTCTTGATTTATATGTATAATATCTATATTTCGAGGGAGGCTGTGAACAACTTCCAAATTAACCTTGGACTGACATCGTAAAGCTCCTGGCTTCCCTTTTGACGATCTAGAATCTAATTATGCAGCATGTAGCTTTTAAGGCACTTTAATCCCTCGTGGTGCGAATTCGTATGACATTTTGTACATGCTGCATGGTGTGTAGATAGTAGACAGTAGACTTGAAGTTAACGTCGTGAAGTTAGTACTTGGAAGAATTGAAACCCCGATGAACCTCCGATTCCACTCCGACATTTTGTTTTTATCATACACATGCTATAGTTAATGGCTTTGTTTTCAACTTACAATCTGCCTACTTCTCATCCATTCTCCAAGCCCGTTCACAGATCGCAAAAAATCAGTTATCTTCTGTGAATGATTTCCCTGTGAATGGATAGTGTACGCCACTGGAAGTACTTATCTGGGCGCCTATATGTCACGATAATGTAAGAAGCAAGACGGCTATGAGTTAGAGTGGAACAATCTGAACGAACTTGTGAATGTCCTCGGATGTGAACTTGGATATCTCTAATGCTATAAACCTGCTGGATCGGACGGGAGTCAACTTGAAGCGCGCTGATTTAGGAATCCAAGGAAGTGATGTGTTGGTGCTCTGTAGTTCAACCGTTCTATATGAAAGCACTGTTCTCTTATTCCGCATGGTTGCCTTACATCCGCCGCTGACAAGAACGGGTTTCAAAAGGTACCAGTAGTCGCGGCTCTATTCCTGTTGCTCTCATCATCATGTCATCTACTTCCAGTCATGTTCACTTTTACATCAAACAAGATATCATACCTGGAGCCTCACATTCTGACATCCTGGTCTTATCTTGTCACCTCTCCGACGTCCACAGAGTACTACCTGGTTTCTTTGAACGGGTCGACTCACAACACAGTGTCGTCGGTCTGGCGCAAGTACACCAGACGCGTCATGTCATGAAATACCTAGCCATCGCTTCCAGGACGAAGGTCATAATTATTGACATGTCATTACAGGGTAATACAAAAAAGAAGAAAACAGGTTTTTTAGCCCTGCAGAACTTCTTGAACGATGATATGGTGTCAAAGTCCGCCTTTCACATGGACAGGTTGGCGACATCCTTGTTCCAAGATCATCGACTTCGAATAGACAACGCAAAAGATCTGTTCTCCTCGATAACGACAGGATCTCGAGGATCTCCTGAAGCATTGAAAGGAATTCTTGGTGGCCGTCCTTTTCTCAATGACAAATCCCTAACTTCTCTATTGGACAACCCCTGCGGTGTGGATACAAAGAAAAAATGCGCCTTGCAAGCTTGGGCGGCATATTATGGTGCTTTAAAGATGGAGAATAGGCTGGCTTCAAAGGCTTCAATCAACACTTCGATGCTTAATCAATCGGTATCTCTTTCCTTTAACTTCACGTCTTTTTACTAAAGTTTCTCTCAGACTCTGAGTTTCATCTCCACTACTGTTCGCGTCGCAAACCGTATAGAAGCCCTCAAGCCAACTAGAGTAAAACATGACGTAGAGCGTGAAATCGAGATAAAGTCGACGCAGTTGTCTTTCCGAGCACAACGATATAAAACAAAATTTAGAAATGCTGGAGGACCACAGGTACACTTTCTTTTCTTTCAGTATAATCAATCTGACAATGCATTGCTATCAGCATATTGAAGTAACGACATCTACACGCGATGGGAAAATGCACGTACAAAGGGGTAAACTGGCGCAAGTCGAAGGGAGACAGGCTACAGTAATCACAAATGCCCCTGTGAATGGTCGAGTGAAGGTAGTGCAGACAGTGGGAAAGGAACCTCCTACCTCTGCCGAGATATTGAAGACTGTGATTATGCTTGAAGCCCTTCGAGACTCCACATCTTTGACCAGCCACCCTTTTATCAAGAGTATGTGGTTTCCGAAACAGACAATATCTTGGAATAAGACTCAGAACCTCACAACGTCCTCAACACTATATTTTCCATCGGATAGAACATTGAATAAGTCTCAAAAATCCGCAGTTCGCACGATACTTTCTAGCAAAGATGAACACCGAGTTGTTGTCGTACATGGTCCTCCGGGAACTGGGAAAACAACAGTTATAGCGGCCAGCGTCACAAGTATCATGCGGCAGCCGGCTAATCAAGAGACGACTATCTGGCTGGCTGCACAGTCAAATGTAGCCGTGAAGAACATAGCGGAAAAATTAGCTGCCGTGGATTTCCTTGATTTCATTCTCATTGTCTCTTTTGATTTTCACTTTGATTGGTAAGCCTT